>Ga0208013_1000237_pt1 | contig 35932 bp, 53 predicted proteins | sample 16_taG_FD_184091 | JGI IMG/M metagenome (GOLD analysis project Ga0208013, IMG submission 184091) | Marine viral communities from the Subarctic Pacific Ocean - 16_ETSP_OMZ_AT15313 metaG (SPAdes) (version 2) | ecosystem: Environmental > Aquatic > Marine > Oceanic | place: Pacific Ocean | collected...
CCAAACACTTTACTGAAGAATCCCTTCTTCTTTTTCTTTCCTTTTTGTATTTTCTTTCCTTTTTTCTTCTTCTTTTTCTTTATCTCTTCCATACCGGCTTTGTCACTATAGTCCATAGCTGGTAATGCGGGTACTGCTCCGAATAAGATGGTTAAGGAAAGGATATATTTTAATAAGTTTTTCATACTGCTTCTCCATCGAACTGTTAATGATAAATATAACAGGGCACAAAAAAACCCCACAATAAACTATGTCATATAATGGGGTCTTTTCTTCCCTAAACCAAAAGGAGGTTCTGGTTATGTATTATAAATTTTAATCTTCGTCAAACTCAACGTCATCATCACCTGATCTATAATGTGTATTAGTGTTTGACAGGCCGTTTGGTGATATATTACCACTCTGTGCCCTTGAAAAATGGTCTGTTCCATTCTTACCATTAAATGAGTTAATTCCCATACTATGTAGATTAGCACTTCCACCAGCAAAACCACCTCGTCCATTTGACTTTGTTATCTTTCCTTTTTGTATTAAAGTACTCTGACCATTCAAAAGTTTATCTACTAATGACATAACATTTCTCCTTATGCAAATAAATCATATATTTGTTTAAAAAATAACCCTACGAAACCTGTTCCCATTACACCACGCCATTTCGTAGTGTCTTTTCTAAACTGAGTATTTTGTTTAGATTCTGCCCACAATCCATTATGTGGATCAAATAAATTTTCTTTAATGAATTTGATATCTTCGTGCATCTTAGAACGGTCTTTTTCGGCCTGTTCCATTCTTTCTAATATTACATTCAAATTTTGTTTATCTTGTCCGTTCACAAATGTCTCCATATTTTTATACCATTTTGGCAATTCATCCAACGGTCAATCTCCATTTATTATTTTTTATTTAATAGTGTGTCACATCAGGTCTGAAGTAGAGCGGGTTCTATGTTTTTTGAAAAAACTTCTCACTCAGTATCGCGAATGAGTGTTCAAGGTATTTCCTTTCAAGTAACTATGCTCCCCATTCTTCAGTTGATGTGAAAATCTTTATCTTTTTCACTTCCAACTATAAATATTATATATATAGAAAATCGTTAGTTTCGTTTAATTATATAGTGCCCAATAAATGTTCTAATCTTTGGTTTACCACACTTTTGTCTATAGTAATTTTCTAACCGTGTCCAGGGACAATCTAATACTCTACTAAATGCTAAATACATTATCCATCCAATAATAGGAACAGATATCCAAAACGGTTCCAGTATAACTACAAGAAAAGAACTTATTCCACATAGAACTAGATATATCCAATGAGTAGCCTGTATTAAAAACAATATTAACTTATTTATTATATTCATCAAACCATACACTTTTTAACTATACTTCTAATGCTCTCCGATACCATCCAAACAAAAACTTCTCTTGTTCTGGTTTCTTATTAACTAAATCATAATAATGTTTTAGTCTATAACAACGAACTCTATCTACTTCAGGTGTGTGTTTAGATAATGCTGCTTTAGTACCTGGACCAAATCCACCATCTACTGTTAACTTACCACCTTTACCATTTATTGCCCGTTGTAATACTTTTACGGCAGTTCCTCTACCTTGATTTATACACATATCAAAATAGATATGTTTTAAATCATCTGGTAAATCATCTACTTTGTTCTTATCCCAATAGTCTTTCTTGTAGATTTCCTTTGCACCTTCTTTGGTTAGGTTCTTTATATCTACATCGGGATAGAATCGTTTAGTTATGCCGAAATTAGTTTCCCCACCTAAATCAGTTGGATCGTTTACATACCCACCTTCGTGTTTTAATACACCTTCTATAATCTCATCAAACTTTGACATTTCTTCTTTCTCCTCTATTAAATCAACTTTATATTTAATAAATAGACTTTTAAGAAAATTTATTATTATGTTTATCATACTTTCTTTTTATTAGACCTAAACCAAAAATCTACAACTTTACCAAATGAAGCTAAAAATCCACCTACTATAATATTAAGTAAATCTCTAAACTTCTCATCTAAAGTTTCGTGAAATAACAAATAAATTATCCATATAAATAGACCAAACATAGCAATTGTAATAGTAAATTGCATCCAATCTGGTAATCCATCTCCACCATGTATTTTATCTGGTCCTGTTGGTAAATTAGCCATAATAACTCTCCATTTTTATTACAATTATAAATATACTACTAAGAGGGAATCATTTTTAACATTTGGTCTTTAATACGAGCTATTCCTTCGGGGGGTTTTTTACCCCTAAATTTTATCTTGATAGTTGCCATTTCTGATTGTCCACCACTTTTACTGTGGTCTGTAAAGAACTTTCTTATTCTACCTATCTTAGAAGTATCAGGTTTTCTCACACTTTTAGTATCTGAATGTGGTGATAGACGAACTTGCATTTCTATTTGAACGTTGTCTATTGCCAGATTTTGATGTGGAACAAGAGTTATCAATGGAATCTGATACTCTGTTAATTTACCATCTGGTCCAGGTAATTGAACAGGCATTAATTTAGGTTTACCATCAGCCCAAAAATAATCGTAGGCAATCTCACCTAAATAGTGTTGTTCTATTGTGTTTTGAGCTTCTACAACTGCACCATAGATTCCCTGGAATATTTCATCCAAGGAATCTACATTTTTAATATTGTCTTTGGCTTTCTTTTGTTTTTTCTGAGTTTCTTTTCCTTGTTCATTTATGTTAGGAAATTTCTTCTCTTTATCATCTGCCATATAAAACCTTTAATTATTGTTTAACTTACGATGTACCGACCTCAATAGGTTCAATCACACTTGCTAATATCTGTGTAAATCTTGCCATACCTTCTGCTGGTTCTAATTGTTTAGCCGTTACTTCAATCTCATACTTAGCACTTTGGTCTGAACTTCTGGTGTTTTCCTTATGTGCAGATACGGTTGCTGTAGTTTTAGATGAATGAGCAGCTTCACCACTAAATTTCACACCCCAAAATCCACCTGATACACTTGCTTTAGCAGAACTTTCATTCTCTTTCGTCTTTGACGAATCGGATGAAGATTTTGCTGTAGTAGAAGTCTTAATTTCCATATTGAAATTAATCTTCATTGTATCTAATGCGAAATTAGGAATTTGAACTAATGGTAAGAGTGGCATATTAATTTGCTGATTTACAGTTGCCACCGCACCTGCATCAGTACTATTGGCTAATCTTTCAAGATTAACTTTTAGTTGTTTTGTTTTTCTTTCATTTGGATCTTTTGCCTTAGGATCAGGTGGTTCAAATGCCAACTGATTAACGAAATCTAATGTTACTTCTGCTAATTGAGCCTGTCCTTTTGCACAAGCTACAATCGGATCAAGTATCAGAGTTTCTATTGGTAATCCTACGAAAGCCTGGGCTACACTCATATTATCTCTCCTATAAACGTTTATAATTAAATTGTAACGGCTTCAAATAACCGTATATACATAAATATATCAGAATGATATTTCTATACCAATTTTACCCTTGTAATATGAATTTCCTTTTAGTTTAGATACTTCCCCTTGATTATATACTCTAACCTTGTCTGTGAGTTTCCACGACACTTTGAATTTATCTTCATATTCAAATGTAGTATTATCGCCAGCCTCATCGGGTGGCATATAACCATCAAATGATATTTCTACTTCTATTGCATCATTTCTATAAGTTTTCTTTTTACTTATACCAACTGATGCAAATGTTTCGTAATCATTTAATGCATCAGTAGTGGAACGAGTAGTAAATCCAAATGTTGCACCTCTATATGGGAAACGATAATCAAGTTTTAAGTACTTAACACTCTGACTTTGTTTATCCATATACTCTGGTTTAAAATATAAATTATCATCATACTTCAACCAAGCCAAATCATCAATGTACTTTTCACCAAGTTCTCGTTCCCATTGTCTATTAATATGAAAATTCTTGTGAGTCAATCCAATACTGACCTCATAGTCATCTGGATTTGGTTGAACATTTGGTGATCTAACTGCAAAGGAACTGAATAACATTACACCTGCTAATAAACTATCTAACATTATTTACTTCTCTTTTTTAAATACTTTACAATAAATATCCAACTTAAAATTGTAACTATTATTGTTGAAACTAACCATATATTAAATTCCATTACTACCTCTTCTTACTTCGTGGTTTATAATTTCGTTTCTTTCTTGGTGTTGGTTTACTCTTTGGAATATTTAACCTATGAATTTCCTCTTTAAGTAATTCTCGTTGAGTTCTTAAATCTTGGATTTCCATATATAAATCTTCTGTCTTACCTGCACTAAGTAATGAAATAGTAAGTATTCCACCAACAGAACCTATGAAGATTCCAAGAAACACCCATAATACTGTTTCTAACATTATTTATCTCCTTTTTTCTTTTGTTTTTTTAATTCTTTGGCAAGTATTTTACTACTACTAGCAAGTCCTACTGTAGATAACTTTTCATCTTCGTTTTCTAATAGTGAACTCTCTTGATGTATATAAACTACACTACCACTTTCTTCAGATGGATTTTCGTTATAATCTACTTTCATCGCTATTGCCTCGGCCTCGATTTCGGCCGCTATCTTGATTAACTCCTTCTCTTGTTCAGGAGTTAGTTTAACTTCTTTACTCATAACTTTTCCTTATTAAAACTTTAATTCACTGTCCGTGATTTCCTTATCTTCTTTCCACCATTCATATTGTCCATGTGATGATGGCTTTCTTAACCCAATCTTCAGTCTTTTATCATATTCATTTCTTGTCATTACTTTCCATAAATTATCAAACTCCTTTGAGTCTATTTGTTTGATACCACGAAAGTATGTTTTAGCACCACTAATGCCTACATTACTTGCAAGGTCAGCTGTGGTGATAATATTATCTCCTTTATCCACCAATACATATTTCATTATTTATCTTCCTTCTTCTTAGAAACCCTCCGTTTCTTTTGCCATTGTTTTTTAGTAACCTCTCTTTTCCTTTCCTCATTGATCTGTTTCCAAGTTTTCTTCTTCTTGGTATGTTTCACATTTGGGGCTTTCTTTTCAAATTCTTCTTCAAATTCTTCGTAGTGTCTCCAATCATCTGCCATTGTATTTCTCCAGCATTAAGTTATTACTTTTAACTTAGATAATAAGTCAAAAAATTCTGTTAGGGTGTAGGATTTCTTAGTATCATCAAGGATTTTGATGGTTTCGAGTAATTCGGGTTTCTGATTAACTATGTTGTTCAAGGCTACCATACCTTGTCCAGTATAAAACGTTCCAAAACTTTCTTCTCCTAAAACATTTGAGTCAAAATAAACATCTTTTTCAGTGTCTTCCGACAATAATAAATAGTATGTCATATTATTTTATTCATTTGTTTCTATAAAATCTTTAATATATCCCTGTAATGTCCTTGTTGGATTCCATCCAAGTAAATCACGTGCATGTGTATCAATACACAAACTTTCTCTCACTTCACCATCTCGTTTTGGGATAGGTTTAGTAGGATAATCGCCAAACCAACTGGCCAATTCGTTGATAGAAACATTCTCACCAGTACCTAACTCAAATTCTTCACATCCTTTAAAATACTCACTTCCTGCCCTAATTAATCCATCTACTATATCATCTACATGAGTAAAATCTCTTCGTTGTTCTCCGTCCCAAGTAATTGTTAATGATTCTTCATTTTTATATTGTCTTTGAAATATACCAACAACCGTACAATACTCACCTTCTATTAATTGGTGTGGCCCATATACATTATAAAACCTACAAATATTTACTGGCAACTTATAAATCTTTGAATACATTTTACATAATTCTGTTCCATTATATTTCGTGAATGTATATGGATTAGCATATTTGTTTCCGTGAACTGAACTTGAATCTGCATATACTACGGGTATATTCTTCTTTCGTGCCAACTCTAAAACATTAATAGTCGCGACCACATTAGACTTAAATGTTTCTAATGGTTTTTCAAATGATGGTTGTATTCTTGCCAATGCTGCCATATGAAATATCACATCAAATTCATCATCTCTCCAAGACGGATAAGTGCCGTGGTCTACATAGATTCCAAGTATGTGATCACTTGATAAATCATTGTCATAGTATCTACAGCCCTCTTGATGGTTCTCTTTAAACCCTGTAGAATAGTTATCTACTGATACTACTTCATGACCTTCCTTTAATAATCTTTTTATTAAATTAGTACCAATAAAACCGGCACCACCTGTTACTAATACTTTCATAATTTCTCCAATACTTTTTCTTTAAATTCTACTATACCATCTGCAAGATTCTTTTCCCAGTCCTCGTGAGCCTGTTCATCAGCATTATCTGTAATATACTTAAATGATATAAAATTGATATCATAATGATAACATACCTTTGCTAATGCATATGCTTCCATATCAAACACATCACTATAAATCTCTTTATTATCTTGTACAAAATTATCTCCTGTACCACATCTTAGTTTTTTACCAATAGGATTAAACTCAACATGGTCATAATCTAATATAACAGGAACATCATTTTCAAATGGTGTCTGTCCTTGTATAAATCCCATTCCCCTCACATCCATATCTCGTTGTGTAAACTTTGTACAATCTACCAATTCACCGATTGGTAATTCTCTACTTCCCGCAGTTCCATAATTGATTATGAGTTTTGGTTTTGCCCTTGCAATATGTATTGTTAAATACTTTGTCAACTCATATGTTGCATTTACTTTCCCAACTCCTGTATATAATGTTTTGTAATCATCTAATTGTCCTTGAGTCTCTATTTTGAGTGCACTTACAATTAATATATCTTGTTTACCAGACATCTTCACCCCAAGATTGATACTTTTCTTCACCACCAAGTGCCGACCAATCTGAATCAATGGTCGTCCTTGACATTATTCCACCTCGTGGATTACAATCTAATACAAGTCGTAATCTTTGTGGATTATAAACTTCCATCATATGCTCATATATAATATTTATCAATCTCTCATATGAAATAATAATATCTCTGTATTGTTGTAGATATATCTTTAACGATTTCAATTCAACTATTTTACCATTTGGATACATCAAGATAAATAATGTAGCAAAATCAGGTTGTTCATGAACTCCCATAAATGTCAACTCTGGTTGTTTCATCTTTAATTCATATGGTCTACCCACTTCTGGACTTGGTAGAGATTTCAGAATAGATTTATCTGCATCTTTCCATGTTTTTTTACTCATATTAAATCCCATTTAAAACCATTTCCATATGCTCCCCATTGAGAAGTCTCATAATAGATAGGTTTCTTTAGTTCTAAATAATCAATTATTTCATTTGGATAGACTGGATACTTGTCTGATATATCCCAAATCCTTTTACCATCTGTTGCAGTAGATTGTAGTGGTTCTTTCTCACCTATAGCATAACTCAAATAAACCCAACACTCACTCAATTTCTTTGACTTCATCTCACTTACTGCTATATATCTTGCCATATATGCTGCACTTCTATCAACCTTACTTGGATCTTTACCACTATATGCTCCACCACCGATTGGAACTCGTGGTCCATAATTATCAACCACTAACTTTCTACCAGTCAATCCTGCATCTGCATCAAATCCACCCTGTGTCCAATCTCCTGCTGGATTACAATGTATCATTATACCATCTACTTCAAAATCCATATACTCTACTACTGATTGTTCTAATTGTTCCCTTTCTACATTCTGAAAGCTCGTTACAATATGAGTAATCCAATGGTCGTCTGTCGTAACTTGTGTTTTACCATCATATGGAAACTTCTCATATAAATGTCTACACAAATGTCTTGCTATATGATATTCTTGTGGAACATATTCATCATTCTCATCACAAGCGTAACCAACCATAATACCTTGGTCACCTGCTCCACCAACATCAACTCCACGTGCAATCTCATTAGATTGTTTCACTACATTGTGAGTAACCTTATCAATGCCACTCACTTCTTTTACTATTGACTCATAATCTAATTCTGCATTTGTGGTTATCTCACCAGTCAAATGAACTAAACCATGTCCACCTGCCGTTTCTATTGCTACTCTTGATTCGGGGTCTTGTTCTAAACAAGTATCTAAAATCTTATCTGATATTCTATCACATATTTTATCTGGGTGTCCAGGTGATACAAATTCTGCAGTTCTAATCATTGTTTCTCCATATTGTAAAATTACCAGGTAATAATCCAACATCATATGATGCCATTTCATTACCATCAAAATCTAAAACTTTTACTACATTCATTTCTGTATAATCTGTAATACCAAAGTAAATGTAATCTCCTATAACCTCTGTTGAATAGACTTGGGATTGGTCGTATGAACCTATTCTTGAAGATGTTCTAATATCCAAGTTAGACTCTAATGATGCAATTCCACCATCATATGAACGATAAATTTCATTATTATATTTCATTACTGAACCACCACAAGCTACTCCTACTCCATAATTGTTTACTGTAATATCAGAACCATTTATCCTACTCGAACCATAAAATGGAATCCAATTCTCATCATAGAATGTTCGTGCTACATAAACCTCATTCTCATCTATTGTCAATGAAGTTGGTCCTAATCCTACCTCGTATGTTTCAACTACTGAATTAGTATTCATATCAATCTTGACTACACTACTTGCTGAACTATAATCTTCATTCATCATAATTCCTACCCAAAGGTATGAACCATCTGAAACTATTGATTCAGGTAATCCATCAACTGGTATAGAAGTTTCTATATTATAATTGAATAGATTTAATACCTTTACATCTTTAGTATTCCAATTAGTAAAATATACTTTATCATCTACTACCACAAGTTCTCTTGGACTTGAGTTGTCCGTTGATATTTCTATACCTGGTAATTTCAAACCATCTTCAGTAATATCATAAACCTTAATCACATGACTATTGTTTATCACTACGATTAATTTATCTTTATATACTTCTAATGATTGAACTACATCACCAACTTCTTCTATATGGTAAACTTCATCATTATTATTTATCATAGATATTGAACCATTACTTGCACCAAAGTTACCCTCGTTTGCAACAAAAATCCATTGAGTTATTTGTTCTGTGTTATCTACTATTGGATTGGAACTACATCCAACCAGCAGTAATAAAGTTATAAATAACTTATTCATTTTATTTCTCCTAACCTTAATACTGGATATCTTTCTTCCATTTTACTAAAACTATAACTTAAACTATGGGTGAAAAATAAATCACCTATAATAGTATTTACAAAGAATGGTATTGCTAATGTATAACAACTAACCAACCCTGCAAATGTCAATGGATATCCCATCAACCAAACACCAAAATTTGTAAGTATAAAAAATAGTGTTGAACTCTTTAATATAGTTCCATTACCAATCTTTTCAGAATTTATTCCCATATAAGATATACCCATGAATGCTAAATACACAAATGGCATTATCATATGAAATCCCAAAAAGATATCAGTTATAAACATACAGAGTAGTGGTAATAAAAATGCCATTCTTTTATCACTAAAACTATATCCTGCAAATAACGCCATACCTGCTATTGGTGCCACATTTGGTGGATGTGGTAACAATCTTGTTATTACTGCCAATACTATCATTGACAGTATTGTTATGTTTCTTTTATTCATATTCTATTAAACTCTTTATTTTTAGATTAAAATCTTCTACTCTTGGAACATACTTTAAATCTATTAATACCAAATTGCCCCTAACATCATATCCCGCTGATTTGGCCAGATGATTTGTTGCCTGTAATGTTCCACCAGTTGCTAACACATCATCTACTATAACTGCCGTTCCACTACCTTGTTTGATTTGTATAGTATCTTCACTATATTCAGTTGAATAACTATGACTAAAAACAGTTGGTGGTAACTTACCTTCCTTCCTACACATCACAAGTCCACCACCATAATGTATGGCAAGTGCTGAAGCAAATATAAATCCACGGGCATCTATACCAATCCAATAATCGGGTCTTGGATAAGAATAGAGATTGAATCCATCAACTAACTTTCCCATCTTCTCAATACAATGCTCAAACACTTCCTGTTCGGCAAGTAAAGGTGATATATCTTTAAAATTAACTCCCTCGATTGGGAAGTCTGGTACTTCTGTAATATAATCTTTATATAACATTTATTAACTCCTTCTCATAACTATCAAGTGATTTTATGTTAAACTTAAATATTTCCAGCTCCATCTCACCCACTTCACCACTTTCTTTAAGTATCTCCGATAAGTTCACTAATATTTGAAAATTCTGGGGTGTTAGAAGATTACAGTTGAACTTAACAACCACATTATTTTTTGCTTCAAAATGGTCGGAATGAATTTTCTTCTTCAAATCAAATTGAGTATCAGGTTGTTCTTTCTTAATATAATCATTGACACCAAATCCTTTATGTCCAACCCAATCACCATATATATCTGAACACCAAGGTTCTAACTCTTTTAACATATTTGTATCACAATTCTCTACAACAAATCCTACATCATATTTAGGTGGAACTATAGGATGCATCAATTCATCGTGTTTAACCATATGTCCCCACTTGCGAATGAAGTTTCTTGTACTTCTTAAATTCTGTGCTAACCACTCACTACTTTCCCTGTTTTTCATAAAGACTTGACCTGCAGGATTTCTCATTGCTCCATCTTTGAATCTTGAACCACGACTTGTCATATGATATACTAATCCTTTCCAAGTCTGAATCAATTCATAACCTGCTAATACAAACCGATTGAATATATCACTATCTTCTTTACTTTGTGGGGCGTATAATGGGTCGTGGCCACCAATAGATTGAAAGTCATCTTTGTACATTGCCCACGGTGCAAATATTCCATTGGTAGTTTCATCTTCTCGTGTTCCAACATGGTCTGATACAAAGTTCAGTAAACCCTGTTCGTCAAATTCTTCTGGTTCTATGCCAAAGTCTACTAATATCTTTTCAGGTCCGTCTGGATGTAATGGTGGTTCTATTCTCGTTGCACTTACTACCTTACCTGGTTCTAAATGTTTGAGTATCTCTGTATCTAAGTTAGGACAGGCGTACATATCAGCGTGATATATCATCACAATATCATTAGTGGCGTAATCATTTATGAGAGTATCATATAAAATTGTGTGTCCAAGTCGTGTGGGTCCTTCGTTTCTATGAATTTTTACATTGATATCTTTCTCTGCAATCTCTTTCATCCATTCCCAAGTTCCATCGTCTGAAAAGTCATCTGCCATACATATCTCGTGTATATACCCCAAATTCTTCCGTATTGATGTGTATGCCCACTTTAAATATTTTAGGTTAGTACGACTTGGTATAATTAAACTTATAGATTTCATTTTAAACTTCCAAATACTTTATTCATATGTTCTAAAAATACTTCTTCTGAATATAACTTTTTCCATAACTCTTGACTTTGAACACTACATTCTTGATAGAATCCATCATCATTCTTTAACTTCTCTGCTATATTTCTTGCTGACTCTACATCTTCATTCTTCACGGATGTTAATGGATGTAAATCTCTTTGAGTATCTACTTGTTCATAACCAATACAAGGTATTCCGTGAAATGCACAATTCATATTAAATGTTCCAGCACCTACGGTTGGCATTAAATGAACTCCAACATGATATTGACTCAATATATTAATCCATTCTCTCCATTCAACATAAGGTGTATAAGTAATATCATCTATTTGATCTTCCAATGTCTGTTTTCTACCCATACTCACACAAGCTAATTCATACTCTGGTTGAAATACCTTTCCTACTATATAACTATCAAACCCACCATACCAACGAACAAAATTTCCGCCTAAAATAACAACATCACCCCACTCACTTCTTGAAACAACATCATCTGTAATCATTAAAGATGGTATGTTCCATATTGGTTTATCTCCACCAACTAATCCCCTAAAATATGGAATGTCTGACCTATTCTCTGTAAGTATTCCATCTACTTCCATTAATATATTATAATGCCAAAACTGTTGGTGGATTGGTAGGTCTTGGAATATCCAATTAGGTCCTTCCTGCATAAACCATACATATTTACCTACTCGTCTTGCCTTCTTTACTATGTCTATATTATAAAGACTATCTCTATCCTTTTGGGTTTTTGGTATCATTAAAATAATATGGTCGTAACCTTCTGTAATCTTATCCACATCATATAAAGGATAATGGTCGGCGTTTAGAGCACACATTTGTGCAAATTCTGTTCTCATGTTTGGATGATTTCTTGGTATTTTACCAGTAAATCCCATCTGTGATAGAAGTGCTATCTTCATTTATATAACTCCTTGTATATTCTTTCCATCCAATATGATTGGTCTCTACCCATTCTATTTTGTGGTATGGCATTAAACTGATAAACCCAACCTGAATTATACAGATTAGTTAAATCATCTTTCCACCAATTCCAAGTCGGATCTGTATAAATCAAATTCTTCCTATGTAAATCCATTATGGAATATTTATAGGGAAGAAAATTTACATCCACTCCAAATTTCTTTGTTAATAAATTAATAAGTGGTTGGTCACTTCCACATTTTACAATATCATATGACGGAATAATTTGGTCTTTGTTTTCCCAATACCAATCAACTACCTTCTTTAAGAAATCTCTATGTTTCTCATTTAATATAACAAAACAAGTTTGAAAGAAATCCGAACTCATCTTATAGTATTCACAATTAAAAAACATTTTAGAATAACCATTAATTGCTCTATTCACCCACTCGTAATCTCCGTTACAAAATGCCGATGAAAACTCGTGGTTGGTTTCTTCAAAGAAATTAGGACAATCAGGATGTATAACTGAATCGGCATCTACCAATAGAACTTGGTCATAGTCAATACCATTATTTTCTAATATCTCTAATACATACCACCGTTGCCAAGTAATAACCATTTCACTTTCAGGTACTAACAATGTATCCATCAAGAAAAATTCTACATCGTGTTTCTCACACCATTGTTTCCAAGAATCTACTCCATACTTATAACCTTTAGTCCTATCAGCTCTTCCGATACCACTACTATTTACCGCTTCTTCTCTTTCAATCCAAGGAATTAAAACTACATTCTTTTTCATTTATTGATTCCTCGTCCCTCTTCTGATTCACATCCATCTTTATTACATTTTCTACACATCCTTAGTAAATCTCTACGGCCTTCCTTTAATGTATCTCTGTAATGTTGGTATGAACCATTTGTCCACACTTCTTCTATACTTGTTTCTAAAACATTTCCATGAACAACTTGATATTCCCAATCACAACAACATAATATTGCTTCTCCATCCCATTTAATATACATTTGATTTGATGGATACCCACAATCCTTTTGTGGTACTGGAATGTCTGGATTTACATTAACAAGTCCACCTCTATTCCAATATGTCCAAGGACCATAATGTTCTTTTTTATTCTTATCTTCTCTCTTCTTTACTTGTTCTACATTATAATTTGATGAAAGTATTATATTTACATTATCGGATTGAAAATGTTGCATCACCTCTATCATTCTTGTTGCATATTTATCATCAAAATAATCATCAAATTGTATTCTATTCAATCCAGCATCTATCATATCTCTCATTAAATCAACTGTTAATCCCGTACCATTACTATCCATCTGAATAAAACAATTAGGTAAATGTTCTCTTGCTATTCTAATGAACTCTACTATTCTATCTTTATCCATCAAAGGTTCATTCATCAAGTATGGTGAAAACCTACCTGAATATCCCAACTCAGCCAAATTCTTAACTATCTTAGTATAATTTTCAACTGTCATTAAATTATATGGAATGCCCCTTTTCTTATCTTCTATTCTATCCCAAATAATATAATGATTAGGACAAAAATCACATTTCAAATTACAAAACTCCATTGTTTGTATTTGTATATTATCAAATAATCTCACTCCATTCGTGTGAATAGGTGGAAATTCTGGCATTTCCCAACGACCTTTACCTACAGACATTATTCTTGGTAAATAATATTCCACTACTTCTTACCTGTATGTGCACCCATATTTAAAAAATATTTATTATTTCGTGAATCTCCTTGAATATAACTAAACTTCAATTTATTTTTCCATGCTATATAATTAAAACTCAACTGTTCTCTCTTACTATTATACTTTAACTCAACCCACTGATCCTCCATAGAATCAACTACATCCTGTTCGTTATGTCGTCTTAAAACTTCCATCTGAACTACTAATCCATTCTTAGATGGATATCCTTCTTTTACATATCGTTCCATTTGCCGTTTTATCAAATCAGGATTGTCTTTGTAATTACCACCATTCTTTATACCCAATTGTAAAATAGTAGAACCCTCATCATAAATACAACCTCTTGGATCCAACGGATTCTGTAAGTGGTCGTGGGTTGCATAATTACAACCATCAAGATGTCCTAACAATTCATTCACATCATCTCTTACTTTTATATTACCATCTAACCACAAACTGTATTCATAATCTGGAAATAACCTATGTGGTAATAACTTATGTTTACGGGCTGTTCTTGTGTTGTCCGTATAAAGTGGAAGTGTCTTTCTAATCTCCCAAATGTCTGATTTCAAATCTCTATCAGTAAAGCAGACAAAATCCCAACCTTCGGGTTTGTAATCTGGTTCAACTAACTCATCATAACCACCAATGATAGCAGTATAGATAACCTTATTATTCTTTATCCTATTCCCATCCATGTTGCCCCACCTACTGTGTAATGGTGTTTCACTATTTGTTCTGGGTCGTATATTATCTTATAACCCTTTTCTATTCTTTCATTTGCCCAATATCTATCTTCCTTACCACTATAGTGTTCATCAAACAAATGATTCCTTAAATGTTCTGCCTTAAAAATTGAAAATGCATTATGGAAAAAGTGTCTGTCTTCAGATTCACAAAAATAATTTGTTTGTTGTTCGTCACCAAAATTAGACCACATATATCTACCTGTTGCCCGTTTACCATCCCATATTGGAATCTGTTTCCCCCACACGGCAACTACTGCAGGATCTGAAAAATGCTGTCTTACCTTATCTAAATCTAACTGTACAATCTCACAATGTGCAGATATAATGATTACCCAATCACCCTCAGATTCTTTTATTCCCATATTCAAAGCTTTTCCTGGTGTATAATCATCTTTACTTATATGTAATTTAGTAATGTCGTGATATTCAAATCTATTAACAATTGATACTGTATTATCAGTTGATTCATTATCAATCAAAACTATTTTTGGTTTACCAATAAAATCAGTAACCGATTGGATACAATAACCTATATATCGTTGTTCATTTTTACTTCTTATTATAACCGTATTCATTTTTTATAACCTCTTATACAGATTCATATGTATTAGTATCAGCTCTACTTAAAGCTGGCATTAATTTATGTTCAGTTGGATCTTCCTTTACACTTAATTGACTTCTTACCTTCTTCGTCGCTAACTCTCTGTATAATTCTTCATCAATATAATATGGTTCTAAGGGACCAGGGTTAACCTTATTTTTTTCATATAAAGTTTCAACAAATTCAACTCTTGGATCATTTTCACCATAAACTTGTTTTGCCAATGGAATAAAACCTGGGACATAAAACAATCCATTTTTTTCCTTAAACTCATAGGTCTCTGTGGTATCTAACATTTTATAAAAATCACTTCCAGGTTGCCCTAAATATACAAAAGTATCAGCAGTAGTAGGTTTTAATAAATCTATAAATCTGCGGGTGTCGTCACGGTCTTTTTCTGTTTCTGTTGGTAATCCAAATACCCATGTTGTATAAGTAGTTAATCCATTTGCATGTATGATTGGTAACTTTTCAATAAAATCTTCTTTTGTTTCACCCTTTCTCATATACTTTAACATTCGCTCACTACCACTCTCAGCTCCAATATATAATCCAACACATCCAGATTTTGCCATCTTTTCTATAAGTTTAGGTGATAGATTATTTACTCTACTCTCACACGCCCAATTAATATTTAAATTTTCTGATATGAGTAAGTCACAAAATTTCTCTACTCGTTTTGGTTGAACTGTAAAATTATCTTCCCTAAAATAAATACCTTCAGCACCATAACTATCCACCAATCCACCAATATAATTAACTAACCTATCTGCATCAATCCCCCTAAACTTAGTATTTGCAACTCCACAAAACATACAAGAAAATGGACAACCTCTTGTTGAATTAATAGTAATTACAGGATTAATCTCATTTTCAAACATTTCTAATTCCCAATTATAGGGTTTATGTATAAAATGACGAAAATCTGGAAGTGGAAGTAGATTAATATCATCAATGTTATCTCGTCTAACTATACCCTTTTCTGCCTTACCTTCAATAATATCCATTGCTGCTCTTTCACCTTCACCACAAACTACATAATCAAAATAGGGTGTTAATGTTTCTGGTAATTCTATAGCGTGAGGACCACCAACCATTATAGGTGTATTAGGATACTTTTGTTTAATCTCTAAAGCCAGTTTTGTACCTTCATAATATGATATAGTTCCCAGATACATACCAATAACATCTGGATTGTATTTTTCAATTTCTCCCATTACATCATATGGTTTATCATTTCTAATAATATGTGAAATAGTTGCAGAGGCCTTTACATATCCTTGTTGTTCATCAATGTGACCACCACCAAAATGATATAAATCAATTATTTTAGTTTCATGTCCAAACTTTTCTACATACGCACTGATATATGCCAATCCCATTGGTGGACGACCATCACCCATGTGCATTGCAGTTTGATTTGAATCTGGTCTTGGTGCTGCTATTAATAATATTTTACTCATATTTATTCAAACTCATAATTAAAAAAATTTATATCGTCCTTATATCTTTGACATACTATTTCAATAGTTTCATCATCATAATATTCTCTATAATCCCCTGGATAAAGATTCTCATCATTCAGTATACCTGGTCGGCAATGTGATAACTTTGAATTTAAATTTATCTTCTGAGATATAAAATCCCAATCTTCCTCTAAATTCTCAAACCTACCTACAAAATCTACATCTATTTTAAAATTTCTAGGTGCCACATTATCCTTCCATTTTTTGTTACACAACCAACCTAACTGATTACTGGTTTTGTCAAATTTAGGTGCACCAATTTTGGGCAAATGTCCGATCCAATCTTTAAATTCCGATTGGTACGAACTCTCAAAAATTCCTTTAGATGATTTCTCACTAATACAATGCCGTATAAAATGAGATACCATTTTAGACCAAGGATTCCTTACAAAAGTAAATTTAAAATATTTCTCAAATTTGCTATGTCTAACACATTGTTTACGGTAATCGTGAATTGATCTGTGATCTGCACGACCTGAGTTAAATAACACATCCTCAATACTACTTCCCGCTGTTCTGGGAATATGTACATGAATACATTTATATTCATTACTTATCACTTTATTTCTCCCCATTTGATTTGAAAATCATCTCCTATATCTACTTGTACAACCTTTCCAACCAATTCACCTACTCTGTCGGGAGAGATTCCATCTCCTGGCCTTTTATATGTTAACATATCTTTTGTTAAAACTGTTCCCTTCTTTATATAAGTATTAGCAACAATACTCTTACGACCACCTTCTTTCGCTCTAACCTCATTATCAGCAGTTCCCTGTATCCCATCACCCAAAACAGTTTCAAACAATCTAATATTTTTTACCATTTTAGTAACATCACTTGGTTCTAATGAAAAATAATGTCCTGAACCAGTCATACTCCTTGACATTGTATAGTGTTTTTCAATTATTCTAGCACCGAGTGCAACAGAAATTGCTGGTATAACCATATTTTCATCTGGTAAAGTATGGTCTGACATTCCAATCATAAAATTAGGATACCTTTCTTTTAATGTCTGAATCCGTTTGAGATTTGCATCTTCATTCTCTGTATGATAACTAAGTGTACATGCCATCAACGCTAAATCACCATTACCTTCTCCTAATATAACTTCTATTGCCTTATCAATCTCTTCATATGTGGCTGCTCCCGTAGAAAGTATAATCGGTTTCTGAAATGATGCAACACATTTTAATAATTCAAGGTTTACAATTTCAAACGATGGAATTTTAAATATTTCCATTCCTATCTCATTTAACATTATAGCATCTTCTATTCCAAACGGTGTTGAAAACGGAATTATACCTTTGTTATATGCATACTCAAATAAAAATTCATAATCTTCCCTATCAAATTTATCTAACCTTTTATAATATTCTGTTTGTTTCATAGTTTCAGTTCCCCAAAAGGCTGGTGCATATTTTGTAACTATCCGTTCCCCTTTATATGTCTGAAACTTAATACTATTTGCCCCTGCTTCTGCTGCGTGGTCAATCATCGCCTTGGCCAATTCTATACTACACATATGATTACAGGCTGCTTCTGCTGTTATGAAAACTTCATCAGGACCCACCCATTGAGATAATGGATTTGGATTTACGAGTAATCTACTCTTAGCCTTATTCAAATCTTCGTTAGTATGAATATTAGTACAATCATCTAACAAAGTACTTTCTTCAGTAAATTGTTCTACTGTAGGACGATAGATTCTAAGAGCTCCATTTTTCTTTCCATCCTTGCCTACCGTGAAAAAATTATCTAAATTTTTATTGAATACATAATCAAGTGCAAAATCAAGTGATAATGTTCTGTCTGGATTATCTGGTTGTAAACCAATGACATAATCTGCTTCCTTTCCCATTTCTTCCCATGCATGTTGATAAACATGAAAAACATCTGCGTCCCCTGAAAGTTCTTTTCCCCTCAAAACACACTTACACAGATCAAGATGTTCTACAAGTTGTTTTACATTTTCTGAATCGGTGGAGACCACTACTTCGGTAACACAAGTTGAACTCTTGGCGTATTCTACTGCTAACTCAATTAATGTTTTATCTCCTATCTTTTGAAGATTCTTACCAAATAACCTACGAGATTCTCCTTTTGCCGGTATGACAGCTAAAATATTCATTCTATCAGTTTCCTTTTATTTTATTTAAATTTACAAATGCCATGTCGTGTCTACTATTCCACACTTTCTGAAAATTATATTCTCCCAACACCCTAATAACTTCTTCTTCGGATGTATATTCAGGTGCTTGTTCAATGAATACAAATCCTGAATTAGATATAAACTCTTTATTATCTTTTAAAAACACCTCTTCACACCCTTCACAATCTATTTTAATAATATCTGCACTCCAAACATCATAATCGTTTGAAAATTCTTCTAATCTTTTAAAATCACACGACAATGTATTTCTACTACATTGTACACTAAACCTACCAGGATAATCACGAGTATGTAAATTTCCTGATTTAAAGAAAGACTCGTCTGGTAATCCAATATCTAATTGTGTATTTTGATTAAATATACCATAGTTTAAAGCTACAATATTATTAGCTTTATTTCTGTAAATATTTTTTACAAAAGTTTCATAAGAAGATTTTACTGGTTCAAAACCATAAATCTTACAATTATCATTTTCTATCATCCTATCCATTAAGAGAGAATATATTCCTACACACGCCCCAACATCCAGTATTACCTCTGGAGGATTTTCAAAATAATTATTCCATATACCCACAAGAACACTAACAGTATTTTTATCTCCAGAAGTCATGGGATTTTGTCTATGATAAGTGTCTATAACTAAATCAATTTCCGTATCTTTATATGTACAATCATAACTTAACATTTTTTAATTCTCCAGTCCACCACAAATCATTCCACATTTTATCTAATAAACGCTTACCCGATTTATTCCTCATTTTATTTATATTATTGAAAAATTCCTCTATATTATAATTTTTATACGAAATATAATTCTTATCTTTATCGAATGAAGTGTGAGTTATAAAAACGTTATCTCTCGGATGAAAACAATGATGTGGATTATCATATTTAATAAATTTAAACATCTTTATTAATTCTTCCCATTTTTCTGAAAAATTAGGAATATCATTTTCCGTCAAATGTTCAATTAATGAATCTCCAAATTCAAAACCAAAAGTTTCTAAACAAAAATTGTCTATCTCTACCATCTTTATAAGAGATGATATATTTTTACCATAACCTACAGTTTTAGGATAACATTTCAAACCATATTTAATTGCAAGATTAGTTAAAATAGATTGGTCATGTCTATGTTTTTGTTTTTTACCGTCTAAATTATCTAATCCACACTTATTTTTATTATCTGATATAATTCGCATGTCTTTAGAATATGTCATCCATTCTGTAACTATGTCCATTGTTAATTCATTTTTTTGCCAAATAGAATATGTTGCTCCATTTTGTGGATGATCCCAATACTTTTCTTCATCACATCCCATATAAACAAAACAATCTCGTTTAGTGTACGTCTTGTTCATTGTATCTGGTCTGTAAAACCCAGTTAATATACCATTATTGTTTTCTATTGCCCATTTAATAAGTGGATCAATAGCTGTATTTATTTCATAACCATTATCGTCTTTGGATCCAACATCATAATATATAATAACATCACCATCGTTTATTTTACAAAGTAAATCAAATATAATATATGACTTCCATGCCCATAATCCAGCACCATCTTCCGTATCAAGAACTTTTCTATTTCGTTTCCAATAACCAGTAGTTTTTAATTTCTCTTTATTCCATGAAATAACTTTATCTATATTTCCAGTATCCAATGCGGTTTTATTTAAAGCTTCTTGTCTTTTTATCCAAAACTCATCGTTTCCTTTCATCCCCTCACCGTAAAAACTTATCAAATATTTTTTCATATATCAAAACTCTTCAATGGACCATTTGCTGGATCATGATTATAAAATTTAGACAGTAGAGTATCTTTATAATTTTCTTCAACTCTGGCGAATCCTTCTCTATCATTGTAATCCCATCCCCATCTTTCTTTCCACACTTCTAAATGTCCCCATTTACCATATAAATGGTCTCTTTCTGCACTATGTTCTGTATTTCTATATGCTGAAGAAACGGGAAATCCTAATGAAACTTTATGGTCTTTATCATGTATTACGTCAAAACTCGGTAAACAAACATTATAAATATTTTTATACAAATACTGAAATGCTATATCATCCCATGTATGAAAAAAGTGAAGATCATCTGTGGGTATAATATGTTCTAAATACATATCTATATTAACCATTGCAGAATACCACGCTACAGATTCTACTGCAAATGGTTTTTGAAATTCAAAATTAGAATAATCAGGACGAGAGTTTCCCCAATACTTTTTATTTCTATACCAATAATCTCCTGGCTCCAGTGGAGCTCGTGCAGTAACATCTAACTCTTGATTACCTATTCTCAATTGATGCATCGAAGCTTTAGCTTGATGTCCATTAAATCCAAGAACACCAAATTCATTGTATTTACCACTTGATAAAGTTTTATTTAATTCTGTAAAAAAGTTATCTGTAAATGGATAACAATCATGTTGAAACCAGAGTATCCATTCAACACCTTTTGGTTTATAATAGTTAGAGGCAGTAACAAGATTATTTAACATTCCCCTCTCTTCTCTATCCATATAAGTTACATTATATTTTTCACATATTTGTTTACCATGTTCTTTAATATCCTTATCAGAATCTTCATCAATATTTAAAACAGAAAAATTCTCAACGTCAACTGTATTTAACCAAGTTTCTAATAACTGATAATTGTTTCTACTTGTAAATAATATACCTACTTTTTTCATTCTATTTTCCTACTTGTTTATTAATCCAACTATATGCTTTTTTAATACCAACTTTTAATGGTTGTGTCGGGCTCCAACCAAGTTCTTCTTTTATCAAAGTATTATCTGAATTTCTACCACGAACTCCAAGTTGTGGTACATCTATATTCTTTATAACAACTTCTTTTTCAGAAATATCTATAATCATTTGTGCAAAATCATTAATGGAAATAATTTCATCTGAACCAATATTAAGTGGTACTTTACAATCTGATTCCATTAGTCGTCTAATTCCTTCAACACATTCATCAATATAAAGAAATGAACGAGTTTGTTTTCCGTCACCATAAACTTCTATTTCAGATTTCATTCTCGGCATTAACTTACTTGAAGATTCTATAACTTTTCTACATAACGCGGCCGGTGCTTTCTCACGACCACCTTGATATGTTCCTTCTGGTCCAAATATATTATGAAATCTTGCTATTCTCACATCAAAATCATAATTTTTTGCATAAGCTAAAAATAACCTCTCACTAAAAAGTTTCTCCCAACCATATTCAGAATCAGGATTACCAGGATAAGCCATATCTTCTTTTAATGCTGGAACATCCACTTCCAATTGATGATCCTCAGGATACATACATGCAGAAGATGAATAAAATACTTTCTTTACTCCAAGTCGTTTCATAGAATCAACTATATTCAAATTAACCATTGCTGAATTGTGCATAATATCTGAATCATTTTCACCTGTAAATATAAAATCTGCTCCACCCATATCTGCTGCTAACTGATAGATTTCATCAATACCATCTACACAAACATCTACTAAATAGGCATCTCTTAAATCTCCTTTAATGAACTCATCAGCTTCCGTTTCACTAAACTCAGGATATTTTAGATCAACTCCTCGAACAAAATATCCCTCTTTTTTTAATCTCTTAACTAAATGTGAACCAATAAATCCACCTGCTCCACATACTAATGCTTTTTTCATTTTATCGCCTCCAAATTCAGATGCATCAATTTCCCATTCTCTTTATCCATATGTGGTAAGTATGACTGACTATAATCATCCATATCAGAATGTTCAGTATCTCTCCAATCATACCAATCAACTGATTTAAACCCAACGTCTTTAAGATCCCGTGATAATGTTTTAAAATCCCAAGTCATATGATGAAAATTTTGTTCGTAATCTTGACCACCATATAACATACCAATCAAAGGATTCAAATCTTTATGTTCCATATAATATTCTGCAAGAGCTTCAAAATTTGGTACAGATATTCGTAAAACACCACCTGGTTTTATTATATCATACCACCTTTGTAAAACATTTTTATATTCCCACCTAATAATATGTTCTAGAACAGCACAGGCATATATAACATCAACACTATTTTCCTTAAATGATCTCAAATATCGTATATCCGATACTACATCAACGCCCTTTAAATAACGAATATCTACATTTTTATATCCTTCCAAATGCTTTTCACCTGATCCTAAATGTAATTTAATCATAATAACTTTTTAACTCCCTCTACATATTTTTCCCCTGACGTATAATCTGAAGAACCATACATTATATATTCTAAATATTTCTCATCTCTACCATCTTTATCTTGTCTACTAAGTTCATCAATTATTTTATTTTTACCTACATTTAACTCTAATAGACCTGGAAAGTTTCCAAAAAAATCACTTTCCCCTGCTCCTCTAATCATAACTGTCGGTATACCTTTCTGAATTGGTTTATACATGAGAGTACTCCCAGCCCCAACTACACATACCGAATCACTAATAAATTTATTATCATCTTCTACATCAAATACTACTTCACCATAAATCCCTGATTTGGATAATAAATTATTTACATAATCAATATCTATATTGTATGATGGTGCGTCATGTCCTCTACTTTTTACTTTTACTAATACTGGTTTATCATACTTTTCTTGAATTTCTTTTAATCCAATTAACTCTATAAATTTTTCATTAAACTCATATCCCTTATAATAGGCCCGAGGATTATTACCTAAAAATTGAGTTATAACTAAAATATGTTCATTAGTTCTTTCATATTCCTTTAATTTATCATTAGATGGTATTCCACCTAATATATATCTTGATTCATCTATAAAGTCTTTATAATAATCTATCTCATTTTGACCAAAGAAAAACATTTTATCAAAATTACTATCTACACCAGTAATTGGATATGTCTTTGGCTTAAAATCATTTCCCCCATGTTGATTCCCTAACATTAAAACACCATGTTGTTTAGCATCTTGATATAAATTATTCAACCCACTTCTATCTCTACAATCATCATGAATAATAGCATCAAATTGTGATACATCAATCATTCCTCTCCTATATTCAAACCCAGTCCAATGATTCTCAAAATATTTATCATAATCAGTATGAAACTTATTTCTCATATCATAAGTTCCATTCCAATTTTTATATTTCCCATCAGGATGCATCTGATATAAAGTTAATAAACTTAACTTATAAGTTTCAGAAAGTTTAGGTATTACAGGAAATACTCTTTCACCAATTCTATAAATTGTAGTTACAAATAATATATGTTTCACTTATAAATTTCCAACCAATGGTCAATCATTTCATCCATTAAAGTCTCAAAAGTATATTCAGGTTTCCATCCAAAGGTCGTCCTTAATTTAGTAGAATCTCCTCTTAAATATTTCAATTCTTCTGCCCTCATAAATCTCTCATCTACTGTAACATAATCTTTATAGTCCAAATCTAATTGATTAAACACATAATCACACATACCACCAACTGAATTAGTAACACCAGTAGCACATACAAAATCATCAGGCTCAGAATGATTTACAATCATATGCATTGCCCGAACATAATCTTTTGAATGTCCCCAATCACGAAAGGCATCTAAATTACCAAGTGGTAGTTTATCTCTTAACCCTTTACTAATCTCTACTGCAGATTTCACAACCTTATTGGTTACAAAATTAGAACCTCGTCTTGGTGATTCATGATTAAATAATATTCCATTGCTTGCAAATAACTTATAAGCGTTTCTATAATGTTGTACCATATTGAACCCAAATACCTTTGTACATCCATAAGGACTCGTAGGATGCATCGGTGTTGTTTCTCTTTGATAACCATCTTCATCTACGGAACGACCAAACATCTCTGAAGATGATGCCTGATAGAATCTTGCTGTAGGACAATTATTTTTATAGGCCTCTAATACATTTAACAACCCAAGTGCATTTGTCTGTACTGTAAATTGTGGAATATCCATACTGATTCGTACATGACTTTGTGCTGCTATATTATAAATTTCATCGGGTTGTATAGTTCGTATTATTCTTTCTAATGAACTTACATCAAGTAAATCACCATACTCTGTTTCAACTCCCTTTCCAACCAAGTGGTCAATTCTACTCTCTTGGTGTTCTGCTATAGAATTTCGTCTTACAATCCCATACACTTCATAATCCTTTTCCACCAATAACTCTGCAAGATAACTACCATCTTGTCCATTAATACCCGTTATAAACGCCTTTTTCTTCATTTATATAACTCCATTTCTCTTAAATCTGGCCAATCTTCTAATTCCCAATCTCTTGGTTTTGTTTCGATTGCCTTAGGTAATTTATCTAATCCATTTTGTGCAGTTTCTGGTGTCATATAATAATGATAACCCATAGTACTAATATTTTGGTCTCTCCAAGGAGAATCTGGTACTCTACCATCATAAGACATTTTCTTTAATTCGTCTTTTGCATCTTTATCATCTGTTAAAATCATACCACCTCTACCAAGACTCAAATGTTTTTGAAATTGGAAACTAAGACACATAAGACTATTTGGAATATAACCATCTTTCTTCCAATATACTGCTGCATCAACTATATTAGTTCCACCCAAGAAATAAAAATCAGACCAATCCTGTTCTTCCCAATCAAACTCAATACCTATCTTCTTTGCCAAGTTTGGAACTGATGGATAGGTGTTTGGTGGTACTGTAAATTTCTTTACTTCTTTATATCTTAAACACAATTCTATCGAATGAGTACAACAATCTACTGCAACTGCATATGGTGAACCATAAAACTCTGCTATTTTATTTTCAAACTCTTTTATTACTTCAAAACTCATTTCATACACTCTACATTTAAACTCATTGATGTTCCATTCTCTTTATCCATGTGTGGTAGATATGCCTGTGAATGGTCATCAAATTCTGAGTGGGATGTTTCTTCCCAATTATACTTTTTTATTTCTCTCATTCCAATATTTTTTAGTAAAGATTTTAAACTATGAAAGTCATATACTGTTTTATGATATATTGTTTCATCTCCCATTGGCATCTTACCATATAATACTCCAAGAAAATTATCTAAAGGATATTCTCCACTTGAATACAAATTTGCATATACTTCAAAATTAGGAACTGCTAATCTCATAACTCCATTTGGTTTTAAAACCTCTTTCCATCTCTCCAATAAAGGAACAACCTCTTCTCTATCTAAATATTCAATAAAATGAGAGGCATAAATTAAATCCACAGAATTATTTTTGTATTCCGTAACAAAAATATCATCAGAGTCGAGATGTTCGTAACTACCACCATCTATGTGAACCCAACCTTTACCAAAATCTCTCCATCCACACCCTATATTAAGCTTCATCTAAAAAAACCTTATCATTTTTTTGTCCTTTATATGGACCCGTTTTATATTCGTAAACTAATGTGCCATCTTCTAATATTAAATAGGTATGACCACCACCCAAAGTTACAGAACAATCGCCAACATTTAACACTGGTTTAGATAATATAACCCCATCTGTATCCATAAGGTTACACTCAACACTGCCTTTTATTACCACCCAAGATTCTTGTGCAATACATTGTTCTTCACCCTGTTTCCAAATATGTTGATGTGGTCTAAATGTATGTCCTTCATCCATGTTAAGTGCAGACAACTGTATGAATTCCTTTTCTCCTACTACATCTCGTCTATGACCATCTTCTATATTAAAAAAATTCTCCACTCTGTGTATAATATGCAATAACCTATCTGGTTCTATTTTTGAATATATTAATTCCATTATTTATTTAACCTCGTCTCTGTTTCTTCTTGTATGTGCATTAATATTACTTCTTTGGGAATTGCACATAAAACATTATCTCCCCATTGTTTAACACCTTTGTTATTGTCTTCATGAAATATATCTTCATAATGATGTGGTAGATTTAATGGAAATCTGTGAGGACCATACTTCTTTAATTCTTCTAAACTTTCCTTAAACATTTCAGTCTTATAAATAGCATCTACTGATAGTGAAGAACCAGGTGATTTTGATGCTGGATAAAACCACAAATCCTTACCTGATTCATATCCACTATGAAACTTTTCTTCAGTATATTTCCACAATCTACCAATTGGCATATAACTCACATCTCTTTCCACAAACTCATCCATCATTTTCTTCCATCTATTATAAGTAATTCGATATTCAAAATCTTCACATAAAATCATAGTATAGGGTGTTTTAACTTTATCTACCATTGCAAGAGTAACTTCTCCCCAATTCTCTTTTAAGTTATTTTCAAAAGTTAATTTTTTTATATTATCCTCATATAATCGACCAACTTCTAAAACATTATGTACTGTCCCGTAATTTACAAGAAACTCATAATCTTTAAATATCTTCGCCATATTAGGAATTTGAGATTCTAATATTTCAAATCTTTTCTGTTTCGTACAGATGAAATTTTGGATAACAGTAATCATAAATATATTTCACCTTCTACAAAATTATGTGCTATCGGATATTGTCTTTGTGATTCATAACATTTAGAGTATCTTGTTACAATTTGACTTGTTCCACATTGATTACTAACATTTACTATTGCCTGTGATTTAATATACAACTGAATTCTTAAATCTATATATCTCATATCCAATGCCTTATCTATAAAATCAAAAGGTGTTTCTGAAATTGGGTTTGGTGTATAATAAAAATAAGGTAATGGATTATCCTTTAAAACTTTTGCTATAACTTCTGCATCTTTATTATATGATTTTTCGTCATACTTTCCATTTTGAGTTCCAAATCTATCTGATACTAACAAACAACCAAAATCCACATTAACATATTCTTTGATTATCTCATCACCAAATTCCTTTTCCTCATCTGACCAATATAATTCTGGCTGACAATCTTCCATTTCTTTTTCTGTGAATTGCCAGAACTCCAACATCTGTTTGATAAGTGGTATGTCGATATTGTCCTTATCATATATTCGATAGTGGTCGTGAAATACCTCACCACCTATCTCATCAACAAACTCATCTACAAATGGATTATTATCAAATACGACATGAACATTATCGTGGTCTTTACCAAATAGTTTTTTTAGAAGTTTTTTAGATGGAACAACTACCTTGGAATTTGGATACTTCTCTTTCAATAAACGAGGCATTGCTGATATAATTCCCCAATCACCAATTCCGTGAGCGGTTCTCATGACCATAAACTCTTGTTTATCTAAATATTCGTCAGGTATTCTCAATCCTTCTGATTTTTCAAAACCAAGAGTATCGGTTTCCTTGACGGGATGTAATTGATTATCTACGATTCGCCAAAATATCACTCTAAGTACCTTCCTTTATGAGAATTATTCCAAAATCTTTCATAGAGATAATATAATACTGCTCCAGTAATATTCATTAGAATGGCATTATATAAAGGTGAATCTGTAAGATACATTGATAAAATAATATAACTATTAATTACTGCTACGATTCTCCAACCAATAGATTTTCTTACTGACCTTTCACGAGTTTCTTTGAACACCTACCAACTCACTTCCCAATCATCAAACTCGGCAGCTATACAATCTACCTTATAATCCTTCCTTCCACTATCTTCAATTTGATCTTGTATAATATTCTTTGCAGTATTTCTAATACCATTTAATCCGTGAGTTAATCCAAGATTACCATCACCTTCACCAGCTCTGTATTTGGTTTCGTTGTGCCAGATATGTAAGTTCATCTGAGCCAATACTACAATGGCTCTAATCATTTTACCATCTAAACCTAACTCATCTAAATCATGAACTATATCTTTGATTTCTTCGGCGTATTCCTTTTTGTGTTCTGGTATGAACACCTCTTTTAATTGTATAATAGAAAGTCTATCTATTAATTCACTAATTGTTGGTAAGTATTTTCTCATATAACTTATTCTGTTGTTCTTGTTTATCTATTGTTTTAGGATGATATAACGACAATTCTTCTTGTGGTGGTAGATGTGCATATGTTTTACATCCTGTAATATATTCATGAACCTTCCGTGTCCACCTGATATCTTCTCTATTTCTAAATACTCGTGCCTGATAATCTGGATAATTAACCCAACCTAACTTTGTAACTCTCCATCCCCACTTTGCACAATGTTCATCAGTAAGTCCCTCAACTGTGTTTACTCGTGGGACCCACACTAAATCCACATCATTTGTTTCTAACATCTCTGGTAAAATATTAACGAGATTCTCGTGTGGTATCTCGTCTGCATCTACGTGAAAAATATAATCTCCATCACAATTTTCTATTACTGAATTCTTTTGTGCTGAAAAATCACCGTCAAGTTTTCTTTGATATATCTTTATAGTTTTAGTGTGAGCATATTGTTGAGTCCAACTATCTAATACAAACCTAACTTCATCATCATCACCATCAACACAAATAACTATTTCATCACTTTCGGGTGTCTTATGGATAAGAAATTCTAATAACTTGTTTAGTTCATCTGCTTCATTATGAACTGTAATGCCATAACTAATCTTCATCTACTATCCCAAATTTCTTTTTAGTACGAATATCTGTTATAGATATAAAATCATAATTAGTAAGTTCACATCTCTTTACTTTATCCAATTTAAAAGTCTTATAAATTCCAGGAAATTTCTTTGAAAGTTTTTTTAATTGATTATCATATAGTGCAGTACTACGACCTTCTATTATTAATTGTTGATGCTCAAGTCCTTTTTTCCAACCCGTTTCAATTCCACTTGCCTCTCTAACAAGATTCCTCACTTCTGTCAAAGAAATTTCATCTAAATCTAAACAATGTAAAAGTTGTTTTGACTTTCCACCACCCTTCGGATAAATATTTATACCCAACACCACATACTTACCTTTAGTTGCAGTATCACTTTCATATCTTATCTCATAGACACGACCCCGTAATGCCTGACCAACATCTATATCTGTCCTTTTAGTAATTTTTGACCTATGTGTTTGTATATGTCCCATTATGATTCTGCCAATGGTTTAGTATCCTGTAAATTATTCCCTACAATTCCCATTGATTGGCAGGCTTCTAAAAATTCATATTGTCCAAATTTCATTGCATTTTCTACATCAAGTTTTTCAGTATAAAACTTACCTTCCTCCCCAGGTATCGGATAAGATTCTATTTCATCGGGTTCTACTTGAACTACCGATGCGAATTTCCAACTCCAATTTTCCGCACTTCCTTCTGGATAAATTATTCCAAGTTTGCCCATATTCACTATCGATGGATACCAATAAACTTCTCGTTCTTCATCAAAATACCTTAATTCCTCTACAAGTTTAGATGAACCTTCAATTTTATGTTCTAAATCCTTTTTATAATATGAACTGCTCATAAACCCACAATTAAAGCACATATAAGACTTAAATTCTTCTTGAATATCTTCAAAACAAGAATCTTGGTCATAACATACTGGACAATCTATTACTCTTTCCATATTACTTCACCTTTTTAAGTTTTGGTAATTGTATTTTTGGTAATTCACTCACCGAACCTACCTTTTTAAGTTTTGGAAGTTTCAAATCTACTTTTTGTGGTTGTTCTTCAAACTTTGGTAAATGTTTATCTAAAATTTCTTCAAACTTTTTAGTCATTGCATCAAGTGAAAATTTGGTTTGATTTTTAATTGCAAGTTTCTTTCCCTTTACCACATACTTACTATAATTATCAAACACTTCCTTTAACATCTTAGATGCATAATTATAATTTATTGTAAACCACTGAGCACCTTGTACATGCATTCCTTTCATCAAAGATTCTGGCTTGACATCATTAAGACTGCCAGGCAACATAATAGCATCTTTATCATTCAAGAAATCTACATGACCACTCCAATTAGGAGCGATAACTGGTTTACCACTCAATGATGCCTCAAGTAATGGACGACCAAATCCTTCTCCGTGTGTAAATGAAACATGAGCCTTTACCTTTGGATGATTATACAAACCATTTATTTCTTCATCTCTTAGATCACCATGTAATATATAAATATTTGGTAATTCACCACTTACAGTATTTTTAATCTCTGATACCTTTTTGAGTATATCTTCTCTATCTAAAATACAAGGTGATGCTCCTGATGTTTTAATAATAAGAGCTGGTTGTTTCTTTTGGTTCTTAAATGTTTCTAAAAATGTCTTTATCAACATACCCAAATCTTTTCTATCGTTTCCAAGACTGCCCTGTAACCAATGTCCTACAAATAGAAAACAAAAATCTTCTTTAATACCTTTAAGTTCATCTACTAAATCTTTGGAAAACTCTTTAGTTGGTTTATAGATTTCTGTATCTGCCCCCTCAAACAAAACTTCAATGGGAGTATTACATCTAATTTCACCAATTTTCTGTTTAGATTGTTGGTCATGTTTATCAAATACAACTTTCTCTACACTTTCCTTAATAAAATTAGCAGGAACTATATTCAAATTCATACTGTTTAATCCCTCTAACCATTCTGGGGGACATACAGTAGTTTCTAATCCTGCAGTAATTCCTATATTGTATTTAGCTATTGGTTGAAATTCATTTGGAACTACAATATGAAAATGGACATCTGGCTGTCTATCCATATTTGGATTATCCAATAATCTCTGAATTATAGGAACATCACTTGGATTTTCTTCACTCAATGCATTTTGTGGAGTTGAACCCCAACGGACAGGCCAGATTTTGACATCAAACTTGTCCATTGCAATTAATGACCTACATATATCTCTACTATGTGAACCATAACCACTTCGGGTGCCTACGGGTGCTGTAACTAAAACTAATGGTTTCATTTATACCTCTTATTTAAATGGTGATTCTAAAAACTTCTTAAATCCGTTTACAACTTTTGCCCAAAAAACATCACCCGGATTACTTCTTCTACGGTCTTGTGCTTTTCGTCTTGGTGCGGCCTTTCTTGTTGGTCGTTTCTTAGTTGTTGTTTTCTTTGCTCTTGGCATTTTATTCTCCTTATGCTTTATATAGCGTAAATCTTTTTCGTGGTGTCCACTTCTCAAATGCGGTATCCATATCTTTAATAAATCTATTACACATATTAGTACACGACATTCCAATTTCATCCTGTAACATCCACTCTCTACCTTTTTGTCCTGCTTCTTTCCGTTCTTCCTTTGGAGTATCATACCATTCTTTAAATCTATCTGCTACATCATCCCACCTACATCTATCGTCAAAGATATATGGTGTTGGTATTGAACCCTGTAAAGAACGATTGGATGGCCAAACTGGTTTTACCCATTCACCATGAGTAAGGTCTGGATTGTCTTTCCACTTTCTATCATCGTGTAATGAATGTATCTCATCATAATCTTCATGAGTAACGTGTTTCCCCTTTAACTTAAATCCACATTGGTCTTGCATACCACCTGTAACATTTACAACGATTGGTGTTCCTGCCATTACTGCCTCTGCAGTTCCTAATCCAAATCCTTCGTTAGATGCCATATTAACTTGAACATCTGCTATATTGTATAAAAAATTAAGTTCTTTATCATCTAATTTTTGATGTGAAAAAATAATATCATACATAGGACAAATTTCATTTACTACTGCTGGTAAATCAGTTCCATTTTGATCTACTGGTTGTGTATGCATTATCAATACACATTTATCTGCCTTTTCTTTTGGTAACATATCACAAAATGTTTTATATGCCATTATAACATCACTTGGAACTTTTCTACGAATATTTCTGTTGTTCCAAAATATTACAAAATCTTTATCTTGATTATGTAACACCGTATTACGATATCCTTGTAATTGATTGAATTCTTTTACATCCAACTCACCAACTGGATAAAATTTTTCTTCTGGTATTCCGTGTGGAATATATGTATTGTTCCAAACATTTCTTGGTTCAGTTACTGCTGCATCTTTGACCATTGCAACCGTCTGTTTAGATATATTCATAATCAAATCACAAGACTCGTAAAAAAACTCATTATATCTTGGTGTTGGTCTATCATCCCAGATGTTATAATAAAAAATAGGAACATTCTGTCTAATTTCGTGTTCCATTTGATATAACCAAACCCAAAATCGTGGATCAGTATAATGAAGTATAGCATCAGGTTTTTCTATATTCATTAATTGCCTGAGTAACTCTTGATTACCATAACCACTAATTGGATATATTTTAAGATATGCATCTTCTATCCCCGTTTCTTCACGAACTGAATCATTCATATCCACCACTTTACCTTCTTCGGGATGTTTTATTGCACCACCTGCTTGTACCCAATCATACTTATCAAGTGTTCCTAATACGAAATTCTTGGAAACTGTACCAACTCCTGATGACATTCTTAAATCATCAGAGAGTAACATTATTTTCTTTTTAGACATATAACCCTCTTTTTATCATAACTATTTAAAATCGACTACCACTAATTTGTAATTCATCATATTCAGTAATGGATTTTTTGTATTCTTCATCTTTTAAATACTTGTCCATTGACCTATTTACTAACTTTTGCAATGTAAATTCTTCGTTTAACGCTACACCCTTAAATCTCTTATATAAATCAGTTATAATTTTGACGGATGTTAGCTTTGTTACACCTTTCATAATAATCTCCGTATATATGTATATATAAATATCATATCAGTCTAAAATCACTATCTTTTTATTTAATTTTTCCGCATGTCCAATTGTATCTAAAGTACCGTTTGAATTGTATCCCTCTGGTATGAATGCTACTATATAATCACTATATTCAGCGATTTGTTTGTTTCGGTCAAAAAAATTAACCACATGATAGGATTTTCCATAGTCACTCCTATCCAAAATACAATGTTGATTATAAGTATAATGACGCGGTGGAAATTCTACATATTTCATATCAAATTCTAACGCGAATTTCTTGGCGTAACCATCCGCTCCTTTTGGTTGTCCGCCACTCACTATCTCAACATCGTCCCCAAACTTTTCTTTTAGTTCAAAGACAAACTCTTTAATCTTTCTTTTATTAGTATATTTTCTTGCCCCTACTATACCAACTCTTTTCATTTACGCCTCTGCTCCCAGATTATCATTCACTTTTATTTTTAATATTTCTATCGTTTCTTTCATCGGATCATCATCTTCCACCAAGTCTACAAATTCTTCATCTATCTTACCATCTCTAAGACCGCTCATAAACTTTGTTGCCACCTTCATTCGTCTTTTAAACTCAGTTGTTCTTTTCTGTTGATCTTCTTTTGACAAATCATCAAAAGGTGTTTTCATTAATTTCATATAATCTTTATGTTTCATTACTAATCCTCGTAGTCGTTTCTCTTTTGTTTTCTCTTTGGCCTTTCACGATGACCATCTTGTCTAGAAGGCTTTGGTGATGTAACAAACTCCAAACATGATTTAAATTGTTCTAATCCATTCATTGTCCCACCAAGTTTCCATCCACTCTCATGTTCATATTGAAATCTACAAGGATATTTTAGATCTTTATCATCTTTATGAATAATATTATACCAAGTAAATTGAGCGTAGTCTGCAACTCTATTTGGTCGTATTGTAGTTTTGTAGTGAAGTAAACTTTCATACTTTTTCATAAATGATTTTAAATCAGATGCCTTTACTTCTCCTTCATCATACCACAACTGAAGTTTAAAAGTGTGTATATCATTAACTTCATTAATTTTATCCACTACTAAATGTTCCAAAGGATCGTTTATAAAATCTGAAAGTTTTAGTCTTAACGCGTAAATTGCTCCATTCATACCTTTACTCCCTTCTTATCACATAACTCTGGTTTATCTCTGAAATCACACCACCTACAATTTTTCTTTGAAGGCTGTTTATTATAAATATGGTCATCACGATATTCTCCATCATCTGTGAAACAGTCATCCATAAACAACTCCAACCGTCTGATTACCTTATTTATAGATGGTTTACCGTTTGCAGGTATAAATGTTTGTATTCTCTTTTGTGGAAAATCTGTATTCTCCCATAGTTTTCTCTTTACTATAAAATACTCAACCTCAATTCTATCTAATGGTACATCAAACTGTTTAGAATAAAACTGTTTATATAACAATAACTGATCTGTTTTATTCTTATCTGCTTTCTGATATTTGTTCCATCCATGAGTTGCTGTCTTTATATCAATAATCTTAATTCTGTTTCTAACGGTGTCTTTTATAATTAAATCAATAAACCCACGAAATTTGATATTCTTATCCATACCATAATCAAGTTCTGTTTCAATACCAAGTAACTCATATCCTCTCTTACTGAAATACTGATTTCGTTTCTTTTTAAAGAAATCTATTATTTTTACTCCGTCTGAATAAAATTCTACCATATCACCCTTAGTACAAAACTCCACCCCACCATTTTCTTTCACAATTTCTAAAAAGTTTGTCTTTAATCTATCTTCCAACATCTCATCTAAATATAGTTGGTCGGCCTCCTTAATACTTTTCGTATACATCACCCTCAAATATTCTTGTAGAACTTCATGCATGCTCGTGCCAAATAAAGTGTATATATTATCAGTAAATTCTGTTAGTTTATCTACATAATTAAGTTTCCACATATAAGGACATTTATCCCACTGTGAAAATTGGCTATACGATATGGACTTTTTCTTAGACATAGTAGATCTTACGAATTTTTAATGTAAAAGTCAAGACAATTTATTCTTAACTGATTCTTTTGGTAGTGCCCCTACAAACCTATCTACTTCTACTCCATTCTCTTCAATCACCGTAGTCGGTACTGA
>Ga0208013_1000239_pt1 | contig 35593 bp, 40 predicted proteins | sample 16_taG_FD_184091 | JGI IMG/M metagenome (GOLD analysis project Ga0208013, IMG submission 184091) | Marine viral communities from the Subarctic Pacific Ocean - 16_ETSP_OMZ_AT15313 metaG (SPAdes) (version 2) | ecosystem: Environmental > Aquatic > Marine > Oceanic | place: Pacific Ocean | collected...
ATCACCAGCGGCAGCTACTCTATGAAATACTTGAGCATTTGTACTAACTCTCATTCTTGTACTTGCCATTTTATTCTCCTATTATTGTTGTTGGGCTGCTTGAGCAGCAATTGTTCTATCTATCATTTTAGAATTATTTGCAATATATGAACTTACTTCATTCACAGACCATTTATAATACTTATCTGCTTCAGCTTGGTAATGCTGTGCCTGCTGAGCAGTCATAGTTGTTTTTTGAGCTTGGTTACTTATATTGGCTTGAAATTTTTGTACTTCAGCTGTGTATTTTTGGAGGTCAGTAGCTCTCTCAGCCTGCCATACATCAACATCAGCTTTCAAATTAGCAGTGAACTCTTGGACTTGTGTCGCTACTTGCATTTGATAATTTTGAAGATTGTTCTGATATGCTTGGGCATTATTACTATTATCCGCAATCAATGCTTGCATTTTATTTTGTGCGTTTTGCAATGCGTTTGCTTGATCTTTTTGAAGATTAGACTTTTTTACATCTATATCAACTTGAAGATTTTGAATATCTGCTTGCATATCATGATTAGCTTTTGCAACAGCCTCTTGAAACTCAATCTGATATCTTGCATTTTCTTTGTTAAATTCATTTAATTCATTTTGAAGATCAGTCCCAAACTTTTGAATTTCTAGTGTATTCCTTTTTTGCCATTCATCACACTCAGACGAATTGCCTTGTACAACCCTAGACACTTCTGCCGTATAAGAAGAAATCTCATTTTGATAATTTTGTATTTTACGAGCTTCATTAGCATCTGCTAACTGAGCTTCTTGTATCTTCTCTTGAACAACAGCTTGATAAATAGCAGAGTCTTTTTGAAAAGTATTCAAAGCATTTTGCATATCACTTTGATATTGCTGTAATACTGTTTGTCTATCTTCATTCCATACTTGTAAATCGCCTTTAAGATTTGCATCATACTCTTGCACTTCTTTTTGAACTTCAGATTGATAACTTTGAAGTTCACTTTGGTATTTATTAATCTTACTTGTATTATCTGCTATAATAGCTTGCATATCGTTAGCTTTATTCTGCAATGAAAGAGCTTGATCTTTTTGCAAGTTTGATTTCTTAATATCATTTTCTGAATCAGCATTCTTCATTCTTTCTTGTGATTCAACTCTTAAATTCTCAACAGCTACTTGAAGATCATGATTAGCTTTATTAAGAGCTTCTTGAAATTCCATTTGATAACGTGCATTAGTGTTATTAAAAACATTCAATTCGCTTTGAATATCTGAACTATACGTTTTTAATAAATTATCATAATCAGTTTTATATTTTTCAAAGTTTTGAATCCACTCTTCATTAGTCCACTTCTGAACAACTGCATTTGTCTCAGATTGATACGCACTTAATTCATTTTGATACTTAGTAAGCTTAGATTGATATAATTGAACGCCTTCTTGAAAATTTTGTAATGCATTATCTGAAGCAATCTTTTGGTCTTTATCTAAATTAGCTTTTCTAGTAGTATATATATGTTGTGCTTGTTGTGTTGCTTCTTGAATGTCCTTTTGAAGATTGGCATTTTCCCTTTGAAAATCCTGCTGATACTCAACATTATTTTTATTAAATACATTCAATTCATTTTGTATATCACTTCCGTATTTTTGTAAATCTGTTTGTCTACTTGTTTGCCAAGCTCTAGTATCTCCTTCTAAATTTTGCTGATACTCTTGAACTTTTGTACTAACTTCGGCTTGGTACGCAGACAATTCATTAGAATATTTTTGAAGTTTTTGGGCATCGTCAGATGATGATAGTTGTGCATTTTGAATTGCTTTTTGTACTGATGCTTGGTACTCTGCATTATCTCTATTAAAAGAACTAACTGCATTTTGCATATTAGCACTAAACTCACCAATTTTAGAGTCCATCTCTCTTAATTTAACACTAGCAAGCTCTACATCTTCCTCAGTATCAACATAAGTATCAACTTGAGCATAATCAGTATTTGGAGAAGGAGGCTGAACATATGTAGGTACAGTACCAAATGCTCCAATAGAACTATCTGATAAAGATGGTGGAACAGGTACTGCAATTGTAATTGATAAATCACTTATTATAGGAGCAGACTCTAATACTATTGTTGGCTTTGTGTAACTAGGAGCACTCACACTAAGGACAGACATATCAGATATATTTACAATAGGTTCAACAATATCAGATATACCAGTGACATCCTCATAAGTAAAACTAGGAGACTCAGGTGCTACAGGAACGCTTGGAAGATTCAAACTACCAATAGTACCTAAAGATGGTACTGAAAATACTGGTTTAGTATAGCTTGGAGCATGAGCACTAACATCAACAATAGAAGGAGCAGATGCAGATGTAGTTACTACGCTAGATGCACTTATATCTCCTACTGAGGCATCGCTATGACTAACAACTGTTAATGATGGTGCCACAGGAGGCGTAATAGAAATTGTTAAATTTCCTATTGTTGGTTTAGTCCCTAAAGTTGGAGATGATGGGGGTACATAATTAGGGTTAGACCCCGAAAAATCTGCTACAACTTGAGCCGAGACACTAGGCTTGATGGGAGGGCTTGGGAAAACCCAAGAAGTAGCAGGAAAACTTGTTAATGACATAACTGGCTTTGTATATGTTGGTGCGTTTGAACTAACATCTATTATTGAAGGGGCAGTTACAGTCCCTTTAAGTATATCCGAAACAAAAGCATCGGAATAAGTAATTTTTTCAAGTATTGGAGAAATAGGAGCTATAATGCCTATATCCAAATCTGTTATTGTTGGGGCTGAACCCAAAGTAGGAGAGACAGGAACATCAACGTCTACCCAGTCTGTAATCTTTCCACTAGCTAATTTTGTAAACTCAAGAGAAGACACTCTATAAATAATTGCATTCCTTAAATCAGAATCATCATCTATTTTAGAATAGTCTATGTAAAATATATATCCAGCATTGGAACCATCAGTAACGGGAGCAAAATGCACAGCCCCTTGTTTATGATAAAATTTAGGATATTTAGATGTTGCAAATTTTAAACTCGTTGAATCAAGTACCCAATTTGCCTCTGACATTGGAATTTCTTTACAACTATATCCGTTTCTTTGTACATCAGTAATAGAATCATTTATTGAAAATGAAATTGCACTACCATCAGTTGAAGATGATGAAACTTTTTGTGCGAATAATAATAAATCTTTAGGTATACTAGAAACTGCAAATTTCTGAGCATCTTCTATGCTATTAGCACTTAAAGAAGATATGCCAGTAATGTCTTTTACGCTTTGAGTGATTTCAGTTAAAGCCATTTTCCCTCCGCTATTGGGGGAAAGTGCAAAACTTTAACCCCCAAGAACATTAAGTTATCTTACGCTACTTTCCAGACTGCGTGAGATTCGGGCATTTGCCATTCCATACCAGCTTCGGTAAGGATCATGTCAACCCGTTTATCTGTACCAGTGTTTTCCAAGGATTGAACACCAACATAGATCGAAGTGTCTCTAGAAACACCATTACCTGCGAGAGGACGGTATTTACAATGCTTCATATTGACACCAAGCATAGCAACTTGAGTTTGATCAAGAGCAATGTGACGAGCCACGTTCATGTCACCATAAACTGTAGAAATTCTCGTCATGTCAACTCCAAATTGCTTGCTTCTTCCAGTAGCTGCAAAGCCAGCACGACCATATGATTGACCGTCAGCTGCAGGTGAAGATGCACCGGGTTCTACCATGCCAATATTATTAGCAAAGTAACCTGACAATTTATGCAACCAGTTGTATACTGCTGTAGAGCAGAAGAACACAGTTGCTTTGGAGTCATTGTATCTAGGATCAACATAGTTGCTCAAATCATCAAGAAATGAATCTTGAGATTTACTAGCTACGTCAAGTTCAAATACATTACCATTGTTCAAGATGTAATCAACTGCACCTTGAGTCTGTGCTACAGAGTTAGCAGTATACTGCGAACCGAACAACAAGGACTGTTCAATGTCCCATTTGTGCTCGATGAGTTTTTCACGCCAAATCCTTGCCCATTCATTTGGTTCATACTTAAGAACCGTTGCTCGGGCAGTATTTGTCATACCAAACTCAGTACGCCATATCTGCGTTTGTCCATAACCAGTAGCGAAAGGCTGATCATTCCAAGTAGTTCCAAGGAGTGAAGAACCTTCTGCATAAGAAGTTCCAACAACGTATGAACGCTGTGCTTCTAATGAACCAGCAATCTCTTGATCGTAAGTACGACCAACAGGAACATTACTTGCAAATGAACTATATTCACCTGAAGCTGCTCTAATTACTGAACCAGTAACAAGCTGAACACTGCGAGCAGATGAACTAACATTTTGCATAGCAAAAGTTTTATTCCCTGCTGCTGCGACGGCTGTCACTCTCAATAGAATGTAATCATCTGGTTTAGCACCATTTGCTCCACCACCAGCTGTGGAAGAAACAGGAATCTTTATGATTTGATTATCCATAAAGAACTCAGGGGCTGTTCCAGAATCACCAACATCAATCTTGTCAGTTGCTTGTCCGAACTTGTTTTGGATGTTGCCACCACTTTTGTAATCACACGCCATATATACTTTAAGTATATCGTCTAGAGCAATTGTTGCATCTGCTCCATATCCAGTGATTGTTGCATCGTCAAATACATCAGTAGTACTAGCCTTAATTTGACCAACTACATATGCATAACGTCTATGAAAAGATGGTCTTCGTTCCGTAAACTTGAAACTTGGATCATCGGTAGGATTTTTAGCCACTTTTGATACAAATCTAAAAAAAGGTGATTGTGCAATCGCCAATTCTGATACCCTACTGCCAAAGTTATACTTTCTGCGAAGGACACCAGTATTTAGATCAGTACCTAATCGAGAGCCAGCTGCACCCAGAGCTTGATCGTTGATATCCCAATTGCTCAGGAATCTAGGGGTTGAGGCCATTTTCTACTCCATTAGTTAAAAATATCGTCCATCCCTACTTTGAGTATTGAATCAAACACAGCATCATTCACATCACCGTCTTCTGGGTTTGTAGATTGTTCTCCGCTGGATGCAAGCGACTGAGGCTTTTGCCTGACATTTTGCATTTGATTAGCTACTTGTTTCCTTGTTTCATTCGCAACTTTTTGGTCACGATTTTCACGATTCATCAAATAATAAATATCATCAAATGTTAATTGACGGCTATTAGCATAATCAACAAATTTTTCCCATTGTTCATTATCAAGCTCATATTTCTCTTTGAAATCCTTCTCCATTTGAGAACGCTGTGCTTGTTCATTTTGAACTTTGGTTTGTTTGCCAACAATACCTTTAACCCTGTCGTTTACAACAGAATTGAAAACCTTAGCAGAATCAGAATTTGGATCACTAAAAGCTTCGTCTGAGTCAAAAACGAAGTCTTCATCTAATCCCAATCTTTCCTTCATGCCTTTTGGTTGATTCTCGCCATTGATATGATCTCTGACGGTACTAATCAAATTAGGGTCTTCTCTCATACGATCAAGTAAAGGGGCGTAAGGCTCTAGCTCCTGAAGGCGATTATTAAGTCGCTTTGCTTCACGGCTTGAATCCGAATATCTCTTTTCTAGTCGTTCGAGTTGTGACACCTGATTGGTGTCGTTTGTCTCTTCGGCAACAGGGCTCTTATTAGAGGTTGTCTGTTCTTGAGGAGGTGGGGGTGATTCAGTGAAAGACCCGTTGACTTGTTCATCTAACTGTGCGAAAAAATCACCGGGGTCATCAATATCCCCTCCGGCTATGCCCGTTACGGCATCTTCGACAGAAACAGGGCTGTCTTGCAGGTTAGCTGCTTCTTGTTCTGGCATTATATTACTCCTTTTTTGTTAATAAATGCAAATTATTTTTTATTAGAAGGCTCTCTTGTTTTTTCTCTTGCTTGATCCTTCATTCTTTCACGAAGTAATTTTTGTTGTGCTTTAGTATCAAGTGTTTCTTTGGTTATTGCTTCTGAGCCTCTTTTAGTCTCGTCCCTTATACCAGATTGTATTAATTGCCTAGATAATGTTTCGATTGTGCCATCTCTATCTTTCAAAGCACCTTCTAAACTATCAACTTGAGATTTAAGTTGTGAGTATATTGATTTTCTCTTAAGAATATTTTCTTTTCCACGAACATCAGTTTCTGCAAGCATAGCAATGTCATCAATAAGCCCAGATTGATACCATCTAAAATATTCTTCAAGTAATGCCCATCTATTAACTGGTAAAGTTGAACCTGCAACAATTCTTACGTCAAATTTAGCTGATGCATAATCATTGAACATATTAATTGCCCTTCCAAGATCATTATATATAGGAACATTAATCTCTACTTGTCTTTCTTCTTGGATATGAGAAGGCTGGATTATTCTAAAAATTTTATGTGCTCGATAAGTACTCTGGGCAATTGATTGAAAACATTTACCAAGATGCTCCAATGAAGGTTCAACTATATCATTCATCCAAGCCTTTATTCTCCTTGTCCCATGCTCATCCTGTGCAAGTAATCCACGATATGTATCATGTTGTTGCCCTAAGTCACCTTGCATAGAACTATAAATACCAGACATATACTCCATATCCTGCTTCCCCTCTTGAACAGTAGAGAAAAAAGCTTGATTTATGCTCTGGGGTTGAACTGGCGTGGGAGGGGCAAATCCTTGTCTATATTTAAGCAATGCACCGGGAGCAGAAGAATATTGTTCCCACTCATCTTCAGGAACAGAACCCTCTTCATAAATCCATCTTAGGTTAGAAGCCAAGTTTGCATTGTGAATCATTAATTGATGAGCTTTATTTATCTCTTGCTGTTTACCTATAAGTGGCAGTACAGCTGACATTGGGTATGGAGTACCTGTCCACATATACGGAATAGGCACTATTGGGTAATCAGCCATTGGCATATATGTTTCATAAAGCATAACTTCAGAACCAAGACTTACACTTACCTTAATTCGTGAATCATAAAAAGGCACAGCTTCTACAATAGTAGATGCAAACAAATCATTCTTAATTAATTCTTTATATTCTTGTTCATTTACAACTTGGTTTTCAATTTTAGTTGATTCTTCTTTTAACCTCGCCATTAATGATGTTTGTGCCTGCTCTAGTTGGTCTTCTAATTCTTTCTGTGCTTTCTCTTTTTCAATTTGACCTCTCTCTGGGATCATTTCGCCCTGCTCTACAAGCTCATCAATTTGAAGCATTTTTTCTTTTAACTGAACTTGTAATTCATTTTTAAGTTGAAGTAATTGTTCATTAACCTGCTCTTGAAGTTCCTCTAATCCTTGAGAATCTGGAGGCAATTGAATAAAAAGGTTATAAAGTTTGTACTTTTCTTTAGTATAGAATTCATAACAATCTACTACTTCATCTTCTTCTGATGTTAATGGATCGTATGCTTCTCCACCAATATCATCTGGCTGTATACTATCAGAATTGAAAGATTCTCTTTGTGAATAAAACTGACCTCCTTGGTTAGCAGAGCCATCAGCAGCATTAATTTTTTTCTTAAATTGTGGAAATAAACTAATAAGCTGAGTTTTGGGGAGGTCTTTTTTAATAATTATATAACTTGCATCTCTAAAAAGAAAATCTCTGCTCATAGGGTCTACCCATACGTCATGAGGATCAATTCTTTTAAATACAACTTCTCCCATACCCTTATCCATATCAGGGTCTATATCAACTTGTAAGAAACCAACTCCTTTTATAAGAGCATCTTGGATAACATGAGAATATAAAGAGTTACCATTCGATAGATACCAGCAATAATCTGCAATATCAGAATGAACAGCAGCAACATCAGTATCGCTACCTTCTGCCCCCACAGCTTGCCATCTAGGATTTTTAGCCGTAGCGAAATATTTCATCATTTCTATGACGGGCGTTATCCTGTTAATAGTAAAAGTAGGCATACCAGATTGCTCTAGCATACGTTCTTCATTTTTTGTTAGCTGGTCGTTGTGATAAAAATCACTACACTTTTGTGAAGATGATTGCCACTTTCTCCTATAGGCGTTATCTGCCCTTTGGAAAAGTTGGTATATAACTTCCGCTCTTTGCTTATTACTTTTTCTTGGCATATTTTCTCTTAGCCCGTTTATTCGCTGCTTTTCTAGCCGAACCGGTTTTCTTCAATCTATCACGATAAGAAGACTTACTTTCTTTTTTGTAGCGTTTTTTTGCGGGCATTTTTCTTTTTTCCTAATACTAAGGTTGGATGTCTTTGTCTAAAACCATTCATGTCAACAAAACTTTGCCAAGCTGACTTATTTTTACTACTCGAACTAATATTCATACTAGATTCTGAGTCTAAAGATAGATCATCTGGTCGAATAGGGTCTATTTGAAAATCATTTTCAGCCATTACATCATCCACTTTTTAACTGCTTCAATAAAATGGGCTGGATCACCTTTTCCGCCCTCTGTATTGTAATACTTTTTCCAATATTCAGCCTGTCCCTCTATAGAACGAGGCAATTTCTTTGGGACTCTTCGATACTTGAGCCTACAATGCACAATACCAGCTGCTATATTCTTCTCTAAGATTTCTCCCCATATATCTTCTTCGTATATTTGCCAATATCTAAGATTAACAAGACTAGCCTTAGCACAATCCTTCATTAATTCAGACCTATACTTCAAATAATGTTGACAATTGTCAACTGCAGAAGCTGGCTCTACCTGCCAAAATGATCTTGCCGGCCCATCTCCCATTTGGCGTATGTATTCATATCGAGATTCTACTATACCAGTGGCTAAAACCAGCATAACAGCATCTTTTGATGCATATTTTTCACCCATTTTGGAGCATGTATTATGTATCAGACTCCTCATTTGACTTATACTTACCATTTTATGCGACTACCCAGCTTTTTGGTTGTTTTTTTGGCTTAAACCACGACTTTTTGTCCTTTTCCTGTTTAAAATTGGGTGGAAAAGTGTGTCTACATGCATAATACAATGCCTCTATAGTATCATCGTGAGCCATTCGTGGGCCAAATGTAAGTATTTCATTAATTAAATCAAACATGTTATCTCTGACAAATATACTTCCCATACTGAACCTACCGCTAAGACCACTGTATATCCTATTCCTCTTCTGAGTCCCCCCAGGTTTTTCAGGTATTACAGCAATATCATAACGATTTAATCTCTTTCTTTCTTCATTAAGTGCTTGGAAGATAGACCTGTTCATAGCAACGTCTTCAACTGTAGCTGATACACAATGATATTTATTATAAAGTTCTATTATATAATCTACTACTCCAAGTTTTGAACCAGTATCGTATTTACTTCCAATAGTAGGGATAGACCTGTGTCTTTCATACTCAATAACATAAGCATTGTTGTTTATATCAACAGCTATTACCATCATCACAGAATAATCAGCACCCTTAGTATCTATATCCGTAGCAGGGTCGCATCCTATAAAAGTATTTACTGGTGTTTTTGAACCATCAATAGATATATAGTTTATCCCCTCTTCATATTCAATATATCCTTCATACTTTTTAATATCACTTGACTTCCAAAGAGAATCTTCTTCACTCTGGACTTGCATAAAATATTCTTGGTAATACTTGGATGGCTGACCTGAATCATAATAGAATTTCTTCTTTTGCTCCATGATCTTTTTTGTAAAAAAACTTTCCCATAATAAATTACCATTATCATCTAATGCTTTATATGTAACAATTTCCCATGCAAAATCTTTCTTATCCTTTATTGCTCGCTCATTAGATATAAGCAAATTATTAATAAAAGAATCATAATGAACTGGTGTTCCATTAACACGAATTCTACCAGTTTCCGGCTCAAGCGCAGGGTATACAACCGCAGTAACAAGATTCGCATTTTTAGCTCTAGCATCAGGAGTAATAGTATTTCCTTCATGTTCAAAATCATCCAGTATAATCAAGTCATATCTTTTATGAAGTTTTGCACCTCCCCTGATACCAGTAACATTACTCTTCGATATTAGTTTACAGCCATTACTTAATTCTATATCTTCTTCTGTCCATTTCCTACCTTTTAAATGCCCAAAGAAGTATTTTATCTGCTCATTATAGTCTAAGTGATACTTAATATAATCCATATTCCCCGTAGCTAACTTCTGAGTGGCAGATACCCAGCCATAGAAAAGCATATCAGAAGGGTCACAAAATACAAAATCTTTTAAAATTGATGCTTTTGTAAGAATAGTTTTACCATGACCCCTTGGCAAAATAAAAGCAGATTGCTTTACACTCAAGTCATCAATGACATCAGCCACTTCATAATGAAACGCAGGAGTCTCAGACCTTAAAAAGTCATCTGGTAGAAAAAGCTTCCCAAATGCTATAAGGTCATTATGGGCTAATAATAGAGCTTCCTCTTCCTTGCTTACGTTCTTCTTGTTTATGTTTGCCAAGAATAAACTCCTTTAAAGGTTTTTCTTTTTTATCCATTTCCACTAAACTGTTAAATGCCATTTCAATAGCATTCATTCTTTCAACTAGAACGCCTACAACTTGATTAATAGCCTTTATCTCTCTTATTATATCGTGCTTGGTAATGGAGTTTCGCTGCTTTCCCATATAAATCCGTGCCTTTCAGGATACTTCATAACTTTAGGGTATTGTTTAGATATACCATTTTTGTCAGGTATCCTGTGTTCTATTTTTGTTTTTTTCATTTTTTTGACCTTTTCCATGTTAAATAATCCGCCCCCTCGTACGGGTCAAATATTGTTGTAATTAATCTAGGGTCACTATCTTCATATTGTGGATCAATAATAGTGACTGGACACATGAAAATACATTTATCATCTAGCCCCAGCTCTTTTGCATATCTATCATTTGTTTTATAACTGCCAACTTGAACAGCATGACTAATTAATCCTGTCATTGGGTCTTTTAAAACTTGATAACCAGATACATGGATATGACCAGCAGTAAGTATATGATCTCTCCAGCCCATTTGGATAGCCTTGCTAATCCCATGAGCAGTGTTCCACATACTATGTCCTCTGAAATTATGGCGTGCATTTAGTCTAACTTCTTTACCATTGGGAAAAATAAGATTCATTCTAACTTTATGATTACTATAATTGGTCATGCCCCTTCCAATCATCCACTCTAGTGGGTCACCTACGCCACTCCAAGCATCATGGTTGCCACCAACTAAATAAAGCCAAGGAACCATCTTTACAAAATGCTCTGTCAGTCTCCAAGATTCTTTTGCAGATGTACCCTGTTCTCCATAAAGCCTTGATAATCTGCCTACCCAATTATTCTGCATATCCCCAACATTTCCACCATACAATCCTTCTGTCTTAGAAACCAATTGTCCATGCATCAAAAGTTTAGAAATATCTGTGCCATCATCGTCTATATGATTATCTCCAAAATGTGCAATACCAATGGGTTTATCGTCTAGTATTCTTATATCTATTAAGTGTTCAGCTTTTTCTCGCCTATTCTTAGCGTGGAATTGCTTAACACGGTGCTTGATTAAATCTTCAACATCAATATCTTCAGGAGGGAGTTCAGCTCTAACAAAAGCATATGTTTCTCTAATCCTCTGTTTCCATTTGCGAATTGTTCTTTTATGAACATTATATATCTTAGCTAATTCAGTAGGACTATTAGTTTCCATATCCGCAATAAATTCTGGAGGGATATGGTCTATATTTATAGGGTTATTATTCTGTGGCATTATCCAAACTCCGCTCTGGTAATTTCCTTTTTACTCCTTCTAATTGTTCTTGTGAGAAACCTTGAAATAAACCAACAACTCCTGTCTCAACCTTCTTTACATTACCTAGAGTGCCTATAGCCTTTCCAAGTTCTTTAACTGCTTGAAGTTGAACATTCGCATCCATACCATTATCTGCAATACATTTTAGACTATGGAGTATGTACTCATGGTCTATGCCAAGTTTACTCGCCACTTCTAATGCACTAGATTCTATTTCTTTCATAACTCTCCTCTGTTTTAACAATACTATTGATTTCTTTCTAGCCTTATCATCACTTTCTTCATTAAATGCATTCATGTATGCTTTAACCGCCCCAGAACCTGCTACAATGTGTGTTGCAAATTCTTTCTCTTTATTAGTAACATTTTTACGCTCAACAACTCGCCTAGAAGGGTTTGTTATCTTTTTTGAAAAAGTGTACCTATTGCCATGCTGGTCAAAGTCAGAATCCATAAAAGTAGAATCCTTTATAAGAAATGTACCAACAACAGTCCTTACCCATCCTTTAGAATTTGTATAATTTTTCCTATCATTAGGATGCTTTATATTGTTTGATACTTTAAGCAACTGAACAATGCCTCCATCATCAGCCTCAACCCAGTCGCCCTGAGATGCAGTCTTCCAATCTGTACTAGGCTCTGGTGCCTGCTTCCCAAAATGGGAGTAATATTCATCTAAATCACTAAATACATAATGATTTATTTTTTTAATTGTTCTATAATCCAATTATTTTTTCTTTCTATGTTCTTTTCGTTGTGTCTGTATGTAGATGCTGTCAATTAAATCTTGGACAGCAGTATGTATATAATAGACTTCCCCATTTATCTCTATAGGAACAAGCCCTTTTGAAGCATTAGACAGAGCCTTCTCCATCTCACTAATAGGTTCATTTTGAAGAGGTTGTATTACGCTTGCCACTTTTTTTCTTCTTATTCTCTTTTTTAAGCTCGGCAGCCACTTCCGCTGCGAGAGCACGCTCTGCATGAATCCTATCACGCTCTTCCTCTCTCAGTCTCTGTACACTAGCAGCACCAGTCACAGGTTCTGGTCTAGCCATATCATCACTTGTCATATATGCCATTTCTTTACTCCCTTCTTTAATCGTTTATCTTTTACTAATTGGCATTGAACACACAAGCCATTAGGGTAAATAAAAAACTTTTCTACAGACTTCCCACAGTTATAACAACCACTGTAAGACGATGTACTGTCTGGATTATCTTTATTGTCTTTTGTATTATTCAATTTGCCCATCCTCCCAGCCCTTGAAGGTAAGCACAAAGTCAAGTAATATCCAAATACTAAATGACCATGTTATTTGTAAGAAAAATTGAAGTAAAATGATGTGGGTATATACTTAACTCTGAAAGGGAAAAATCGGTTTATTGGAATCGCTTTTTACGTTAGTCGGTTTTTCGATTCCTTCACTTACAATAACGGAGTTCATATGAAAACTATCCTTGAAACGCTTACACAGTACAGGGACATTTTAACTAACATCAATGGGAACCTTGTTCGGGTTAACTTTGACATCTCGCTTGATGTATTCACACTTGACGGTGTAGACTATCATCTCATCGTTTGGTACAAGAGAGATTGGGACAATGAAGGGGCTCTTTATGAGTCCAAGCGTTTGTTCACCACAGCTTCCTCAATTGATGCACGTTGGGACTTTCACGAGTCTATCAATGCTCAAGAAGATGACATGTATGATGCCATGTATCCAAGTGCATGATCATGTAGGTTAGAATGCAACAGCCCCCCTTCGGGGGGCTTGTTGTTGTTATTCGTTATAAGGCTTCGTATAAGTGCAACGTTGGGACGTATAGATACATACTATCACATACACACACATATATCGTACATATTCAACTAACGTGGTCAGTAACATGAAAGATTTAGATTTAGCAAGAGATACGGGTTAAAGCCCATCGTAATTTAGGTTTCCCTGCAGGTTTCCGTTCCCTGTGTCTCTTACTATAGTACCAAGGATGAAGTTAATATGTCATAAGGTATGGTGGTGCATACTTCCCAGACATATTACCACGACGGGTGGCTTCCGTTCAGATAATGAAGAGATAAGCGTAAGGGGCTCTTCACTTCATCCATAATTTAAATGGAGAGTATAACATGAATGCATTCAAGCATTACATAGTAGAAGTTATTATAACAATAATCAAGTTAATCAAGGGATATGGTTTAGAATCATTTGACTGTATCACTTACAAACAGTACATGGAGAATAAAGATGATTAAAAAAATCAAGCAGTTATTTAAAAGAGCAACACCAATAACAAAGGACAATAGACCTGACCGTTGGGTTGCTAAATATCCAGGTAATTCACATCAACGTAGAATAGCAAGACGTAAAGCAGAAAGGAGTGCAAACTCATGATAATATATTTAATCAATTGCACATTACATTACAATCATCATGTAGATATAAGCTTCACAGGGTATGGGAAAGATGATGGTAAGTATGTATATGTACCAGTCACCAAGATCAGTTTAAGGGAAAAACAAGGCGGTGAAATATATATACCTGAACAAGTTAAAGATAGTGAAGGTAATAAAATATTTAGAATCGCAATCAATCAACTTGAAAACATAACCTACATGGGTGACTAATATGTCATTTAAATGTTATAAATGTGATAAGCCTATTAAACCTAAATGGTCTGATAGGCTATTTACATATACTCATAAGTTATTATGTTATAAATGTTGGCAAGCATCAAAGAATAAAACTAACAAAGCATTATATGATGCTAATCAAAGAATAAGAAATAATTAATCGAGGACTCCGCATCCTCCAACAGGGGGGCAAGTCAGTAACAGAGTGTTTAAACTAAAAGAAAGCTCTCGAGACTTGTCTCCCATTACTTAACAAGGAGTATAACCATGCCTAATCGTAAAGCAAAAGATCGTAAAAGATTCAAACGTAAATTAAATGATAGTTTGAATAAATATGGTAGAACCAGAAAACAAATACAAAGCAGACTAAAGAAAGTGAAAACATCATGATAGTGCTCGGATATATATTAGGTATAATCATGTGGCTTTGTATAGGTCATTATGTCGTTAATATAAGACATCAAAGAAGAATTAGACTGAGTTCCAAAGGTAAGTGAGAAATCTTTTGGTTCATAGAAGGGGAAACACTCATTACTCACGTTTGACCATTTAATCATAGTACTTGAAACTGACAGCTGGATTAATGGATGGTAATGAGTCTTCTAACTCAGTCTATAATTAGCCTGTCCATATCTCCTGCGACTAACAATTATGTGGATTCATTGAAATTATTCAACACATATATGGCGTATACAGTTAAGATTAAATGGGCAGGCTATAATTGAGAGGTATGGAAGCAGTTGAAGTCTGCTATAAACGTGAGTATAAACACATTCCTACTAATACATCTAGCGAACCTCTCAAAAAATTAATAAATAATCATCATTAACAAGCTTCGGTCAGCCGTATTGGTAAACACAGATTGGCACACATTCTTTTTAAGATTGCTAGGTAAGCCCAAATTGATATATAAACCCAATTTATTAGGGTTGATGGTTATTTATTACAAGTCACCAATCTTGAAAAGGTCAACTTGGTTCCCACTTATCCAAAATGGTAAAAAAGTGGAAAAATTTATGTACTACACCGTATAAAACTCTACTTTAAAGTCTATGTCCTGTGTATCTAACCGGAGTCTTGATATAAAGTACGGAGCACCTGACGAGGTTGGAGTAGTTTGAATGATGCGAAAGATTTGCCTACGAGCATCAGCATATAATATTGGGAAGAGTTTGTTCTAATTTCCTGTAAAGGATTAAAAATCAACCTTGAATAGGTTGTTCTCTTCCCATTTAACCATAATAAACAGGGAATACAATAATGAGAAAACTAGCAGTAGATGAAATAATAGGTGGTCTTGTAGAAGCTTATGAAAAGTTACTTATATTATCCACAGACCCAGAAGGAAGTTGCCCAGCAGAATATCATCAAGCATTAGGTGAAGTCACAGCATTAAGATGGGTATTGGGTCAGCCAAAATGTTCAATAGATAGTACAATGCAAGAAGATGAACAACTTGTATTTGAAGAAGAACATGAATATGCTCCAAAGGAGGATGAATAATGGGTATATATTGGACTTGTTGTTCTTGTTGTCAACAGGTTGAAGATCATCAATATGAAGGTGATGAAAGAATGTGTTTTGATTGTCTTGATGCTGGAGATTATTATGAACCAACAGAACATGATAAAATATCAAGCGGTAATAATGAAAAACCACAACTAATACTCATGGCATGGAGGAAATATTGCATGGAATCACCAATTTTTAGAATGTTTGTTAAACTAGGATGGAGGAAATAATGCCAAAAATAAGAAGTATAACACATAGATATGCTGATAGCACTGTTTTAAGAACACAAACTTGCAGATATGTATTATCTCTTGCAACAAAATGTGTTGAATTGCTTGAACATGGTTGTAGTACAACTGAATTACAAAAAATAAAAAGTGAAATCAGTTATATAAAAAGAATGTTAAAACAAGAGTTTATCAGATCACCATCAACAAGATCAGATAACTTTCAGTAAACTTAATATAGTCAACAGGGGTTCCGGAGCATAATTCCAGAGCAGTTCTGCATGAAAGCTGTAGCGTCAGTGTCCGTTGATACTGCAAGCCCTATAACGTAGCTGTTTTGGTTGTCCCCTGTTGACTTTAACCCTTAATATTATTAAATTTAGGAGCATCACATGAAAAGAATACAACAAACTGACATAATTGAAAAACTATATAATTCATACTTAGAAGATCAAAAATATGTAAAGAAAGAAGGACATTTCTCGGCATCATCAGCAGGCAAATGTTATCGTGAACAATATTATATTATAAATAATTATGAGCAAGGTGATTTCGATGATAGAGTCAGAAGATTACTAAGACTTGGTACAATTGTCCATAAAGATTTTGAAACAGCTATAAATGATAAGAAAGATCAACTTGAAACAACAACTGATCTATTAACAGAATATGAAGTTATAATACCTGAATTAAAGGTTGTGGGACACTTAGATATTGCTCTTGTTAATCATAAAGAGAAAAGAGTAGATATATATGACTTAAAGACCACTGGTGGATATAAATGGAGGTTATTATTTGGCAGAAAGCCTGATCCTAACCCAAGCTTCATGTATGAGCTACAAATAGGGACATATGCCCTTGGTTTGATGAATAAATATGATAATTATGATTATACATTAAGTCTTATATATTATAATAAAGATACAAGTGCTATGAAAGTTGTAAAGAAAGATGCTACTCATTGGATTGATAAAGCATTAGAATACTGGACAGATTTAAATGAAACACTAGATGATATTGATAATGATAAAGATTTGATTCCTGGGGGAAGCATGGGTGTACCTATGTATGATTGGCAGTGTAAATACTGTGGATTTAAAGAAGAATGCCCAGGAATATTCACACCAGCAAGATAAAGGAGAGACAGATGGGGAATAATAATGACCTACAAGTTGTATCTGACAATACTATTATAGTAACAGGTGCAATTCAAGAGATGTTAGTCAAAATAACTGATACTCATGAACTTGTCAGTTTAATACCAACACCTAAAGCTTATATTAAGAAAAAGATGGGTTTAGACTATGTTGAGATAGGATACATGAAAAGAATGGCTGATGTACATTTTCCGGGTTGGACTTGGGAAATAATTAAAGGCGAAGCATTAGGCTCAGAAGCTTATGTTGTTCATGGCAGACTAAAATGGTTTGATAATGGAATATGGCGTACTGGAGACATGGTTGCAGCTCACAGAATACAAAAGAAACGAGGAACAAGTGAGTTTGTTGATGTTGGTAATGATATTAAATCAGCTAATACTGACACTATGAAGAAAGCATTCAATATGTACTTGAATATTGCAGATGACATCTACAAAAATCAAGCTGAAGACCCTGAGTTATCAGATAAACAAAGAGATGATATTCTTGCAATAGCAATAAATATAAGTGACGAGAAATTCAATCAAATTCAAGAATTAATAGAGAATGGTACTGTTAATACAATGAACTATAAAGGTTCAATAGCAAAGTTAAGGAGGCAAAGAGATGAAAAATCTTAATTCTCCCAGCAATAATGAAATGTTAGCTGGAGGAATGGAATACATAATAGGTCTAAATGATGGAAGAGACTTCCATGATGTGATTTTTAAAGGAACTACTATGTATAATGGAAAACCCATGATGCGTTTTGAATTACAAGATGGTCGTGGATTAACAATAAACCCAAGTTATCACTCATTTACATTGGAAGCGAAACAAACTTTTCCAATGCCAAGTGATTTCAATAAAACAAAACAAGAAGGAGACAATAATGGGAAAACTCACTCAATCACAAGCAGACGAGCTTAAGAAAGCAGGTATATTATCTACAAAGGTTATAAAGAACCTTCAAGATAATGATGCTATCTCTCAAGGAAGAAAATCTACCAAAAGGTATATGAAAACTTCTGACGGAGCATGGGTTTCGCCTCAATTCTACTTTGAAGGTGTGTCAAAGCACAAATATTCAAAGAAAATGAATGAATTGAAGGAAGCTGTTGAAAAAGTAATTAATAAGTTCACAACTGATCAAAAATAACAAGGAGTAAATCGTGAAAAAAACAAAAGCAGTATTTGACGAATCAAAAGATGGGTTTACATATGTACCACCCGGTACATACCCCATGAATATCATTTCATTTGGTGTTAAAGACATTAATGACAGTAAAGTCTTTAATATGAAGTTTAGAGTATCAGAAGAAGTATCTAAGCTTAAAGTTGCTAAAACCATAAAAAATGGTGATGGTGGCTTTGTAACATCAAAAACAGATAATGGCGAAGATGAATTAATTTCAGCTGAATTTGTTTCTGGAATGGAATACTTCAATAAGGGTGTATGGCTTACACCTAACCCAGAAAAAGGTAAAGGATGGCAGAATCGTAAGTATTTAGAATTTTGTGAAAACATCGGAATAACCTTTGATAAGGACAAAGATGGCAATGTTCAATTGGGTGAAATTGAAGAAGAAGATGTATTAGGACTACCTTGTCTTGGTGCATTAAAAACTGATAAATTCACAAATGCTCAAGGAGAAGAAGTCTCTGTGTTGAAAGTAATGCAGGTCTTTCCTTGGGCAGATGGTACTAAATTATCCGAAGATGAACTTGGAGATGATGTGCCATTTTAATAACCAGCTTTTAAAAAAAGGCTGACAAATGAAAAAAACGGGGATAGGTTGGCTCTTGTCCCCGTTTTTACTGAGAGGATATTATGAATAAAGCAATATATGCATGGATTATACCCAAGGGACAAAAGAAAGAACGGAAAACATTTCTTGGTAAACACATTGGCAATACTATACACAGAGAATTTCCATTTTCTAAAGCAGTACTATGGCAAAATAAGGAACTTAGCTTTGATAAGCGATTATTGGACTATGCACTAGAAACAAATGTAAAGTATTTTGTTTTTAGCGATCCAGTTAAAAGAATAAGCCTTAAAGCAGGTATTAAAGCTTTACAAAATAATGGTTATGAAGAACAATATGGTGAAGGTACACAATGGTATTTTTCAAAACAGTTAGCAAGAAAATTATCACAGCAAGAAAAGACACCTTATGTAAGTCGTGAGGTAGTTATATGAAAACTTTACAACACAATGAAAAAATAGGTGTTGCTCTTACAGAAGAAGAAATGACCCTTACTATTAGAGCAATGACTGTAACACTAGCAGTTTTATCATTAATAGACAAGCTGGGATTAACAACAGGCATTACAGGGTCTTCCCTAAAGTGGTTGGATAATCTCGAAAAGGACTACAGGAAAATATATGAAAGCTACAAAGAAAATAAAAAGGACAAATCTCTCCCTACGATACAAGAAGATTGCGAAACTTGCGACTAAAGCATTAAATGATCAACCTGTATATAAACCACAAAAAGGATTGTCATTTCTTGAAGATGTGCCTATTGGTACTATATTTAAAACAGAAGCAATGGAGGGAGTCAAAATAAATGATTCAATTAATCCAGTTGTTTTAATATATGATGGGTCTAATACTGGTAAATACTCATTAGCAGGAAAGTGTGAAATTGAAATAATAACAATGGGGTATGTCCCTGAAGGAGAAGAAAAATGATAGTATTTGATATAGCAGGATGGATAGCCAATACATTAGTTTTAGGGCTAGCAGCATTAATATGGTTAACAGTTATTTTTGGTTCTTGTATGTTGATTAGTATGGGAAAAAAAATAATTGATTCTTTTATAACAACAATAGAGAAAAGGAGAAACAAATGATGAGATATTATTGGGAAGCACTATTTAGTGTAGAATATTTCCCTTACTGGGAATTCACTATGTTGATGATGCTTGTAATGTTATGTAGTATTCTATGGAGGTTGAATCGCATAGAACGCACACTGGATGATACTAATACAACTGTAAATTACCTGTTTACTAAGAAAATAGAGGAGGAATAAGATGAGTAAAATGGGATACATACACTATCTTTGTGAAGAAGGCAACAGAAAAGAGTTAATAGAAGAACTTGGAAGTGTTGAGATGGCAGATGGATTCTTACAAGCACATAATCAAATAAGATCAAAAAAAGATAGTAGTGCTTTTGGAAAGTTAAATGAAATAGTAGATAAAAGTTTAAAAATAGTAAAAGAAAACATTGGTAAAGCAAAAGAAGAAAGTAAAAATGTAAAAACAGATTTGGATATGTTATTTAAAGATATAAATAGAACAAACTGATGCCTACTCCATTTATGTGTCATTGGTGCGATAAGCCAACAATGAATGAAACTGGAATATGCATTGAATGTGAACAGAAATACGAAGAAGGCAATAAAGACATAGCAGGAACTGTAAGAGAACTTGAATCTAGAGTAAGATGGCTAGAAGATGGATTAAAAGAAATAGCGAGTGGAAGAGATGATATGAATGGAATATACATAAAACAACAAGCTCAAGCAGTATTAGATGGAGAACCAACAACAGCTGATAAGCATAATGATGAACATAAATCACCTAATTTTCATACAATAATACAAAATATAGGCTACAGAGGAGAAGATGAGTAATCTTAAATGTCCTTGTTGTGGATATGATTTTACAATTAGGTCTAATTATTCAAAAGATGTCATTAATCTTATAAGTGTATATGGGAAAGAAACTAAAAGTTTACTGAAAAAAGCGATGAGAGCAATATATGATAACGTAAGTAGCGATAAAGACGTATCTAGGTATTATCAATTCCTGTATGGTATAAGAAAAATTGAATCTGCTCATATTAAATATAGTGTGAGACTATTCATGGATAAAAATTATCACTTACAGGGTAAAGGATTTTCATATTTATCTTCTATGATAAGAAATAGAAATGAAAATTATAATAATCAACTAAAAAACGAGAGGAGAAGTTATGGGAAAATCCCAAAGAAACAGCGTATCAGTGATTGATACATTATTTCCAGTAATGGAAATACCTGCTACTTATGCTTTTAATGAAGAAGCTGGTATAGGAGATGTGAAATTAAACACAGGTTATAAGTTCATAGTAAGAGAGGACACCAATGAAGTATTAAGTTGTATGACAGATGAATACAAGTTGGTTTCAAATAAACAAGTTATTGATGAAATAGCAAAGCCATTAAAAAGTAGTGGAGCACATTTCAAAGAAGCTCAAATGTTTGGTGATGGAGCAAGAACACAATGGACTTGGTTATTTCCAGAAACAAAAGTTGATATTGGAGATGGTGATAATGTTAATCCAGAGATTACTGTCAAGAATAGTTACGATGGGAAATGGGAATTGTCATTTATGGCAGGTGCATTCAGATTAGTGTGCAGTAATGGATTAGTAATTGGGACTATTCTTGATAGCAAAAGAAACAGACACTCAATATACAATACTAACCTTGACAAATTGTCCGAGCTGATAATGGATACTGTTAATAAGACCACTGATCTGTTTAATGAAGACTTTCCAATGTTACAATCCGTAAAAGTACATGATAAGTCTGTTCCAAATGTTGTTAAGCAATTGCCTCAGCAAGCAGTTGAACCTTTTGTTCGCTATTGTATGGGTCATAAGATTGAAAACTATTGGGATTTACTAAATGCTTTTACTTGGGTAACAAGTCATGCATTAAATCGTCAACATGAAAGTACTCATAGACTTGAAAGCAGAGTTTATCCTTTAATTAAGAATATGGCTACTGCATAATATGGATTCAGTCAACTGGAAAGATTGTCCAGTTATATTGCCTTATTGGGGAGGTAAAGTTCAACTTTCTAGACAGTTAGTTGGAATGATACCTCCCCACAATAGATATATAGAAGTATTTGCAGGTGGACTTTCAATGTTTTTCAGAAAAAAGAAATGCAAACATAATGTTATTAATGATAAAGACAATGATATAGTAAACTTATATGAATCAGTTAGAACAGATTTTGAAGAATTCTCACATCACTTTAAATATTTAATCAAAAGTCGTGAATTGTTTAATAGATTTAAGGCAGTAGTAAAAAGTGATAAAAATATTAACATACCTAATCCTAAAAGAGCAGCTGAATACTATTATATAATTAAATGTGCATTCAATAATAATTTTCATAACCCAATAAGTAAAGACCAAGAATGGAATAGTAAATTTTTAAAAGACATAGATTACTCAAAACAATACTTTGATAATGTAATGATAGAGAATTTTGACTTCAGGGAATTATTAAAGAGATACCCACCAAAACCAGATGACTTCTGGTATCTTGACCCACCTTATATAGCAGCAACAGAACGTAAAGATTATTATTTCTTTACTTTTAATCAACAAGATCATAAGGATATGTTAGGAATACTAAGGGCTATTGATGAAAAAGGTGGTAAATTTATGGTTTCCTATGACGATAGAAATGAAATAGAATCTCTATTAAAAGAGTTTGAAATATCAAAAGTACAGACAAAATATGGCGGTAGACATTTTGATCCAAGTAAAGTATACAATGAATTAGTAATTACAAATTATAAACCACAAAAACAAGAAACCCTATTTTAAGGAGATAATATGCAGGGACTAAAAGACAATGCAGAACAAGTAGCTCCTCATTCAGTAGAGGCTGAAAGAGCGGTATTGGGTTCAGTATTACAAGCAGGTACACCAATATTTGAAAAGGTTGGTGGATGGATAAGAAATACAGATGCTTTTTATTTGGATTTACATAGAAAAATATGGGATGCTTGTGTAGAATTATATAAAATACATAATCCAATAGATATTATTACAATAAATAGTAAAATTAGAGAAACACATAAAGGAATGAGTGTTGGATATGAATTGAGTGGAATGGTAGATGATATAGTATCAGTATCAAGAGCAGATGTTTATGCTAAAATTGTATGGGAAAAATATATACAGAGACAAATATCAAAATCGGCATATGAGCTTTATAGCATGAGTTATGATGAATATAGTGTAGTATCAGCAAGATTAGATTCACATATGAGACTAATAGGTGAATTACAGGACTTAGCACCTTCAAGAAAGCAAGATATTGCAGATATTGTTAGTGCTGCTGTTGAGTCAATTAAAGATAAAACAAATGTAATCAGATATGGTATTCCACAATTAGATAAACCAGCTGGAGGTATGACTAGGAAAGAAATAACAGTTCTTGGTGGTCGTCCGGGTCATGGTAAAACAACACTCATGATTAATATTGTAAGAACTCTTATAGAACAAGATTACAAAGTAATGGTATTCAATAGGGAAATGAGCAATACAGAAATGATGAATAAAATATTTGTTATGGAGGCTGATTTATTAAGTTATTCAGATTTAAGAGAAAAACATGATGAAAATAACGAATCCATTGTTATGAAAGAAGTAAAAGGGGTTGCATCTCATGTAGATAAAAAATATAAAAAGTTACTAATGTATGATGATGTTAGAACTTTAGATGAAAGCCTAAGAGAGTTAGGAAAAGAAAAACCAGATGTTGTTCTAGATGATTATATTCAACTTATAAAAGTAGATGGTGGATTTGATGGAAGAAGATTTGAAATAGAAAAAATAATGAATGAATATAAATGGGCTTGTAAGCGTTATGATTGTTCTGCTTTTCTATTAAGTCAATTAAATAGAGCTATAGAGATGAGAGCAGACCCAAGACCTAGAATGAGTGATTACTCAGAGAGTGGTGTAATAGAACAAACTGCAGAGACAGCATTATTCTTATGGTATGGATATAATTTTGATGACTCAGCATATGATAAGAATGAAGCAGATGTAATAGCAGCTAAATCAAGATATGGACAAGTTGGAACGTACACTATTGGATTTAGTGGAGATAAATGTAAATATTATAATACAGTTGAAGAAGCACAAGCAAATCAAAGAAAATCCCTACTATTGGATTGAAAAATATGCCAATGCTCAAGAAATAATGGGTATTGATATAACTTTAAAACATAAAAGGGAAATTATAGGATATGATTGTTTAGAAGATCAACCTGTAAGAAAACTCAAACAACTGATATACGCATTGCGTTATGTCTACAAAGGCATCCGAAGGAGCGAAGCAAAAAGCGAGAGCGACTGAGGATGCCATTAAGGGAGGAAAATGAAACAATCAAATATACATCATGAAATAACTGAAGTAAGAAGTGGGGCAGACAGTTTAAACAATGTTTTATTCCAGCTTATACAAAGAATAAACGATCTTGAATACAGATTGTCTTATGTAGATAGACTTCCGTATCCTGCACGTGATGAAAATGGTGAATTAAGATATGATACATTGGAATTAAAGGAGAAAAAATAATGTCAAGTATATCCAGAATATATGTGGGTATTGACCCAGGTGCTAGTGGTGGTATTGCAGCTATAGCACACGATAAGAAAGATAAAGTCTATTTAAAAGGAATATGGGCATGGAAAGACCCCAATACAGCTTCAGAGATAATGCATTCTTTTGGTACACAAGATAATGGTAACGTATGGGTACAGGCATTAATAGAGAATGTACACGCTTTCCCTTCAGATGGGAGAAGTAGTGCATTCAAATTTGGAATGAATCTTGGAATGTGGAAAGGTCTACTGGCAGCGTATAACATTAGTTATACAAGCATGATTCCACAGCAATGGATGAAACAATATGGTACAGTTAAAAAAGAGAAAAAAGAGCGTAAAAATCAATTAAAGGATTGGGCTTACATAATAGGAAAAAAGCTCGATTACGATGGCAAAATAACGCTTAAAACAGCAGATGCTTTGTTGATAGCGAATTGCCTTTCCAATAACTACCTAGACGAAGGAGAGCAAAAATGGCTCTAGACATGAACAATGCAAATTTCCTTGAAATAAAAGGAAAATGGAAATATGGAAATGAATACATTGGAACTGATTTAACTGAAATTGATGGAGTTAATTATCTTAAAGTAATATTATATCCATTTGAAATAACTCTTATATCATCATTTAAAAATATTGGCTTTGGCTTAAAAATATTTAAAGTAAACTTTTCATTTAACATATCCGCATTATAATGTTAGATAGGTTTGATATTAAGTATCTAAGAGAAGAACTGGAAAAATTAAAAACTATACATCGAAGTATTAAAAGTATAGTTGAAACAATAGAAAGAATAATTAGCAGAGCTGGAAAGAAATATTAATCTGTAAAATTAGTGATGGAATCATATGCATCTCTAAATAGTGAACCGAAGAGGACTGGGAGGAACATGAACATTAATCTGTTCCCCCAGTCATCTCTTGCTTTTTCTTCATCTTCTTCACTAAATCCCATACCCAGCATAACAGCCCATACTACCATTCTTGCAGCTAATGCAAATACTGGATTTTCTGCGCTTCTTATGATTTTAGTTGCACCACTTGACCTTCCAATTATTTTCCACATAATAGGAGCTATTGAAGACATTACCCCAAATGTACTAGCGACACCTCTTGACATTAAAAGACGTACAAATGCTTTAGCTTCTATATCAGTAGAATTTTCTCCAAGTGCTGTAAAAATCCTTACAAATGCATCTTTAGTATCGTAACTACTATCCATAAAGTTTGCTGCTATATTTCTATCGTGTATCATTTGGAAAAGAGTATATGATTTATATTGCATAACAGTCCTACCCATTCCTGAAAAAGCTTCACCCAACCAAACAGGAGACATCCCAAACATCATTTGATAAACTGCATCTCTAGCAACTTTTTTTGCTATTGGAGACTTGTACATACTATCATTGTAATCCCCCGTAGTAACCTTCCCAAGTAACCCCAGACTTTGAGCATGAAAAATAGCCATTAAGGCAGTTTCTGATCTCATTTGTTGCTCACCCTCAGTAAATGTAAACAAATCTTTATTTCCTTCAGTAAACCACCATGATAATTTCCAAGTTACCATTTTTTTAAATTTATGATCTGATATTTCCCCAACAAGCCTTCTCATTCTTTTTTCTACTAAATCTCTTTTATTATTTGCTTCCTCAATAGTTAAAAGCCCCCAATAAGCATCTCTTTTATCAAGTAATTCCGTTTTTAGTTCATCACTTAAATTGTCTGCATTGAATTCAGCACTCCATTTCTGATGTGTATCAAGTCTTTTTAATGTTTCTGTAAGTTCTCGTAAATAACTTATTTCAGCTTTTTTAAGTTTACTTTTTTCTCTAAATAACATATTTAATAAAAGATGATCAATGCTAGATTCACCATTCTTTAAAAAATTATCTTTACCTCTTCTTATAAGTGAAAACCAGTTTCTCATATTTTGACTTGGGATAGGAATAGCAGCACCACCAATCCATTTTGATACCCTATCAGAAAATGGATATAAACCAAAATCATGTCCATCTAGGTGCTCACCACTCCCAAGCATAATTTCATTAAACATACTAATCAAATTCAATACACCAGTTGCATCTACAACACTTTTCCATTTTGCTTGAGAAGTTTCAGTACCTCCATTTAATGCATTTCCAGCTTTTTTCCAAATATCAAGCCCATAATGTATGATTGGATTAAGTATCTGAGTTCTATTCCCCATAGCCCCACCCATACCTAAGAACCTACCAGAGAACAATCCGTTTATTATTAGCATCAGCTTTTCTGCACTAGCTTCATCAAATTCCCTACCAGCCCTTAAAGATTTTGGAAACCAAGTATTCATCCATGCTGCTACTTCCTCTTGGCTAACATCCTGCCACCCTCTAAGTGTAGGTACTTTATTTATTGTATCAATATGCCCCAATGCTAGTTTAACTCTATTTACCATGTAGTCTGTAATATCAGTAGGCATCATACTTTCAGTTTTTGATAGAGTATACATTGTTGAAACCATTTGATTAACTAATGAATTCCTATGAAGATTTCTAAATGTTTTCTCAAGATATTCAGCATGAACATTACCATCTTTACGCCTATTAAGATTACTAGTCCATAATGATCTATGTTCTGTATGCACAGTTGATGCTGCATCTCTTATATCTCTGCTCTGTTCACCAATGCCTCTAGAAACAAGCATTTCTAATATTTTATTAATACCATCTCTAGCAGGTTCTAATCTTTTTCTAGCCCAAGGATGTAAATCACCAGCTAATTTTTTATTTATATTTTCAACTGCATCATCCATCATATTCTCTAGTGCCTGCCTTGTAAACATGACCGGCCCATAGTTTACACCTATCTTCTGAAAATACGAATCTGATGTTGAAAGACCATATTTACCCTCATAGACAGCAGATTCAATTCCACCAAGCTTAAGTATATTATCATCTATCCAATCGGCTATTTCTCCTGCTGTATATTGTTTTTTTGTTTCAGGGTTAATCTTTCTTTTCATTTCGTTAGATATTGTTTTTCTTAATCTAACAGAGGTTTTATCATTAGCTTTCCCAAATTTTCTTACATCTTCATATAAATCTCTATATTGTTCTCTATATTCTGCAACTAAATCCCATAAAGTAATCCCACCTGTTCCTGCAATTGTTTTAGTTAATACAGCATCACTTGGTTGATTTTCTAAATATTGGAAAGCTCCATATGCTTTATGTGGTTGAAATTTAATATCATTTTTTGAATTCTTTATTTTTTCTTTTATGTAATATTGTTTTGTTTCTCGACCATACTTCACTTCACCCTTACCTTGTAAATAAGAATAACTATGCTCTTTTTGAGCTTTATAAAATCCTTCTTTTAAAATATGTATATCTATATTATCTGCCTGATGAGCTACATTTTCCCATTCAGAAGTTGCATCTTTTTTCGACCTTAGTGCATAAACCTTATATGTCTCAGCCCCATTCCTAGGAGTTTCTTGCTTAACCATTAAATATTCAACTAATCCATCAGGAGAAAGTTGTATTTCAGGGTCAGCTGACTTAAATTCTGCAACAGAAAGGTCAGGAGTCTCATACTTCCCCTGCATATCAATATTCTCATTTTGAAATTCTGGAGGAGCATCTGGGTCTTTTTTATTTAAAAAGTCAGTTCTTGCCTTTCTTCTTTCGAGAGCATATGTTATGATTCTATTATCTCTTTGGCTTGTATTCTCGGTAGTTGTCGGTATAAAATATCTTGTTTGACCATGAACAATATCATTAGTAAACTCATCTCTGTATTTTTCCATTACTAAACTTTCATATAATACATCATCAAATTTTTGATATTTATCACTATTGAAAATCTTTCTTCCAATATTAGAAAAGAAATTTGTTTTACCAGCATACCCTAATTTAGATTCAGGTATTGTCTTTTCTATATTTCTACCATCATCATCTTTTTGATTATCATAAGAAACACGATATTTCGTAGTCCCTTTAGTAGTTTTTATCCTTTTAAGTATAGTAACATTTTCTCCATCAGAATCAAATAAACCAGATATTCCATCAATGGGATTATCCAAATCTACCTGCCCACTACCAACAAGCTCCGTAAAATTTCCTTCAAATCCCTCCTTTTGAATTTTCATTCTTTCAATATAGCTTTGGTAAGACTGAACAGTTTTATCAGTTATAGCCTGCGCTGCATCAATTAGTTTTGAAACAGTACCAAACCTATCAGCTTTCATCATCAAAAGACCTGGAGGCATCAATGCTCTTTCCCAATTCTTCATTCTCTGGTCAGGTCTAGCCATTATTTCATCAGATTTCTTTCTAATCTTTTCAAATCTCTTATTCATACCATGTAAAGTTCTACTTGGTAATGTATCATTGCCCCTATAAATAGGATTTAGATTAAGTCTGCTAAAATATGTAGCCCATTTACCAACCATATCCCAAGGGTCAGCTTCATAAGCAGTAGCACCACCCCACTTAAGAAAGTAATTTTTCATATTATCGTACAGAATTTTATGCATTTTATAATTACTAGCCTTCTTATTAGGTACACCTATCATATTAGATAATGCATCATTTATATTAAGTTCATAAGCTATTTGTAAAGCATTAAAACTTTCTTCCATTTTATTCTTTACTGATACACAAGCTTTAAGTGATTTTGCCATTATTTACACTTTATGTTATTAAGCATTTGATTATTTACATTGTTAATTTCATGTATATCCATTCCTTTTTTCCTTCTTGTTTGTTGAAGAGTCTGAGGATCAATTTTTATTTCACCTTTCTTAACATCTCTAACTTTCTCATCCCATTTTTTAAAATATTTTCTTATTGTTGTTTTGTCTAATAATTTCATTGGTGGTATATGTAATCTGTATGCTGGTTTTCTACCTTTAACAACTACTCCCTGCAAGTAGTATAGAGTAGCAACTACTTGTTCTTCTTTTGTTAGCTTATTCCACTCCTCTATATGAAGATCAGTTAATAAAGCCATAGGCTCATTATAATCATATCTTAATTCTATAGCATCATAACCACCCTTAGCCAGTCCTTTTTCTTTCTCTATTTTATCTAATAAATCAAAATAATCACTAGCAAAGTTATCCATATAAGTAGTAGCATTATTTAAAGCTTTTCTATTTGCTGGACTTCTTAAATAGTCCTGCATTTCCAATGCAATATTATCAGTTGCTCTAGCATGTGCTATACGATTTGCTGTATCTGTAAACATCATAGGCAAATCTCCATCTACCCATAACTCACCATCTTCTTTGCCCTTTCTCATATGAAGAGAAATAAGTATTTCTTCCTGTGGTGTAAGATTTTCATTTAATTTTATATACCATTTACCCTTTAGAGGTTTCTGTTTTCTTTCACTTAACTGCTTAGCTACCTTAAGACCAATCTTATGCCCAACAGTACTAATTCCCTCACCATGACTTAGCATCCTTGCCATTTCAGCCGATTTGCTAAATAACCCATATATATCATACTGTTTTTGATTTGTATTGTTTATTCCCTGCCTTACTGGGCTAAAATTCATCAAACGAAGTACTGATCTGAGAGCATTCATAGGATTTTGGATAGTATCATTAAATGCACTTTTTATATTTTTCCTTGGGTTGCCCATCATTGATGCAACGCTATTGCCATTATTATTTTTAAATAATCTAGAGTACACAAAGTCTGGATTAATTTTTAACTGCCCAAGAAATCCAAATTTAGAATCATCTACAGCCATTTGTAGAAGAATACTTAATTCGTGTTCTTTTGTAGTACCCAAATGAAAATTAATTTTATTATCCACTATATAGTCTTGACGAAATTTTTGATAATCATCAGCTGTATATTCTTTATTTGATTCACCATTAATAATAGAATCACCTTGTTCATATAAACCATTCCAAGCATCTTCTGTCATAATTAAAGTATCGCCTTCCATAACTTTTATATTGACATAATCTAAAACAACCTTGTCTGTTGGTTTAAAAACTCTATATGCCATTGTTCCAAGATCAAGTTTAAACTTCTTTATACCCAGAGAGAACATAGTATTTCGTGCATTAGTAATCATTCCAATAGTTTTCTGAGCACTTGAAATTTGATTAATAACATAGTTGACATGAGTTGAATTAGACATGTCTGTAGCACCCGTTGTATTATCAAGAATTTTTAAATTAACTGCTTTTCTTTTACGTTTCCACAGATCACCATCTCTAAAAGTTTTAAAGGCATCAATAACTTCATTATCTGTGATAATTTCAACCATTGTTTTGTCACCATCCCAATCACCATCAAATACATTTATTATATCTTCTGCATTGGCAAACAGAGTCTCACCATGATCGCTTTTAACAAAACTGTGTAGTCTTCTAACAACAACACCAGTAAGTTTAGCAACAGGTTGTCTAGATAATAACAACTCAACTTTATGATGCTTCAAGTATTGGTTTAAAGCAGTTACTTTACTATCGTAACTATAATCCCAACTCTGTATAGGTTTCTTCTTCTTTTCTTTTCTTTTTTTATTAATTCCTAATATATATTTGTCTAACCAAGCTTTATCACGAATAACTAAAGCAGTCACATGATTGACGAGAGTAGAATTTTTTTGACTAATTGAAACACTTTGTTTTGGTATCTCAAGGTGTACTTTAGGTTTAAAGAATAATTGAGTTGCCTTACCCTTCTTTTTCTGACGCATTTTAAATAATCCATGCGTAAAAATCCTTTTTTTAATCATCTCTTTCCAAAAACTAGTAGCTGCTGGATGATGAACTCCCTTACCATCTTCACCTATTGTATCTATAATACTTTGAAATTGTGTCTGGACTTGACCATCTTGAAGTTCTTGTTTCAATTCATCTCGTAATGACTTAGGATTATTAAGAAAGCCCTGAAAAGCTTTTAAATAGTCATTGGTTATTGAACCATAATGTTTTCTAAGGGCTTTTATAAAGGCTTTCCCACCATGCTTCTCATCATTCAATATTTCAGTATCCATAGCTAACTCACCCCAAGTAACAGGAAAAGCAGCAGTAGTCTTAGAATGTTCTTGTGCTTGTATTATTTTTTGTGATGTCTCTGGTATTGATTGTACTGTATAAAACTCAGAGAATCTACCTGATGTCATTTTTGAAGTATGCACAGATGAAAGGTGATCAATAACCTTACCTGTTTTAACATCTATTATACTATTATTAATTCCACTACCAGATACCCTAGCAAAAGCTTCCGTTTCTCCTTTCCTTCTAAATTCCATACCATTAAAAGCAGTCATTTGCATCATTTTAGTACCAATATAATTATCAGCAGCATAGGGATCATCAGCTTTCTCTAGGACTCTTATAACTCCCTTAACTTCATTAAGGTCTTTAATACCAGTTTTTTCTATTAGCCTCTTAAACCAAGTACCAGATGAAATCATCCAACCATCTTGATTAATTGTAATATCTACTTTTTTACCACCTACCCAAACTTCAACGTCATCATCAATAGTCATGATTGTGGAGTCTCCCATACCCCTTGGGACATATCCCTCTGTCATGTCAATTCTAAGCCTATTGTAGTAGTCCTGAATACCTAAAGGAGTAACCTCCTGCTCAGAATTCTGGACATCAAGGTGAGTTCCCATTAAATACTTATTACCTTTGGTATCTTTCCACCACTCATGCTTACCTATAATCTGTCTAAAATCTTCTTTTATAGATATTGACTCACCATTTTTAGAGGTCATTCTAACGCCAACATTAGAACCACCAGTCTTTGATGCATTCATAAATTGAGCTTTATGATTTTCAGTTATATTACCATATTCAATTTCTTTATCAAGGTATTCTATGAATTGTTTTTCTGTATAAGATGTATATTCAGGATTTACCTTAGCAAACACAAGCATCCCCTGACTTCCTGACTTAACACCAACAAAAGTAATTAAATTATTCTCGCCAGAGTTAGGATTATCAAAATCAAAAACAAATTCACCTTGCCAACTAGCAATTTGTTCAGCATTTGCTGTCATATCTGATTTGGCAAAGTATTTTTCTTTTGTACCAAAAGTTGTTTTTTGCATAACAACATCTTCCATACTCAGTATAATAGTTCTTTCACCAAATCCTTGATCTTCCCTAAAATTAGACACAGCACTCAATGGGACTCTGTTACCACTAGCTAATTCAAATCTTTGAGTAACGACACCATTTTCATCTTTTGTCACACTTGTCATGCCTTTATATGAGAGCATAACAGCACCTTCTTGAGAAACCTGAACAGCCTCATAATGCATTCTACCACCTTGTCTTAATACTGGATCGAATACTTCAATTTTTGAATTACTTTTATTGAAGAATTGACGAACATAGTCAGCAGGAGTATCTCTGCCATAGTTTTTTTTGAAGAATTTATCAAACTCTTTTTCAAAATTATCAAAATTGTTAACATTCTTTTTGGCTAATTCTATCATTTCCTGATAATCATCATTCATAAAATGAATACCAAGCTTACTCTCCCAATGTGAAATCATAAATATATCACTTGGATTCCATCCATTGTCTCTATCTACAGCTTGATTCTCATACCCAGTATTAGCTAACAAAGACCTGTTGCCACCTCTTAGACTAAGTATTATCTCTCCTTCTTGGTAAAAGCGACCAGCTATTAGTTCGCCTAATTCATCTTCTTGAATCATATCAAACAAATTCTTTACTTCTAACCAGAATTTTCTAAGCCACATTTCTACACGCTTTCTAGTAGAGCCAGTTAGTCTATTGGCATAATAGTCTCCTATATACTGAACAAGTTCCTCTTTTGATTTAAATTTTTTAATACCTGCTTTTACTACTTTATTGTTAATAAGCATATTAACATAAGGGTGAGCATATTCATGTGGGGCTGTATCAAATGTAGCATCAGACTTTCCCCACATAACAGCAGCACCTATCGCAGCCCCAGCTACCCTGTCACCATCAATAATTAACTTCTCAACTTCGGTTACATCTATACTAGGATACTTCTTCTTTAGTCTCTTCTTAATTTTCTCCCAAATTTTTGGAGATGTAGTTGCTTTTGGTTGTGTAGATGCTTCTTTCTGTTGTAATTCAATATTGCCAATGCTATCTGATCTTGATGCACCACTATCCTTTTTTTCGGAAACAAAAGCATCATGGAAAGCTTCTAATTCAACAGACCCTAGCTTGCCTTCTCTCTCAGCAGCCTCTATTCTTTTTAGTAGAGGAGCAACTTGTTCTTGACTTATTATACCATCCTCTACCCCAGACTCTAAAGCAAGTGTTGTTTCACCTCCCCTATTAAGAAACATTTTATGAGCATTAAGAGCAGCTTCTATAAAACGAAACTGTTCTGGAGTCATAGGAGTTTTTTGTTTAGCTTTTAATTTTTGAGTTTCAGCTTTCTTTTGTTGTAACGATTGTTCAAACCTAGCTTTAAAACCAGCCTCGTCTCTGATGTCCCCCCTAGTACCTTTTGATGTTCTATATACAAAATTCTTAGGAGCCACCACTTCTGTTTCTATCCCAAGTCGAAAAGCAGCCTTAGCGGCAGCCTCATCAAATCCAGTTTGACCACCAGTAATAACTTTACCAGTAACCTCTCGACCACTTTCCTTTACTTTGCTAACAACCGCAGATAGCCAATGTCCTACATTTGTATCTAAATTTGACTGTCTTTGTTCTTTTTCTTTTACTGTTCCTTGGTAATTACCATGACCAGCAATATTTAAAGTGCCTCCATCAGCAAGAACATTAGCAGCATCTTGAATTTGTCTATCACTCAAAGTAATAGAAAATCTACCTTGTTCATCAACAGGTACTCTAGAGTATTTTTTAGCATACTTCCTCGTAGCACCAGAGCCTTTTTCTGTTTTAGAAAAATCAATAGTTAAATCAGCTTCTTGACCAGTTTCTCTTGTTCTAGCAGGGTATCCGGGTTTCTTAAGTTCTCTAAATTTAATTTTGCTAGGGGTAGTAACATCAGGACTTGACACGGGTGCAGTCGTAAGAGGTTCGCCTGTTTCGTTATCAATATCTTCTGATCCAAATAAATCTTGTTGTTCACCACCTTTTTGTGCGAAATCTGCTACATTTTGAACGGGATCACCAACACCTTCTGGAGTCTCATCTGAAATTGGAACATCTGCTAAGTCTTTAGGAATAGGTTTTCCAGTAACTTTTTCATCAGTTATTATTTCAGTAGAAGTAATAGCATCAGTTTTAAAAGCAAGATACTCTTTTTCTATTTCTTTAACTTCACCTTTACTAGTACGATATTGTTCTAAAATAAGACCATCATATCCTTTACGATAAAGAAGATTTGTAAATTTTTCTCTTCCAAAATTTGATATTATATCATATATAGGTGGAGCATAAAATTCTGAAGGTCTACCATCTGTAAATTTTTGTTCTATCATTTCAACAGGAACACCAAGCTCTTTTAAGAACTCAATTTGTTTATCAAATTTTTGTTTTAATTCTTCGGGTTCATCTAAGCGTTTATCAAACTGTTTCAAATAACTCCCCTCACCCATCAAAACAAGTGGATTTTTTAAAGTTATTTTTGATTTATAAACAAATCCTTTTACTCTTTTTCCAAAATTAGTTGCGTATTCTTTTGCTTTAACTATTTTTTCAGTAAAAGCTATCCCCTTACCAAAACCACCAGATTCTCGTTGCCCAGATTTTTCAACATCAAATTCTGTAAATTCATCGGGGCTACCATGATAAACTTCTATGTCTTTCATTCCCCGGGTAGTAGCAGTTTCTTTACCAGTTACTTGCTCATATATTGCTTCCTTTAAACCCCTGATAATTGATGCTCCTGTTTGGATATTACCTTTATCATCTAATGGAACTGTTATGCCAAGAGCCCCAGCTACTTCATGTGTTAGCTT
>Ga0208013_1000240_pt1 | contig 35439 bp, 52 predicted proteins | sample 16_taG_FD_184091 | JGI IMG/M metagenome (GOLD analysis project Ga0208013, IMG submission 184091) | Marine viral communities from the Subarctic Pacific Ocean - 16_ETSP_OMZ_AT15313 metaG (SPAdes) (version 2) | ecosystem: Environmental > Aquatic > Marine > Oceanic | place: Pacific Ocean | collected...
ACTATAACCGACTTACATCAACAAGTAGAACAATTAAAAGGGAGTAAAGATAATGATAGTTCGAACTAAAGAAATAATTGAACTACAAAATGAATTAGATGAATTAATAAAATTTTTTAAAGAAAAGATGACTATTAGAGGTGTTTTATTAAAAGATACAATAAATGAAAAGGAGTTTGAGTTGGCAGAATTATATGAAAAACAAATGAAATTATATTTAAAAAAAAGGGGAGTAAGCTATGATACAGAAACAAAATGATATGATTTTAGAACATTTAAAAGAACATGGTAAAATTGATGCTAAACAAGCCTATAAAAACTTTGGTTGTATGCGATTATCGGCAAGAATATTTAATTTAAGAGAACAAAATAATCACATTGAAACAACTTATAAAATAGTTAAGAATAAATTTGGTAAAAAAGTAAATGTTGCTGAATATAAGTTACTAGGGGATTAATGTGAGTCTTGATAGAAAATTTGTATTAGGATTAAAAAGAAGTGGCAAGTATTCTTGCCCTAATTGTCAACACGAAAGAACGAAGAATAAACGAGATACACCATTATCAGTTACTTTACAATCTGATTCTGTTGTATATTTTTGTCATCATTGCAACATAAAAGGAGTGGAATACTATGAAGAAACTAACAAACAATGTTATCCAATTCGCAGAAAAGAGGGGGATAAGCCAAAAAACACTAACAGAAATGAAGTGCGAAAGCGGTTCGGCACAGTTTGGTGATAGAAAACTCGAATCATTAGTCTTTGGCTATTATAATAGCAAAGGCGAAAGAGTTAATTATAAAGCAAGAGCTATACAAGAAAAAGCATTTAAACAACAGACTGGTGGAAAACAACAATTCTATAATTTAGGTAATGTTTTAAATTCTAAAAACCTTGATACTGTATATATTACAGAAGGAGAAATGGATTTATGTTCTTTAATAGAGTCTGGTTTTTCTATTAATAGTGTTTTAAGTGTACCAGGTGGTGCTCCAGCTACTCCTACGGAAGAAGCTCACAATACTAAAAGATACCAATATGTATTAGACGCATTAGCGGAAGGGTTAGATAAAGCAAATTGTTTTGTGTTATTGACCGATAATGATGATCCAGGCCGTAACCTACGAAGTGATTTAGCATCTATTTTTGGACATGGTCGGTGTAAGTTTGTGGAATTTTCTAGTGATGTTAAAGATGTTAATGAATATATGCAGAAAGTAGGAAAAGACCAATTACAATGGTTGATTAATGAAGAATTGCAACCATTTCCGATTGAAGGTGTATATTCATTAGATGAAATACCAGAACCCTCGCCACCTAAATTATGGAGTCCTTGTTTTGATGGGTGGGGAAATAAAGTTATGATAGGGGGTGGCATGGTAAGTGTTATGACTGGCTATCCTGGTCATGGTAAAACCACTTTTGCTCAACAATTATGGGCAAACATAGCAAAAGAATATAAAATTCAGATAGGAATGTTTTCTGGAGAAACAAGAGTTAAACCTTATGTAAGAAGAAATTTACGAACATTTTATCATGGCAAACAAGAACGAGATATGTCGGAAGAAGAATTAAATTCTGCTGATTATTGGATAAGAGATACTTTTCATTTTCTTAATCACCCTAGAAATGCCCCAGAATTTGATTGGGTATGTGATAAAATAAAAGATATGAAAGCACGATTCGGTATTGAAGCATTTATGTTTGATCCTTTTAATAAAATAGAAATACCAGATATGACGAGAGGATCAGAAACAAATTGGATAGGCAAATGTTTAGATGACTTAACAACATTGGCAAAGGTGTTAGATATTCACATAATGATTTTGGCTCACCCATCAAAGCCAAGTGAGTTAAAGGTACATAATGCAGCACCTACGGCTTATAGTATAGCAGGTTCGGCTCATTGGTTTAATAAACCAGATCACATCTTTAGTTTATGGAGAGAAAAGTTTGAAGATGAAGAAGGTAATAGAACAACAGACGCAAAACTTATTGTTTGCAAATGCCGATATGAAGAATTAGGGTATCCGAGAGTTATGCCTATAAAAATGAATTTGGATAATGGTTGCTTTGAAAGTGTTGATAAGCAACAAGCCTATCAGTCAAATCGCAAAGATATATACGGATAAACCGCAGATTTCTGGTGTCAAGAAAAAAATAATTTTTTTTTAAACCGCAGAAAACCGCCATTTATTTACCAAAAATAGCTAAAAATGGCTGAAATCTGCCATTTCTCAAAACCCAATATGTTATAATGGTTTAAACAAAGCGATAAGTATGCTTTATGCTGTTTGACATTGTAAATAAATATTGTGTTTGAGTTGGTAGTAACTTTTCTATAAAGGAGATTACTATGAATACAAAATACAAATACCATGATGGTAATAGAAGTAAAGATTACACTCGTTCCAGAAAAGGTGCTGATTGTGTAGTCCGTTCTATTTCAATTATACTTAATCAATCATATAAAACTACACTTAAAGATTTATGTGATTATTCTGTAAAGTATGGTGCAATTCCTAATGATGAATGGTTATACGAAAAATATCTTTTATCAAAAGGATTTGAAAAACATAAACCACCAAGAAAAAATGGTAAAAAAATACAATTACTTAAATTTGAATTTAGAGGTCGTTGTGTATTACTTACCAGAAATCATTTAACTGCTGTTATTGACGACACAGTTTATGATACTTGGGATTGCAGACAATCTAACTGTAATTCATTTTATATTTTAACTTCAGAAAATTGGTCTTATTCAACTGATTAAAGGAGATTACCATGGTTTACTATGAATGGGATATTGAAATTACAAACAATGAAACTAAAGAATGTGAAGATCATTGGTTTTCAGATAAATTAAAAGATTTATTGTGGGCTAATCCCAAAAGTAAAGAATACGAAGAACATAAGTCATATCATCCAAACCGTCATTTTGTGTTGGTTTTAGTTAGAGATGAAGGCAACGGCATTGATAATTTTCCTTGCCGAAATTGGGCTTATGTAGAAAATAATAAAATGCCTACAGAATTTGATAATGGCATTAAAGTTCCAAAACGATTTCTTATTGAATATGAAAAAGTTTGGAAATAAAAAAGCGTACTAGCACTAACTAATACGCTTTAATTAAAACAATTATTAAGTTACTACCATCTTAAACACAATGTTAAAATAAAGCAATGTTTCATGTGAAACAATTATTGCCCAGTTAAAGGGTTATTTAATGCTTTGGTTAGCATATCTCTTAATCGTTCTTCTAACTCTTTTAGCTTAACATCTATAGCTTCATTGCGTCTATTAGCATCAGATTCTATAGCAGTTCTTTTTCCGTCAAAGCGATCTTCTGCATGTTGTATTAAAGTCTTTACATCATTCTCTGATGTTCTTTGACTTGTTCTTATTTCTTGTTCTGTTAATCTTGACCTTTTATCTACTGCACTTATTTGGTCTAATAACTCATTCATATCTTTACGAAGTTCATTACGAATATCTCTGGCATCACCTTGTGCTGCTGTTACTAATTCCATAGCTGTAGATATTTCCGACTGTAAAATTTGTTCCATATTAGCAATTTTAGTTTCTAATGTATTATCCATGCCAGATATTTTATCATTTAATACTGTTTCTAAATTAGTTATCTTTTCTTCAAATACATTTAAACGACTTTCATAACCAGATAAATCAGGTGGTTCATAAGATTTTATGACTTCTTTCATATCCATATAATCTTTATACACTTCAAATGCACCATAAGCACCACCAACCAATGTTGATAATGCTATTAATATTCCTACTAATTTCCCACCTCTAAATTTAATTCCTGCAAATTCTAATTCATTACTCATACTGCATATCCACCATATTATTAAATGTTAAGCTATCACGCACACCAAAATAATTGCCTAATGGGTCTTGTAATATAACATCTGTATATATTTCTTCGCTTTCATACCATACTGGCTGAACTTGTGTAGGTATTTTTTGATATGTTTTAATGTCTGCACCTAAAGCATTAACCAATGCTAATGTTGTTATTTGAGCTACGGCATCATATTGACTATCAAAACTTTGCATAATCTCTTTAGCTTTTTCTTGTTTAGCTTCTTGTTTTTTAGTGGGTTTATCTTCTGCTTTAGCTTCTTTTACTTCTTCCTCTTGTTTAGGTTCTTCTTTCACTTCCTCTTTTACTTCTTCTGGTTCTTCTTTAGGCTCATTTTGTGCCACCTCTTTTTCTTGTGGCTCTGGTTTAGGTTGCTCCTCTACTACTTCCTTTGATTCTTCTTTAACTTCTTCTACTGGCTCGTCATTAGACGCTGTTTCTGGGGTAGGGTTACTATCCTCAACCTCTTGAGTTGGCTCTGTAGGAGCTTCTATGGGTGATTCTGTAGTATCATTTGCCGTAGTTACCTCTGTTTCTACTAAAACTTCTTGAATTTCCTCTGTTACAGCTTCCATAGTTATGACTGGTTCAAAAGAAACAGTTGTATCTTCAAATGTAGTTTCAATAGATATAGTTTCTTCAATAGGTGCAATTTCTACCATTGGTTCACCCATATTCATTGTCATATCTGGTAAATCAGGCATTTCAATTATTTCTACTAACTCTTGTACTTCTTCTACTGGTGTCGTGGTATCTTCAAAAGTATCTATAGGATTATATGTATTCATAATATCTAAAGTTGTTGTTGTATCTTGCTCTTGTTGTGCAATCTGCATCCAAGTTTCTACTGATGTTGTTATATGATTATAAACGACATTATATTGAAATTCATCCCAGAAAAATTCTCCATATCCGCCAATCTCTATATATACTTTATCTAATTGGTTAGCAAAGTCATAGCTTCCTGTAACTGTATTCACCCAATTTGTATTATTATTATAGTTATTAGGGTTTTGGCTAAAAGTTGTTTTGTCTATAGGTACTAAACCTGTTTCCCATTGCAATGTATTGTCATTATATCCTTTTGTTTGCATAAAAGCTGTTTGAGAGGAATTGTTATACATACTATTTGGAAAAGCAAAAAGAAATTCATAATTAACTTCCCCTCCTTGTTCTATACCAAAAGAATTAAGATCAACATATTGTCGCCAAGTTGTTAAACTATTTGTTCTAGCATGACCACAAGCTGAAGTACGACCATCTGTGCCAGTTGCAGGAAAACCACTTGCTGCATCACTACATGATGTATGTGAATAAACCGATCCAGCCCCACCCCAGTCTACATCTGCATCACCCTCGTATTTACTTGTTACGACACCTGTATCACCATCTAACACATCATCAGTATTTTTATGCTCTATAGTTACAGTTGTTTCTGTAATTTCTTCTACATCACCTTGTATTTCTATTTCGGTAGTTGTTGTAGAACCTTCATCTAATAATTGAGCATTAGAGGAAAAGCAATATAAGTAAAACACTAAAAATACCCAAAGCACTTTCATCAGTTACTATCTCCTCATCTTTAAAATTTTCTTTTACCCATTTATCATAATCAGGTCTTTTCTCAGGATTCTCTGCCCATCCTTTTGCAGCTTCTAAACCAATCTTACCATAATATGGGCAAGGTGTACCTGCCATTTCCATAGCTTGAAAAATTCTAGCGTCTTGACATAGCATAGCAACTGCTCCTACTTTCATACCCATACGGAACAATGCCCTAGATAATTTAAGTCTTTCACAATTTAAATCTCTAATAGCACCACCACCTGCTAAACCTAGTATTTGTGTTTGTAATGCAGCACTAGCAGCAAAACTACAGACATCTTGATTATTGATGACAACGCTTGGGGCTGACGCTGTAGAGGGAGTTCTATCTACTGTAGTTGTGCCACTTACTGTTGAACTTGTACTTGATACAGTATTCGTTTGTGCTTTTGCTATACTACACCAAGACAACCATGACAAGAAAAAAACTACAAATAAAATCGCCCATAATTTTCCTGTCATTCTTCAATCCAATCTCCTAATAACATCATATCAGATAATCGTTTACTTCTTCTTTTTGTTTGTCTTGCCCAGTTACTATCTAACATTTCTTTTGATGCTTCTCCATAATCTTCATTAACTACAGCTTTAAAAAAACTAGGCCACATAGTAGGATTAAATCGTGTTATACCCATATTAAAAGCCATATCTATTATTATAGCTCTGCGTGCTTCGTTTAAATTTTCTATTGGAAAGTTTTTAATTTCTTCTTCTACTCTTTCAATATCATTCATAAGCATAAATTCTGCTTCTTCTTGTGATATTCCTAGACCATCTTTAGCAACATTTCTTCCTACACCTATTGTTGGGTGTCCAATAAGTATATCACCAGCTTTTAATTCTTTACCTGTACCATCATCATATACTTTTAAAATTACACCTTCATGGTTAGATATTAAATCTACTAATTTCTTTTTATCCACTTTTCATACTCATTACTTGTTGCATAGCTTGTTCTTGGCTCATACCTTGTTGCATTAATTGCATAACCATCATTCTTTCTTCTTCTGTTAATTGTTGTTGTGGCATAATACTTCTACCTCTAAGTGCTTGTGCTAACATTTGTTGTTCGTTAGGTTGATTAGAAGTTCCTCTTGTTAATTCAGGTGCAAAAGTTGAGCCAACAGGCACAGCACCTCTATGTTGAGAACGAGGATAATTATGTTTAATCATTGCCATTTTATTTTCCTTTCTTAATTTGTTTTTGTACTTGTTTAATAAGTTTATCTTTTTTTAATCGTCTATCTAGTTCAATGCCTAACTTCCTACCTTTAGCTTCTAATTGTAGTTTTGTAAGTTTATTTAAATCTACTTCTTTAGGTGTTGGCGTAAACCAACCATTAAGCCATTCAAACATAGTTTCTCCTTATACCCATGATTCTTTAGGTCCATAACCAAAATAACTTCTAGCATGACCTTCTTCTATTAATTGCTCACATATATTAACATCATCAACTAAAGGTATACCTAATATTCTACCAAACTTTCCTTTACCATCTTTTTCTGTTCTTACAATAAAAGTCTTTGGCAAGAGTTCTTTAAGCCTAGCCTTCGCAGCCAAACCCAACTTCTTTTCTTCCAAGTTTCTTGTTCTGCTTTCAGGCGTGTTAATTCCATATAAACGCACTCGTTCTTTCTGCAAGAACACTTTAAATCCCAAATCGATATCAACATCTATTGTATCACCATCAATAACCCTTCGTAATATGCAACGATATTCGTACATTACTCACATAACCTTTCATAGATTTCATTATGGATTAATAAGTCGTCAACAAGTTCGTCAGATATAACATCTATATCTGCATCAGTAGGATTAATCGGACTGGATATTATACAATAGCCTTTATTTCCGCTTCCTATACTTCCGCAACTTGCTACGATTAGCAATAGTAGAAGTAGCATTAATTTTCTTTTTAACTTCATCAGCTACCCTTATATCGTCTAATTGTTCTTTCATAACATCAGCTTGGACTGCTTTCCGCATCATCATAAAGCCAAATAATTTTGCTCCTAATTTAGCTATGCCACCTAATGCAGAAAGCCAACCCATTATTTATCGTCCTTGTTTGTATTCTTTCCAATATTACCAGCTACTAAATTAAGTATGCGTAGTATAAAAGAAATTGCTTTGTCGTCTGTTTTTGTAGGTGTTAGGGCTGTGATTGCCGTTGCAGCTGTTACTAAAGCTGTTACAGCAGAAACCCAAGCAGGTGCTCCACTTACTAAATTTAATATTGCGTCCATGTTATTCTCCTATTCTGCACTAAATGTGCCTAATTGCGACCATAAACTTCCAGGTGCTGTTGTTCCATTTTGTTTACCCAACTGCCCCATAGCTTCATTCACATTTGTAAATGGTCCTTCTCCCCATTCAGAAACATCCCATTGTCCATTATCCCATGCACTACCTTGTGCATTAGTATATGCCAACATCTTTTCTGAAAAAGTTCCAGTTGTAAAGCCTGAATCTGCAAAAACTTTATTCCAGTCCTCATTATAAGTACCAGTTGTTCCTGCTTCTGTTCGGCAACTTGCTTGTCGTAGTGATTGTTGTGTCATGGTGTAAATGTTCCCATACTAGAAAAATTATAATCATCTTGATCTACAGCAAATGCTTGTAAAGCTAAATTCACATCAGTATAAGATGCACTTAACTCACCATTAATATATGCTAATAATCTTTCATTAAATGTTCCAGCAGGAATAGACCGAGCAGTAAACAAAGCTAACCAATCTTCATTTACAGTACCTGCGGTTGAAGTTACTGTTCTTATTGCTATTTGTCTTGCTTCATTATTTGTTGCCATTTTAAAGCCCTACAGTTGCTTTATAATTATTGTTACTAACATTAGCATAGTTGCACCACTAAATGCAATAAAGATAGCTTCTAGGCGTTTTATACGCAGTATAGTTTCTTTCCATCTTTCAGCACATACAGCTTCATGAGTGTCTAATTTAGCTTTAACTCTTTCTGCTGATATTCTAGTCATAACTATCTTCTATGTTGCTTTACATCTTTATCGTCTGTCCAACGATTTACTCTTGCAACAACATCTACTGTGCCATCACCTTTATATGTATCATTATGCAATGCAATAAAAGCATCTAAATCACTAGCACCATCAATAGCATCACATATTGCTTTATGGTCGGTACGAATTGCTGCCATATAGGTAATTACATCTGAAGGGATTGCAGTATCAGCAGTAACTTTGCGTTGTATTAGCCAATCAAATCCTTGTAATAAACCATTAGCATCTGTTGTTGCTTTGTTTTTAGCATTAGTTTTTAAACCATAATTTATTACTTGATTGCCATCTTTGTCTTTTAATTTATTACCATCTTGGTCTTTAGCATCTTCATCTTCTAGTTTTCTATCGGCTGCTTTTTCTCCAATAGTTCTTACAACACTATTCTTATCACCTGCTATAGCAAATGCTTCATTCTTTTCTATGTAATAAGCACTATTAAGAGATGTCCCACTTATTGTTACTGGCAATATACCAATAGCTTTTCTTTCGGCATCTGTCCAAGCACTAAATAATGCTCTAGGGTGTCGAACATCATCTATTATCATTTCTTTTGGATTAGATATTATTTCTTCTATTTTATTACTTTTTATTAACGCCCACATTGTTTTCTCCTTTATCTTGCTGTTGCGTATTTAAATGAATTTTTTGCTATGGCTAGATAAATATATGTTCTAGCTGCACCTAAATCTCCATCTGCATCTCGTACTTTAAAGCCATTACTCAGAATATCTATATTATAATTACTTAACTCTGCACTATCTGTATTTGCTTGAAGAACAGTATCAGCAACATTAAAAGGAGAAGTTGCATCATCATGAATATTCCACCCATCTCCACTATTAACACCTTTTGTTAATACAAATGCAGGTCTAAATCCAGTATAGACAAATGCATTATCTGTAGAAGCATTTCCAGTGTATGATCCTGTTTTGCAATAGCCTTCCATATTTGCAAAACAATAAGATATAATTTTTTGAGAACCAGCTCCTAATATATCTGTATTATTTATTGAAAAAACAGTTGAAGTAGGAGCTGACATATTACCATTACCAGATTTATCTACTGCAGCAGCAGTATCATTAAGTTTAAGAACATAATTCCAATTTGTTAATTCATCACTTCTTACCCACCTATTACCATCTCCTCCATCTAAATCATCATAGCAGAAATTTATAATCATTGAAGGAGCTTTATTTAATCCATGTCCAACAGTTTCTGTACCAGCACCACTTATACCTCCTACAAATTTTACCATAGAAAAACTACCAGAAGGATCAGCTTGTACTGTAGAACTTACTGAACCATTACTATCTGTAGATGTTGTTCCACCATTTGCTCTCCATGACCATGAAGCATAAGTATTTGCTCCTTGATTATAGTATGTTCCCATATCATAACCATCAGTATTAAAAGCTGTTAAACCAGAAGATGTGGCTTCCTCACCTGTACCATTTGAATTTAATACTTTAGTAGTTCCTCTTGAACTATCCCACAAACCATTACTTTGACTTGTACTTCTAGCTTTTACCCATACCAAATCTGGTTTAAAACCAGTTACATGACCAGTTGTTCCACCAGAGTATGCTAAAGCACTAAATAATTTCTGTGGATAATCGTCATCAGTTTCAGCAGGATTTATTGCATCAGCTAGTGGTAAATTGCCAGAACATAATGCTTTAAAAGAACCTGCTTCATCATAATAAAAGTTACCATAGCCAGTAATATCAGTTTCACCTTGTGCTGTAACTAATCCATTAAAAGTACCATTCTGACCAAAATTCATATCAAAACCTAAAGCATCACTTGTTGAACCTCCAGTTCCAACCCAAGGATATAAATCTGTCGTTGTGTTTAAATTTGTTTGTGAACCAACCAAAGTACCATTTTTATAAAATGTAATTGTAGTATTTGCTCTATCTATTTTTACAGCTAAAATATCACCTGCACTACCACTACCAGCAGCATCATATTGGGTATAACTATTTGAACCATTATATAGTCTTACATAATCTGTATTTGTAATACACCATGCAGTAGGTCTACCTCCTCTATCTGAAGTTAAATCTACAGTTGGTATATTAACACCTACTGATTGTTCTATTCCACCACTATAACCAGTTTTCATTCTCGCTTCAAAATAATATATATTAGTATCACTTGGTGGTATAGCAAAGGTACTCATACAACCTTGTTCATTAACAGAACCACCACCTGCTGAACCACCCCATGCTAAATTACCATTAGTAATTCTTGCTGCTGTAATATCAGGATATATAGAATTTAATGTACAAAAATTACCACCATTAGAACCAGAGTTGAAGGTAGGACTATCTAATGTTGTAGCACTTGCTGGTATGCTACCAATATTAGTAAAATCATTATTATTTCCTGATGCATCATTGCCTGGATCACTAGCAGATTTAAAATCTAACCAAAATCCATTATTACCAAATGTCAGTCCTGAAGGATTAACAGGTCTCCAAATTCCATTATGCGTTTCACCAAAATCAGAAATAGATGCTGCACCATCAATCATAATAAAGTCAGCTATTTGACCACCCCACCAGCCAGCATCATTATATACATACCTGCCTATGTGCATTTCATTTCCATTTTTACCAAATGATGTATCTGCACCTGAACTTGGATAGCCATTGTTACCATCATTATCCCAATAAGTAGAATCGTTTATAGTATTACTTTCACCATTAATATAAACTTTAAGTCTATCAGTTGTTGTTGATTCATCAGAATTATAAATCCATACTATATGCATCCAAGCAGATGGGTCTCTCCATTTAGCTTTTAAAAAATTAGATCCTCCACTAGCAAGATAATAATGAAATTGATCACTATATCCAGTTGGATTATTTGTATTAATTTCTAACATATCAGAAACAGCACCACTACCAGTAGAAGAAGAACATAATTTAGTATTGGTTGTACTGCCAAATGCTGAATTAGTACCACCAGCAGCAGACCTTTTTATCCAAAAAGATAATGCTTTTTTATCATCATCAGATGCAGCACTACTAAAACTTCTTTCTAATGCTTGGCTTGTACCATTTAGTCTTAAAGAATTAGCTATTTGGTAAGGGTAAATACCAGTTGCACCTGCTGCTGTTGGTTTTTGCCATAATTCACTATTAAACATTTTTTATCCTAACTAAATGCAAGTTGTGGTGCTCCTAATTGAATAGAACCAGACGCTTTAACAAAATATGGTATAATGTCAACAGCATTAGCTGCTGTAGATATTGTTAAACCACTACCCCCTGCTGTTTCATAATCTGTTCCTAAACTTAATGTACGACTTCCTGTACCATCTTGTATTAATGTTATAATACCAGATTGACCTGCTGCTTCTGTACTTGGATTTGCTAGTGTAACATTACCAGTAGCTGTCAATATAAAGTTTTGATAAGTAAAATCTAATGTTGTTGAACCAGTAACACTTGCAGTTGATGTGCGACCTTGTTGTGCTGCTGCCCATGTATTAGCTGCATTTAACTTACATATTGTACTATCCACACTTACTGTTACAGTATCAGTAGCACCCACTACTGTATCAATACCAGTTCCACCTGCAATGTCCATTGTATTAGAATCTGATATAGTTTGATTAGAACCACTATCTCCAGTTAAAGTAAATGATGTCATACTACCAGCACTTGTACCTAATTGTGATATCATTTGGAAAGATGTTCCATCATATAAGACTTTAATTATCGCATCTTCTTCAATATCACCTGCTGCTATAGCTTGGTCATTTCTCTTTTTAATATTTTTAGTACCTAAACCATTAACATTTAATGTTGATGCTCCTGTGCTAGTTGCACCTGCTTTAAAGTTAAATTCTTGACCTGCTACATAAGCTGTTACTGCTGGTGTTAATGCTATAGCATAAGCATCAGCCGAACCTGTATCACTTGCTTGAAATACTAGGCCACCATCTTGTATCTGACCAGCATTTATACCATCTGTATGTGCTGTACCATCTGCTAATGCTGTTATCTTTTGACTTCCTAGATTAGCATTACCTGTAAAAGCATTTGATCCACTTTTCTCTATACAACTATTAATACCTGTAGCTAATCCATCATCATTGGTGTCATGGTGAGAAGCAGTAATTTTAGTTCCTGCATCTCTATCCTTTGCCCAGCTTCCAGAACCTGAAAAAGCTCCATTGTACCTTGTAAATGTACCACCTGACCACGCCATTATTCTTCTCCTTTATTTGTCTTTGTTATTATACTACTTATTCTTATATTAATTTCCACTAATTTCTACATTCCGATGTATGTGCCTTCTTCTTCTTCTAGTCTTAAATCAATTCCTGCTTGCAAAAAAACTGCGTTTAATTGTCGTATTTGTCTAGCTTTACCTGCTGCATTTACAGGTTTAAGAAGAAGTAATTCCATTTTTTTAGGGTCAAACATAGCTTCCTTTAAAACATCTTTAATTTTAGCTTGTGGCATTTTACTTAAAATATTTCTAAAACTTTTTGAACCAGCACCTGCAACAATTAAACCGCTACCTGAAAAATTTCCTCCAATTCCTAGTCCTGCTGCTTTTGCTCCTAATGTTCTTAAAAAGAATTCAAAAATTACATCTTCTGTTTCTAATAATTCATCTAATGTTTCTGAACTTTTTATAGCATTTTCAAAAATTTCTGCTTTGTTTGCTAATATTTCTATATTTTCTTTTTGTCTACGAGTTAATAACCCTTTTCTTATCAAAAGATTAGCAACTGTTTCTCCTGTTTCTGTTGTTGAATTTAATTTATCTTTAATTACAGCACCAAAAACAACTTCTTCTCCTGTAGAATTTTTTCTTGTAGCACTTTCTAAAATATTTTCCATAATTGCGTATTGTGCACCTTCTCGCCCTCTACTACCAACTGCTTTTGCGATACTCCCAAAATCTCTAGCTTTATTATTAGAATTAAAAGCAAAATTAATAACTCTATTTATATCGTTATTTGCAATTCGTGAAGTAACGCTTTTTGCTTTGTAACTTTTTTTCATTTTTGTTACAGCTTTAATAACTTTATCAGCAGTTTTTTTAGCATCTATTACATTTTCAAAACGATTGTATAAACCTGCTGTTTTTAATGAAGGTGCATATTGTTTTACAAAATTTTCTAATTTTTTTGGGTCAACTACATCATTAATTGTTCTTGTTTCTGCTGCTAAACCTCGTAATAAATTATTTTGTAAATCTGCCATATCTGTAGCTCTTTCAGAATTTATTGAAGTTGGAGTTATTCCTAAACCTGCTGCTTGTCTTATATCTTTTAAATTAATATTACCAACATCTTTAGGAAGCAAGGCAGCATTTAAAGATAATTCACTATTAACTTTTTCTCCACCAGCTCTATTTCTTTTTAAAATGTTTGCAATAACTGGTTTTTGTGTAAAATTTTCGTTTAAATATGCTGAGTATTTATTTGCTGCAATAACTTCAGGAGAATCTAATTTTGCTAAATCATTTCTAACAGATTTTTCTATTCTTTTGTATTGATTAGCAAGAGCAAATTTTCCATTTGCTGTATATTCTCTGTAACTAGCTCCTGCTTCTGTTTTTAAATTTAATAATTCTTCTGCTGTTAAATTATCAGTTTTTTTAAAATCTTTTCTATACGCAGTTAAAACGCTATCTAATTTTTTACCTTTTGCTAATTTTGCATAAATATCTTCTATTGTGTTTTTTGTATTTGATGCAACAATTATTGGCTTTCTATCAATTTTATTCCATAACTCTGTTTCTGTTTTTCTTCCGTCTTTTAATGCGTCTAAAAGAATATTTTTAGCTTGTATATTTGCTTGTGTTTTTGGCATTGCTTGAAAAACATCACTTCTTTTATTTAATAAATCTTCTGCAATTTTTACTCTGCTATCTAAATACCCAGTTAAAACTTCTAGTCTTTTTTCAGATGCTTGCACCATACTTTGTTTATCACCACTTGCCATTATGGTTTGAAATTGCTTATTAAAATCTTTTATAGATTCTTTTGTCCTTGTGTTAGCTAGACCTGCTGTTTGACTACTTAAAGATAGTAATTTTTTTTCTATAGCTAATAACCCTTTATCTCCTGTTATTTGACCAGAAGTTAAACTTTTTGATGCTGGGCTATACAGTTGTTTTGCTACTTCTTCTGGATTACCTCCTGATGCAGTTACAGCTTCTTGTAAAATTTTTGCAGCTTCTCTATTTTTTCCTTCTTCTCCAAATCTTGAAGTTATTGCTCTTCTAGCCGATCTTATTGCATTTGGAACATTTCTTGCTGCTAATGTAGAGGGTGATAAAGGAGCTAAAATTTCTCCATACATTCTAGCAGTAGGATTGCCAGGAACTAGAGTTTCTGCAAATCCTCCTCCTGTAGCACTTAACCCTCCCATAATAGCTTCGTTTCTACCAAATTCAACTGGTGATTCTTTTGCTTTTCTTAGTATAGGAGCTAATATACTTTCTGGTGTTAATGCTGATGCTGCTGCTTTTCGTACTGCTAAATAAGGTGCTGCTGCAAAACTTGCAGTATTTCCAAGAACTTCTCCTCCTATTGCGTAAGGTCTTAAATTAGGAGGAATATCTTTTATATTTCTATAGCCCATGTTTGTTTTAGCTAAAGCACTTGTAATGTTTTTTCTTCCTCCTATTGCATCAGGAGTACCACCTAAAGATTCTGTAATAGTTTGGTTTAAAACAGGGATTTTAGAGTAAGGACTGTCTTTAGGGTCTGCACGCCCATACTGTGTGGGAAATAAATATCCTACATTAGACAGAGCTTTTCCTGTTAATTTAGGCAATTCATTAACTAAATCTACTGTTGTGCCAGCTAAATTTCCTAAAGCAGTATTTAATCCTTGCCCAATAGCACCAATTTTTTCTTTAATACTAAAAGACCTACCTTTAATAAGCCCTCTGTTTCTAGCTTCTTCTAAATACGCTTTTTCTTTAGAATTTGCTAAATTTCTTCTTTCTTTTTCTTCTAAATATAATAGTTTTTTATTTGCCATTAATTTTCTTCTTTTAAATCATCTTCGGTTATGCTGTTAAATTCTTCGTCTGTGTAATTTTTAAAAGGGTTGTCTGTATTAGAATAATTTAAATCAAATTGTATTAAAGAATTTTCTAATATAGGAACTATTTGTTGTAATTTTAACATAACATCTATAGCATCTAGTTTTGCTTTTGATGCTCTTTTTTTGTCATTTGGATATATTACACCACTATTTCTTATCATTTCTTTTGCTTCTATAATTTTATTATTTAAATGGGGAATTAAAGATTTTATTTTTGCATAATTAGAAGCATCACTATTTGAGGTAGAAGGTAAAAGCGCTTCTATACTTTTTTGTGTGTATATTGCGCCTTTATCAGAAATTTCTTTTACCATTGGGACTTTAATTTTATTATTAATAATGTCTAAATTTGTTCCTGCTTGTACTTGATCTTGAAAAGGCACTTTTCCTCCTCTTAAGCCGTAAGCAAAATTTATTGCTCCTTTACCTGCTCCCATAACATCTGCCTTAGACATTAATCTTATATCTAATTCAGGTAAAGGTTGCTTTAAATCAATGTCTGTTAGTTCTTCTATAGCTCCTTGTTCTAAATCTGGTTCAAATTCTTGAGTTCTAGTTGTGCTTGCTAATGTAGCTGCATTTCTTTGTATTTCCGTAATAGATAATTTTTTATCATCTGGTAATTTAGAATTTCTTTCAATTTCGCTATTTAAAAATATTTTATATTTTTTATCATAAGCTGTTTCAGATTCTTCTTTTGGTAACGGCACTAAAATGTTTTTTGATTCTGCAATTTCTTTTTCTGTAGCAAATTCTATTTCATTAGTAACTGTGTTTAAAACAGCTTTTGTTGATGCTTGTTTTATTTCTTTCGGTGGTTCTATAGTATATTCTGGTCCAAATGGAACATTGGCATTTGGCTCTTGTGAAAAAGATGTCCTACCATTTACTGGGTCTGTCCTTTTATACGCTGTTTCCATTCCTCCTTCTTTATTGTAAATTACTGTTCTTTCTACTTGTGGTTGTAAATTTCTTAATCTTTCTTCTTCTGCTAATTCTAAAGTTCTATCTTGTATTCTTTTATTTTGCATATAATCTCTAAATTCTAATTCATTTACATCAGCACCTCTTAATGCTTGAGATAATGCTTGTTCTGCATTAGTTGGTAAAACCTTTTGTGGTAATGTGCCACTTAGAAACTTACTTATTGCAGATTTATCTTCTGGTATTTTTTCTCCTACTGTTAAAGCTACATTTTGTGGTGCTAATGGTATTCCTGTTGGTGTTATTGATGTAGCTTCAAATTCAGAGCCAACATAAGGTATTTTAGGTTTTTCTCTATAAGAACTATAACCTTTTAATCCTTCTATACTTCTTAAATTTCCTTCTTTATCTCTTATTTCATTTAATTTATCTATTTCTTCTTGTGTAAATAATATGTCAGGTCTAGTCCATGTAGACACTCCACCACCTTCTACATTAGTTGGTAATATTTCTAAATTACCTTCAGGACTTACACTCATACCTGTTGTAGATAAATTATTACCTCTTTCCATAGCATTTGCTATTTCCATAGCTCTACTATAAGATTCTTTAGCTTGTTCTTCTCTATTTATAGCTCTTTTATCAGCAGCTCTAGCTAATACACTACCTAATATTTTAGCAGTCATAGTTCCTACTGGAAATTTACCACCATAAGACTCTGCTGCTATATCACCAGGGCCAATACTACCACTCATTTGTCTTAATTGTTCAGCTAATAATTTATCATACTCTGTTAAATATGATTGTTGTCTAACTGGTGCTTTTAATACTGTCATTATAAACTCATTCCTAACCCTACTAAATTACCTAAAGCGTTCATTCCTGAACTATATCCTGCTACTTGATTTGCATATCTATTCGTTGCATCTGCTCCTTGAGCCATTGCTCCTTGCATAATTGGTGGTGGTGCAATACTTGTTCCTGGTACATTTAATCCAGTAGTAGCTGTACCTAAACCAGCAGAACCAACACTTGGTGAACCAGTTAATGTTGCTAATTCTTCCATAGGTAATCGTCTTTGTAATAATGTATCTGCCATAGCTTGAGCTCTCGCTTGATTTTGCATTTCTCTTATCATACTCGCTTCTGCTAATTGTGATTGACGCATAGATTGTGCTTCACCTGCTAACCCTTGACGCATACGCTGTCCTTCGGCAATAGAAGATTGTGCTAATCCAGATAATTGGTCAGAATGCGTCATTTCTAATCGACTCATAGCATCATTATATGCAGTAGAACCTACTGGTAAGCCAGAATTAATTAATTGTGTGTGTAATTGGGTTTTTTGTTGATCCATTGCTGGTTGTAACCGATTTAAAGCTCTATCATAATAAGCTGTTTCACTACGAGTTGCATAATCAGATAAATCATCAGTAGTTGCTAATGGTGTAAATCCTGTTGTATCTACCCCTCCTTGAAATGTTGGTAAAGCTGAAACATCAAATTGTCCACTAGGTAATTCTCCTAATCTTTGTCCTGCTACATCTAAATATTGTCCACCTATTTGTGCTTGTTTTTGTCTTTGCGATTCATATTCAGGTCGCAAAGTATAATCCATTTGAAATCTATCATCACCTATATCTGTTACAACTGTTTGGTCATAAGGCGTAAAAACATCAGGTCTATTCATACGACCTTCTAATCGTGCTGTTTCTACATTAGCTGCACCTTGTGCTTGTGCTGCCCCTGTATAATCTGGAGCTGCTGGTGGTTTAGGTGGACTAAATATATTACTTATAAAACTCATGCTATTTCCTTTCGCAATAATACTGCTTTTTTGTTATATCCATTTAAAACTTTTTCCCAACCTTTGCGTCCTAAAATATCAATATATTTATAATTACGCTTTTTTGCATATTTTTCAATTTTTTTCGTAATTTCTTTAATAGTAACTAAATTTCCACCACCTATACCTATGCGTAATATTTGTCCATGATGTGCAGTAATAATAGCACTATTATCTTTTGCAAACAGTTGGTATTCTCCACTTTGTATCATTTGTTCTAATTGTTCTCTTGTTACTTCATGTGTTGACTCTATAGCTGGTTCTAATACTTTCCATATTTTATCGGTAATAAACATTATAACCCCCTACCTATTTCAAACATAATATCAGTAGAGTGCCATTTTACTTGTTGAAGTTTTGTACTTGTTCTAATACGAATAGATGCACACCACCCTATATCTGAAACACTACGCCATGATTGAGAAGTGGATATTGTTCCAGCCCAAGACGATACATCCCAAGTCGCTGTATCCCATTCTGCTCCAGTAGTAGATGCTGCTGAAGGTGTGTAACTAGAAGTGCCATCAGTAAAATCAACATCAAAGCCTATTCCTACAGGCAAATCTGCATCACTACCCATAACTGGTCTTATCGCTGTAAATCTTTTGGGTGAACCTCTCCCACCGAAATATACAAAAGCTGTTTTTGCAGACGCTTCTATATTTTCATTATCATCACTTGTTCCATTATCTCCTTGAAATATTTTAGTATCACCACCAAAATATAAAACACCATTTAAAGTTGCCCAACAATAAGAATTTTGTCCTGTAAATTTTCCCCATGCACCAGTTGTTAAATTAACAACATATTGTACGAAACTTCCTGCTGTACTATCAGGAACATTAAATAATCCATATTGTCCTTTTGGGTATAAAATAGCTTCCCAACCAAATTGATCTCCAAAATTATTAACGGCTGTTGCAATACTACCACTAATTTTATCAGATATTGCTACCGCAGGAGCATTTTCTCCTGTAACTAATGTTTGTGATAATGGCATAAATCCTTGCTCTGTTATTAATACTAAATCAGAATTTACATTAATTAAACATCTCTTTCCTATAGGTCTTGCTAATTTAAAAGTACCGACTATTGACCATTTAGTAGCATCTGACGGATCAGAACCTGTATATATTGCTGCTTCCCCATGATTAGTTACAAATACAATATAATCATCAGGACCACTACCACCATCTCTAGTCCAAGTGCCTATAGCTTGTATATATCCCCCCATATTAAAAATACTACCTAAATTAAAAGTAGCAACAGTTCCAGCTATACTATTAATAGGCAAATAACCAAAACTTAATGAATTATTAATACAGAAAAATAATCTTTCTTTAAAAACTGTAACATTATTAAGAGTTGTACCTGTAACACCACTTAATGTAGGCGTAGCCCACGCACTACCATTATAATGTCTTGGTGCATCTGCTCCATTTACTATAAATAAATATCCACCACCAGATATTGTAAAATTAACATGCTGAAATTGTGCATTACTTAATGATGTAACTACTGCACCACCTACTGAACCAGCACTTGTAACATCATAAATATTAGCACCACTAGCTGCAAATAATTTGTTTGTCGCACCAGAAGAATATGCCATTAAAGATTGTACGCTACTAGGTAATCCTGTTACATGACTTGTATAACCATTTCTTACAGCAACATCTGTACTGCCTGGAAAGAAATTATCTAAACGAATTGCATCTTTTTCAGCCATCATATCAACAGCATCTCTAGTATTCAAACCACCGATTGGTGCTGGAATAGAAGTTCCTTGTCCTGTAGGTTGAAACATCATATTCATTTATCTATACCCTTGATTTCTTCTTAATGCTGCTGCCATTCTTCTCATTTCTTCTTCTTCTGTTGTATCATTTAACATCATTCTTTTTCTGCCATACATATTCACATTTCCACCAACTCTATCTACTTCTTTATCTGGCACAGTATATGTAGGCATTGATAACTTTGCAGGAGCAGGAATTGTGTAACTTGATGGACTAAATGGTTTTTTATTTGCTTCTTCTTTTCCTCTATCTCTTACTACTGGATTACTTTCAGGGTCTGCCATTGGGTCTTTTTGTAGATTTTCTCCCATTTCTGCCATAGAAAGTGGTTCATCTTTTAAAACTCTACTTAAAAGCCTTCCTTCTGGATCATAAACTGGATTAAGCAAACTTTGTGCTATATCCTGCCAACTTCCTGATTCAGGATTAGCTCCAAAAAGCTCATCTTGCCAATACCATTCATCTTCCATAGCCATTATTTTTTACCTTTATTTGTTTTACCATAACCACTTGCATAAGCTGCACGCCCTTGTGCTGTAGCTTTGGATTTAGTTTTATAAACTTTTCCTTTGCTACCCCATTTATAACCACCTTTTGTTTTTGTAACTGGCATTATAAAGTATAATTCCCTTCTGGTTCATTAACTGGGAAATAAAATCTTCTCCCACCACCCATTCTTAAAATAGATTTTGCTCCATCTTTTGCCTGTTTTTCGGCTACTTTAATTTGATATTCTTGAAGCTGATTATCATAAGGCAATCCTTTTTGTTTTAAAAATCTCCATATTACACCCATAGTAATAATATCTTCATCTAATATGGTAGTGTTACTATCGGCTGCATAACTATCAGCATTTGCTGAACCATCTCCTGTTGTGTCTACCCAATTTTTCTGTATATATTCAAAAAATAATTTTTGTCCTGCTGTAGGAGTTGGGTTTAATAATAATTTATTCCCTCTTATTCGGAAATAATTAGTTACACCATTAACTACTATTCCTTTTAATCTTTGCCATTCTGTATTATTTAATGGGCCATAAAACTTTCTATTTGTTGTTCTATTCCACATAGTATCATTAGAAAATCTTAAAAAATCTGTTGCTATACTGGTCATAGCACCTTGATCCTCTTGTGCTAATAAAGTATGTTCTTCTTCTTTTATTAAAACTTGCCAGTCATAACCAGATACTAAATTCTTTCCTTCTCTATCGGCTGCTGCCAATAACTGTATAACTGTTGTGTCCGTTGAACCAATAACAGCACTTGGAGATGGAACTCCTATTTCATTTGCTGCATCTTGGCATATTGTTAATAATGTCATGAGCCAACTACCTGTAATGGTTTAATATCATGTTTTTTCATTAAAAATTCTTTAGCTTCTTTTCTATAATCTAATGTGCCTTTGCCTAAACCATGACATGCACCATCAGATAATTCTGCTAATTGTTCTACACATTCTACCCCTTCTAACTTTAATGCGTCTATTTTTCTTTTACTCATACATTCTAATATATCTAAATTTGTTGTTTTTATTGTTTTAGCTGGACTTTTATCTTTATAGAAAGATGCCCATTCTTTAGGAAAATCTTTTTTTAATTGTTCTGATTTTTCTGATACTTTATAAATTACGGAATTAGGGTCGCCTATTAATTTTAATTCTACTAAATCAATACCTTCTTCTGATTTATAAAAAGTTGCTCTTAAATTAGACATTTTATTCTCCTAGTTTATAGAGGGCAGTCTAAACCACCCTCTATATATTTTATATGCTACAATGGAAATTGACACATTACTATTTTTGCACTTGCGTCTATAGCAGTTGCACAAACAGCATCAGTAACAGCACCAGATACATCTAATGTTGAATCTCCTGCTCCTACTAATGTTAATGCGTTACCATCAGCACCTGCTGTTAAAGCAGTTGTTAATGTTGCTGGTCCAGTTACCTGAATCCAACAATATTCTTCAGTAGCTGGTGCTGATTGAAGTACGCCAGCTCCTACTCTTGCAGTATCACTAACATCAGCAGTAACAATAGTTGTTTGTCCTGCTGAAGTACCACTAGCAGCGTAATATCCTACTACATTGCCAGCAACCGCAGCTACTGATCCTGCTCCAACTACATATTGAACATATTTATAGAGTTTACCATCAGAAGTTTGACCTATTTGACCTAATTGAAAGTCAACAGTCGTACCTGTTGCGGTAATATCTATACCCATAATATAAGACATAATATTTTACTCCTTTACTATGCTTGTATGATGCCTTGTCTTGCACGATTTGAAACAGTCATGTTACCTGCCCAAACTACTGGCAATACCATTGCATCTTGGTTAACAGAAGCCTTCTCACCTAAAGGAGTAAATTCTCTACCTTTAGCTGGACGAAGGAATAAATAGTCCGTATTCAGCATATACATAGCTGTTGCGGTACATTGATCGTCATAAAACACAGGTGCATTCATAAACATTAAGTTCATAAATCCAGCACTTGCTTTATCATCACTTGTAAACCTTTGATTGGTTTGTAGTGAAGCCCAATAATATTGGAAATAAGTAGTGCCAGCAACTATGCAATCAGGTTTATCTGCACCTCTAATACAACTCAACCATAAAGTATTCATAGCTGTTTGTATTGTAGTTGCACTAGCTGTTACACCTTCAGTAGAGAAATCATAAACTTGATTTTTCCAGAAAGTATAAGTTCCTGAGTTAATTCCACCAACAGTATTTCCAACTGTTCCTGGAACTATTAAAGCTAGTCCACCTAAATCTTTACCATCAGTTCCTGTTCCGTCTGCGTATAAAGAAGTCGCCATTGTATTTTTCAATGACTTTTCAAGGTTTTTAACCCTTGATTTTAATAAGTTAAACACTTGCTCTTTTCCAGAGTTTTCTACTTGCTCTAGTCCAGAAATCACAACATTACCTGCTAATTGCTTATAATTAAACTCGGCTGCTGTGAATACATTACTTGTTGAAGTATCTAACACTTCGTAGCCACTATACCATTTTGTAGTGCTATTTGCTGCATATTCTAATTCTTGCACAATAGTTCTACCACCAGCTACCATTTTGTTGCCTTTTTCGTTTATTACACGAAGTAAAGCGTTGTTATTAGTGATATTGTCTGCCATTGTCCTGCTATAATTAGCAAGAGTGGTAGTAACAATCTCAGTAAATGTACTATTTGGAGATGCCATTTTATCTGCTCCCTAATTAATTATTATACCCTGCATCTCATCTGCTAAATCCTGCTCCCTCAATATTTGTCATTAACAAACTATCCAAATCAGTCGCTTTTACAGAACCTTTCGGTGGGTTAGCAGAACTAGAAGGTTTTACTTTTCTAGCTTTTTCTACGGCTGCTTTCCTTTTGCTATCTTCCTGCTTTTTTACAGTTAATTGTGAGTTCTTTAATGTTTCTTCATATAAATCATCATCAAGTCTAACTGCTTTTTTGTAAGCATCATCTAAACCTTTTGCTTCTCCAGCATCTATTAAATTACCCATTTTAACTCTAACTTTGTCAAAATGTGGGTGCATTAAATCGCCTTTTGCATCAGTTTTAGTGGAAAATTGCTCTACTGTTTGCTCTGTTTGTGCAACTGTTGATTGTATATTTTGTTGTTTAAATTGATTAAGTTCAGACATAATTTGCTGATTTTGTTGCATTAATTGGGCAATTTGTGGGTCTGGATCATTCCAAGACTCACTCTCATCTTCTATGGACGACAAATTTATTCCGTAACCTTGTGCAAGTTGTCGAAGTGCCATTTTTGGGTTATTTCGAAGTGCTGCATCAGCATTTAACAACCTAGAAATATACTCTGCTTCTGATATTCCTGTAGCTGCAATATTCTGTTTAGCTGGTTCTATAACCTTATTCAATGCTTCAATATTTTTGCGTTGTTCCGCTAAATCTTGTGTCTTTTTAGTATAATCAGAGGTCATCTCTTTATCACGCTTTATCATAAATTCTTGTGATTCTGGTGGTAAAGTATCAAACACTTTTTTTACACTATCTGACCAGTTTTTAGGAGCTTCTAATTTGGATTCCGTAGAATTTTCAGAAACTTCTTCTGTATCAGGATTTTCTTCTGAATTTTCCGATTCTGGTTGATCTTCCTCATGTTCAGTAGCTAACTGATCCAAACTTTCAGATTCCTCATCTTCCTTTTCAGGAGAAGTTAATTTTTCTGCTGGTACTGTAATATCTTCTTTAGATACTTCATTAGATTCTTCTTTAGAAGTTTCTTCTTTTGGAGTATCCGTTTCTATTACAGTTCCTTCAAGAGCTTCACCGATTGAACTTTCCAATACAGCGTCCAAGCTCATTGGCTCTTTTGCTGATTCCTGTATTTCAGGAGTGCTTTCTTCTGCCATGTTATACCTTTCTTATTGTTGCCAATTATCAGGTTTTGCACTATTTGTGCGTTCTCCACCTGACCAATCGTTACCAATTTGACGGATTCCATGCCGTCTTTCATGATTTCTTAATCCAGAACGACTACCTATTACAGTTTTATCAACTGGGCTAACAAATTCTTCTATATCAGACATTACTTGCAAAGATTTCCCTCGTCTAGTTCTTTTTTTATTAATATACTCTTTGCCACCTGACCAATTTATATCTTCATAATTCTCTTTATAGCTCATTCCATAGCCTTTTCTGCTAATTTTACATCAGTATTTAATAATGCTAAATCTTCTTTTAATGCATTTCTTTCTCTTGAAAGTTCTGCTTCAGACTGTATTTTAGTCATTTCTGCACCTGATTTAGCTTGAATATCTGCTAATTTACCTTCTTGTTTCATTTTTTCTCTTTGTAATTCTGCTTGTGCTTTTAACTGTGCAATTTTCTCTCCTTCGCTAGGTTGTGGAGGAGCTTGCATTTGTTGTTGTAATTGTTGCATTATCTGTTGTTCTGTTTGGTCTATAACTTCTTCAAAATCTCTACCAACTTTCCATGCACCTACTAAAAATCGTAAAGATTGAAAAGCGATAGGCGTCAACAAAGGATTAGCACTAGATACGGCAATAGCTTTTTCTAAATATGCTCCCATTGTTTGCAAAAACTCTATTCTTGTTTGTTTTTCTGCATTTTCATCAGCAAAAATAGTAGAATCTGTTTCTACATCAATATGATAAGATCGTAATTTATCATCACGCATAATTTGTATCATTTCTGGAGTTACCTGTAATCCTGTAATTCCCTGTAATACTTCTGGTTCATAATGTTCTGCTACTATTTCCGCTTTTATTCTAAATAAATCTCTTATATAGCGTTCTATTTCTTCTTGTCTTTTACGCATACGCATACTACCAAATTGTGCTTTTAATTGTTGGGCAGTCGCTGTTTCACTAGCTTTTGTATTACCTCTTAATAAATCTGATATACCAGTAACTTCATATATTATTTCTAATATTTGTGTTCTTTGTGTATATAATCCTTGTAAAACAACGCCAATAGGAGAAATATCTTCTTGTTGGAATACTCCTGCTAAACCACCTTTACTGGCTAATTGTGCAAAATTTTCACTAGGTACAAAATCATTATCTCCAGCATTTGCTAAATGAGATAATTCTGGTACTGCTGCATCATATACTCCACGCCTTTTTAACCCTTCGATTAAATGAGAAATACGAGAAGTAACCCTATCTAATTCTTCCGCTTGGTCTTGGTATAAAGTAAATTCAGGAATTGGAACATTAGTATTATTTGTTTTAACAGCTATCATAGGTGTAGGTGTAGGATAAAATCCTTCTAATCCATAAGGGTCATCATCTTCTCTAATAATTTTATCATAACCTTTTGCTATATAATATCTTTTATATTTTTTCCTATCCCAAATCTCCCAGATTTCAGCTCTTTTGAATACTTCTTGTGCTTCGTAATTTTCGCTTTCCGTATCTGGCGACCAATTTAATGGTATATCTTCTGCATTAGAAAAACCTTTATCTTTCAATTCATCTCTTGTCCATAAATGCCTTCTTGCTTTCCAACTTACATCTTCTGGCCTTTTTGCTGGATTTTCTCTGTAATCTTCCCAATGCACATAATCAAAATAACAGCGTTGCTCTCCTATTCTTTCTTGTTCTACTTCTATTATTACTGTTTCCCCAAATTCATTAATTTCTTCCATTTCTACTGTTTCTTTAATAAAAACTGGATCATATACTACCCATACGACTCCTCTTCCCGGCAATAAATAATCTTCTAATGCTGATTCAATAGGTTTATTAGCATTATAAACATCATTTGCGTATGATAATGTTCTTTCTAAAACTTTAGCTATTTCTCTTGTTATAGGATTGCCGTTAGGAAAACGCCTTCTTACATCAGGTTTTGCCATTTTAGCAAATAATGCACCTTTTAATGTTTCTGTATTAGCCCATAATATATTGAATTTTCTCTCATCAGCACTACCAATACCATCTATATTTCTTTCATCTCTATATCTTTCTACAACAATTCTACCTCTTTTACGCCATTCTTCTTCTGTCTTTTCCGCATTTTCTAATTCTATCTGCCAGTATTGAGCTGTGCCTTCTCTTAACTCTAATTCTGTTCTGGTGTTTTCTTCTGCCATTTAATTTTCCTAGTAGGTTTACTTTTTTTTACTTTTTTTTCTAATCTACTTGACATTTGAAAAAAAGTATAATCCATTTTTTTAAAATCTCCAAAATATTTTTCAACTTTTGTCATATTCTTGGTTGTTTTCTATTTTTTTGAGAGTGTAAGTGCATTTCAACCATTTCGTCAAGCGTTGGTTGTTTATATAAATTTTCTAGTGGGTCTGTATCTTTTGTTTTTGGTTTTAAATTTTTATATGCCATAGCTAAATATCTGAAGCTATCACTTGCATGTGATGCCCAATTATGCAAAGGAGTTCTTTTAAAAACTCTTTTAATATCATCCCAATCTCTTTGATAATTTCTTAATGCATTTAATCCATCTTCGCATTTTTCTTGGTCAAAATAACAATGTTGTAGTAATAATCGTACTGCATTTATACCATCATCAACTTTATGGCTTGGCACAATACGAGGTCGTCTACCCATATTTATCAGAGTTTCAGCCCTTGTTCTTCCAGTTCCTAATTCTCTAACTTTAGCATCATGGGGTAAATAATCATCACCATAATAACTATACGGCAATTCTTCCATAACTTTAACATAATGATCTAACCCTACTCCGCCACTTTCATAATAATCAATTATTCTTATTTCTCCCATAGTAACTTGAAAAAACCATAAAGCACAACTATCAGATATACCTAAATCCCATGCTACATGCACAGGCAATGCTTCATCATATTCAACTTTTGTTATTCTACCTTCTTGTTCTGCGTCTATAACCAAATTACCATAATACGAGCCTTTTATCGCTGCTGCCCAACTACATTCAAACTCTTGCATATATTCATCTTCACCCATTTGTTGCTTTGCAGCTTCTAACTCTTTAGGGTCTACAACTTTTGTTTCTGATGCTTTATAAATAACTCTGTACCAATCTGAATCATGTTTAGCATCTTCATATAATCTCCAAAATTGATTACGCCCTTTCGGTGTACCAATGAATATTGCCCAACCTTTTCTATCCACTAATGCTGGCCTTACAACTTCCGACCATACTCTAGGACTCATATCCGCATATTCATCAAGTATTACGCCATCAAGATATATACCACGCAACGCATCTGGGTCATCTCCAGCTCCATACAATCGTATTCGACTACCATTTAATAAATCTACTCTTAGTTCTGATTGATTAATTTTAGTACCAGGAATATCTCTAGTATAATATACAAGATAATCCCAAGCTACCGCTTTTGCTTGTCGGTAATACGGAGCAATATACGCATAGCGTCCATCATTTCGTTCTGTTTTTAATTCTAATGCTTTTCGTAATAACTCGGTAACCGCATACACAGACTTTCCCCAACGCCTATGCGATACACAGATTTTAAATCTTTTATTATTCTGATGCAGTTTTGCCTGTAATGGTCTAGGCGTATAAGGTATTGTTATATGCACTACTCAATCCTTTTATTTTCTACTTCCCCTTCAACGACCTTCATTTCCTTCGGTGGGTCTAATGAAAAACTTACACTTATCTGATTAGGTATTCCTTCATGCTCCACCTTCTCTTGAAATCCACCCTTAGTCTTTGCCAAAAATATAGCCGATATCGTATCGCCATTCATAGCTTTCTTATACAACTGACTACCTATATCCATAGTCAATCTCTCCCTACCAGTTTCTAATGCGTGTTGAAAATGTTTCCTCAATGTCTTAGCACTACAACCCACTAACTTCCCTATCTGCTCATGGGTTAATCCAAACCCTACCCCCAACGAACATACCTTCTCTTGCTCTGGGGTCGGTTTGAAATTAGGGCGACCACCTAAATCTTTTCTTACCTTGATCTCCATACCAAAACCTTTTTGTTTTTTTTATAATATATTTATATTTATATCTTCGTCAAGTTACACACCACAAATTATTATTTTAAAAAAGTTTATAGGAGAAGTGTGAGTAGTATTCCTTTATCCCCACGACTACTAGGGGGGGGTAGCTGGTCGGCTGAAAAATCTCAAAAACAAAAAACATTGAATGAACCTTGTCCGGCCTTGCCTATACCAATATATAATAAACTAGAACTATAGTTTAGGTTTATTTATGCCTATAACCCCCATAAATGCCCATAGATGAGTTTTAAGGTGGGTTGGTATGGTATACCCTAGCCCAACCCCTTACTTGCTATCTATGACAGATATGCCAAGTATTTAATAGTTCTTTTTTATTAAGAGATTAACCCTATTAAATATATCACCAAGCATATAACCATTAATGCCCTTAACTCATATTATTTAATATATCTGCATTAGATATTGTACTAAATCTATCTATATTTGTATTTTGTTTATTGTTATTCGTTGAGTTTTCGTTGGTACGGCTATTTAACGGCTGTTGACCTTGTTTAGTTCTATTCCTAGCCCTTGCCCTTGCAGATTGTTTTCCAGCGAATGATTTCTGGGCAAGTGATTTGTTAACTGATAGACGAATTTTCTTAATTTTAGATTGTGTATATTTTAAAGGGTTGTCATTTGTTACTGTTAAGAATGGTTTTAATGATTCCATTAATTTGAAATACTTTTTACCTTTTGAGATGCCCAAGATATTGGGTATATGTTTCTCAAATATTTCTATTTCATCATTTATATAAATGGCATTAATTATCTCTAAATATGCTCCCTTTTCTTCAAGTGTTAAAATGTTAGTTTTGATCGCCCACTGTTTAGGATAAAAAGGATAATAAAATAAATCTTTATTCATTGGCATTACTCCTAGATAATAGAATCGCATAATCTATATTATATTTTTTGTGCAGCTTGTTTGCTAAATTCACAGATATATTACGCTCCCCTTTGATGATTTTGCTCAATAAAGAAACACTAACATTCAATTCCTTTGATAGCTGGGATTGATTGATTTTCTCTTGTTTTAATAAGTCTTGTAATATCATTTTCTAAACTCCTAAATATTTATTTATTATTATTTGTATATTAGTGTTGACATGTTGTCCATAAAATATTAATCTTTGTACATATCGTCAATTAAGGCGATTGTAAATTAAATTAGGAGTGATAAGAAAATGAAAGATGCAATTACAAAATTTCAATTTGTTGAGGAAATGGCACAAGATAAACATGGTTTTAGTTATGAGGGTGCTAGTGCTTTATTTGATTATTTTGAACAATATGAAAATGATTGTGCAACTGAAATTGAATTTGATCCCATAGCATTTAGATGTGAATTTTCAGAATATGAAAATTTTGAGGAAATTCAAAACGATTATAATGATTTAGAAAATTTAGAAGATTTATATGCTCATACACAAGTCATAGAAATCCCTAATAGTGAAAAAATAATAATTCAACAATATTAATAATAAATAAGGGAGTGAATAATGCAAAAATTAGATTTAACATTTATAGATAATGCTAGTCATGGTTATTTAAAAGTATCTAAATACGATTTACTAGGGTGGAATATAAAACCAAGCGAATTTTCAGAATATTCATATTACAACAAAGAAAATGCTTGTTTATATCTTGAGGAAGATTGTGACCTTATCAAGTTTATTAAGTTAATAGAACCGAAAGGCTACACTATAAAGAATAGTAAAGGTTATATTGATTTAAAAACAAAATATGAAGAACCTGATTATTTTGATAGTAGTGATGAATTTATTAGAAATAAGGGAGTTTAAACAATGAATATATTAAAAAGCATGATGATAGTAATATGGAGCATTAATACTGTGTTAATAGCTTATTATGCGCTTATGAGTGCCTTTAATTACTATAGTTATTTATAATGGAGAGCAAACCGCATTATAGCTAATATGGTGCGGTTTACCCTCTATTAAGAGGCTTTGTAATAAGATAATATGGGAGTGAGTAATGACTAAAAAACAAAATAAAAAACTAATAGTAAGTAATGAATTATTAACATTAGTAAATAAAGCTGATGATATACATACTACTTTATCAGAGGGTATAGGTTGTTTACGATATATACAAATTGATGAGATGATGGATGCTTTGAGAGAGGTTGTAGAATTATATGACCTTAAAAAACAAGGCGGAATTAGTGAATACGGAGATAATGAGGGCAAGTATGAATATAAACATTGGAGTGATTATGTAGCACCTACTGACCCAAGAGCCTACGATCCTACAAAAGATGAGGAGAATGATGATGAGTAAATATGCAGTAATAACAATAGAAACAATAAAAAATAAATATTTTATTGAAGCAAATAGTAAACAAGAAGCAAAAAGATTTGTTATGGAAGAAGGTTGTGGTTTTGATAATATAGAAATAGACCATTCTGAAAAATTTGTAGAAGTATTAAAGGAGAATAAAGATTAATAAAACAATAATTAAACAAATAAATGACCTAGTAAGCAATTATAATTTTTTGCTTGCTAGATCAGGAACTGATGACCAATTTGACCGGATATATATCCAGGCACACAAGTTATCAAAAAAATTAAACATTCCTAAAGAACAGTTTTGGGATACATATTTTAACAATTAAAGGGGGTTATAATGGCAAATTTTGAAGGGTTAGATGATGCCTTATTATCAAATAGGTGCGGTTCTATTAAAGCATTACTGACTTACAAGCTGCAAAATGACAAGACCTGGAGCAATGAGTTATTAGAAGTCTTAAAAGACTGTAATTCATTAATAGATAAGATTTTAATAGACCAAGATAAGGAGAAAGTAAATGAAATATAGAATATATAGACATCTAGAAGGCATTGGATTAAATGGCAAAGAGTTTGTTTTAGATGATGAAGGAGAAGTAATGCTTTTTGCTACTGTAGATAATGCTGTGGAACTTGTAGCAAATGATATTTTAGATCACTTTGGAGATGAAGTTAGCAGAGAAGAACTAGAAGATGATTATGGAATACATATAGAGGAGAATGTATAATGACTAAAGAAGAATTTGAAAGTTTATGTGTGCATGATCTTACTTTTGAAACTGAAGATAAAAATGGAAAGATAAGGTTTTGGAGAACTACAGGTAAATTCGATCATTCGTCTATATGTGATGGAATTGAGGATAATGATTTGGAAGAAATAGAAGATTGGAAGGAGATAAAGATATGATTATAGAAGTAAATGCCAAATTAAATAGGCGAATACATAACTTAATAAAAGTTATAGATAAAGCAGAAGATGAAGATTTTAAAGGGATTTGGAAACATAAATTATCAGAACTGTTAAGAAAATCTAAACATAATATAATATTACATTAAGGAAATATAAATGGAACTAGAAACTAGAATTTTTGCTGAGGGCACATTAACTTTTGATGAACCTAGTCATAAGTATCAATTTATAAAAAATGACGGAGAAATTATAGATGTGCGATCTGTTACTTCGCATTTTAGCATACTAGGAAGTTTTAATATTGGTGCTATGGCATCTCGAAAAGCATTTAGAACTACTTTTATGGAAGAAATAGAACTTAATAAACAGTATTCATGGCAATATAAAAAAGATGCTGAATCTTTTATTAAAGATATAAGTAAAAAATCAGCTGATGTCTGGACTAAATCGGCAGAGAGAGGAACAGCAGTACACCTGGTACTTGAACGATATGCTAAAGGAATTAAACCAGTATATGACACAGATGAAAGCATTGCTAAAATGCAGAAAGCTGGCATTGATTGGTTTGATGCTAATGTAGAAAAAGTCATATCTAGTGAGGTATTGGTTTATAATAAAGAACATAATTATAGTGGTAAATATGACCTAGAATGTATTTTAAATGACGGCAGAGGGCGAGTATTACTAGATTGGAAAACTGGCTCTATAGCTAATTATAGACGATTACCGGATATGTCTAGTAAACAAAATTTGCAGCTATTGGCCTATATGGAGTGTTTACTAGAGCAAGAAGGGGGGAATCCTTTTAATAGAATGGTGGTTATCATAGACCGAGATAGTGGCGAGATAATGACCAGAACATATGGAACAGAAAAATACCAACGAGATAAAAGTATTTTCTTACAGATTATTAATTTAAATAATTATTTCCATGATTATGCAGATGAATGGAAACAATAAACGAGTGAGGTTTTATTTTTATGTAGAGGGGTTAGCTCACTCCTTTCCTCTCTACACCAAATAAGGAGTTAAATATGCAGATTACAATTAAAGAAATAATAGCACCACAGCCGCCAAATGAAGAAAAAGGGTGGAAGGGTACTAAAAATTATAAGATAGTAACGACAGACGGAAAAAAATTACTATGTAATCCAGATAAAAGACCTAGCGATTTAGATGTTGGCATGGTGGTTGATATAGAAACATGGGCAGATCAATTTAATAATCTCTATATTAACAGATTTAAAGTGGTTAATGACGATAATATAGCACCAAGCCCACAACCGACACCAACTGCTCCAACACCTCAACCTCAAGCACCTACTACTAATTATGTAGAAGAAGGAACTGCTGGTGGGCATGATGTTAGTGAATTAGTAGGTAGAGATTGGGCGATTATACTACAAGCATGTGTAAACCGAGATGCAACACTTACTGCTGACCAAAAACTTAAATTTATATTAATGAATTATAGTAGAGGTTCAGTAGGAGCATTTAAACATCTTCAACAGACAGAAGATTTAGATAATACTGCTATAAGTGAGATGCCAGATGACAAAATTCCATTCTAAAGCAAAGTTTATAGAGTGTAAAAAATGCAACACGAAAGATATATATTATGTGTTTAGTAGGTTGTATTGTTGGTATTGCAAACAAAGATATGAGGATAAAAAATGGTTTTAAGTGCTAGAAGTGCCAAAGCTAAAGGTTCTAAATTTGAGAAAAAGATTGTTGATACAATAAATAAAGATAGTGGTTGGGAAGCTAGAAAACAGCCTGGCAGCGGCATATTTAGAGATTTTCCTAATGATGTCTATGTTGTATCACCAACTGGGGAAAAGTATATTATTGAATGTAAGAAATGGAAACATGGTTGGCGAACTGGGGATAAAGCCAAGCAGGGTGCAGATTTTTTATTAGTAGAACGAGATCATGGTAGTCCTAAGTGCTACCTTGAATATGATATGCTTTTAAGTTTAATGAAAACAATAACAGACTTACATCAACAAGTAGAACAATTAAAGGGGAGTAAAGATAATGATACAGAAACAAAATGATATGATTTTAGAACATTTAAAAGAACATGGTAAGATTGATCCTAAACAAGCCTATGAAAACTTTGGTTGTATGCGATTATCGGCAAGAATATTTGATTTAAGAGGTGATGATATTCACATTGAAACAACTTATAAAATGGTTAAGAATAAATTTGGTAAAAAAGTAAAGGTTGCTGAATATAAGTTACTAGGGGATTGATATGAATAAATTTTTAGATGCTATTATACATAGTTATAAAAAACCAGAGATGGCTTTTCATTTTTGTGGTTCAGAAACAATAAATTACAATGTTTTAGATGTTTTTAATCAAAAAGAAGAAAATTGGAAAATGCTTTTTACTCGTTCTTTACTAAAAAGAGATAAAAATTATTTATCAGGGATAAGAAGTCAATTAAGAAATACGCATAAATTTTCTATTTCTCATGAGTGGATAAATAAAAATTGTCCAAAAAGATTTTATGTTACTGATATTAAAATACCTTATGATGATACATGGATAGAAGTAAAAGATAACAACAATGAATTTTTATCTGGTTTTCATATTAAAAAAACTTACAATTCGCAAGTACCAAAAGATAATGATTTTTTATACATGATTACACCTTATATACCAACATCATATATCAAAGAGTTTAGTTATATTGGTACTAGAAAAAATCCAATTAAAGTAATAGCTCCAATGTATTCTTTTTTATTTAGTAATAAAATGTCTTTAATAGATTTAAAATTAAAGCCTAAAGGAATTGACCAAACTGATAGATTTTTATGGGGAAAACATGATTTAGATTTAAAAAATTTACAGATAAATGACCATATTAGAATAGTATCTAGTGATTTTGGTTCTAAATGGGACAATTTTACTCATTTAGACATATTAGCAAATGATAAAACACAATTTACTGTATCAGATACTGCTCATTCATGGTTAGCAATTTTAGAACAAAGAGAAGCTGATGAAAAAATAAAACCTTTTGAAATAAACGATAAAGATAAATCAATCGATATAATTGCGAATAAAATAGAATATAAATTAAATCAAATTCAAGAAGAATTGTTTAATTTAAATATAAAATATTTACGAGGTATTATTAAAAATTTGTTTATACTTTTATCAGCTATGAGTAATGAAAAAACTGTTAAAGAGATTAATAATAGTAAAGGTTCTAAAAGACATAATAGTAATAAACAAAATTATTACGAATTTAAAACTTTAACAATAAATCCTAATGTTGTTAATAAATATATAAATACTCCTATTAATATTAATCATCATAAAAATAGATTTCATAGTGTAAGAGGGCATTTACGCACCTATAAAAATGGTAGGAAAGTATGGATTAAAAATTATGATAGAGGTAATGAAGAATTAGGAATAATAAAGAAAGAATATTTAGTAAAAAACTAGGGGATTAATGTGAGTCTTGATAGAAAATTTGTATTAGGATTAAAAAGAAGTGGCAAGTATTCTTGCCCTAATTGTCAACACGAAAGAACGAAGAATAAA
>Ga0208013_1000253_pt1 | contig 34032 bp, 39 predicted proteins | sample 16_taG_FD_184091 | JGI IMG/M metagenome (GOLD analysis project Ga0208013, IMG submission 184091) | Marine viral communities from the Subarctic Pacific Ocean - 16_ETSP_OMZ_AT15313 metaG (SPAdes) (version 2) | ecosystem: Environmental > Aquatic > Marine > Oceanic | place: Pacific Ocean | collected...
GATATGCTCGACGACCTAAGAATTTCACATCGACGGGCGATCGATTAGAACTTGATACGTTAAGCCGATTATCATACCCGCTTGACATCGGCGAAGGCGACGATCCATACATCGAAGATTTTAGAGAGTCTGATTCAGTTATAGTAAAAGCGATTAGAGTCGAACCAGGATCGGGGGCGACATCATACGAACTAAGAGAAATCGCAAATGCATATTATCAATTATATGAATCAACGTTATTAGTTGAAAGCTCGCTCGGGTTGCCTAGTACGTTAACAACTGGCGTTTATTATTGGCTAACGATTAGATATTTCGACCGACGAAGCGACTCGACTCGGACTCAATTTTTACAAGCGACTCACGAAACGGTTGCAACGTTTGGCGGGTCAAATGTCGGCTATAAATTACACCTGAGAAGCGGTCAAAATCTCGGGCGAAATACATCATTCGGCGACTGGCCAAATCGAGAGAGAGTATTGATCACCCGAGGCGGGCGATTTACGGGCGAATTGGTCGGCGTCGTATTATTAAAACTATTAGAAAGCGGCGGCGGCGGGTCAATAAATGGCTCTTATGATACATTAAGCGTCGGTTTAAATATCTCATCGGATGACATCGACGAAGCTTCATTCTTGAGAGTCGGGGCGTCGTCGCCCTTTTTATTAAGCGATCAGTATGCGGGCGACGGTACTGATTTACGGTCGACGTTTGAATCGATTTTAAAGCTACTCGGTGCGACTCTTGTTATGAAGCGAGACGAAACGACCGGGCGATCAAAAATCGCTTTAGTTCCGATCGGCGCTGATCGTTCAAAATCGACAGCGTTAACAATATCGGCGGGCGACTGGTTCGTCGATCCTGTCCCGACTTGGGATATTTACGAAGACATTGTAACTCAAATATCATTCAACTATGATTACGACCCCGCCGAAGAAAAATATCGAAGCTCGGTACTGTTTAACGATCAAGAAGCGATAAACAGATACGGCGGCGAGCGATCAAAAATAACGCTCGATTTACCCGGCGTTTCGAGTGATCAATTCGGGCGAGGCGTCGGCGATTCTTATGATGTATTTATACCGACGGCGAGTCGGATATTTAATCTATTAGCTAACCCGCTTCGACTTTGGCGAGGCTCGATTAGTACTGGCTCGTCGATCTATCTTGATCTTGGTTCATACGTTCAAGTATCGTCGGATCATTTGCGAGCATATAGCGACGAGTACGGCGTTACCGATGGCGTTGCGATGGTTAGATCGATTAATCAAAATCTATTAGATGAAGGTTGCGATTTAGAGTTAATCACAACGGGCTTAAATGTCGTTGCGTGGAATAGTTCAGCGAGCGTCGCTACTATTCCGACAGTAACGAGCATTACAATCGACACCGCCGATTTTAGTACAAACGACGCTTTGTTCTTTAGCTCGGGCGATGTCGTCGATTATGTACCGACGGGCGATCAAGATAACGCTATCATCGGTTTGACGATCGATACCGTCGTCGGGGTAACGATTACATTTACGGCGATTCATGGCATACCATCGGCGGCGGGTACGATCGAGCCGACGACTTATGCAAACGCTTCGAACGATCATCGTCTCGACGGTTATTTAGCTAATAGTTCAAATGTGATAAACTCTAACATCGAAGCTCAAATTTATTCATAGCGAGGAATCATGGCAACGAAAGCACAACTAGAAGCGAGAGTCGAACAACTCGAAGACGATTTAAGACGAGCGGGTCGAGCATTGAATCAAGTTGAAATCGATTTGCAGGCTTTACCGTTGGTCGATGATCATGAGTTCTTAGCACCTCACAGCGATGTTAATGTCGTTAATGCTATCGAGCGAGCCGAAGCCGAATTCGATCGAGTCGTTAAAGACCCCAGTGATCGAATAAATACATACATTCAATCAAGAGAAGGCCTCGGTTGGTCTTGGGAAGACGACTATACTCGAAACGGTCAATTCGCTTGGTGTGGTGCGTTCGCCGCTTTTTGTCATGTTCGAGTAAAAATGGATATTCGGTATAAGGTATTTGCGTCGTGTTATCGAATGTATACGAGCTGGGCGAAGACTAGCCGAAAAATTGAAATACAAAACGCCGCTCCGGGCGATATCATCGTCGTGTTTACATCAAAACATACTGTGCAAGGCGATCATATTACGATTTGTAATAAGCACCCAGATATTAAAAATGGTTATGTAGAGACGATCGAAGGAAATGCAAAAGGCGAACTCGGCGACGGTGAATACGGCGAGGGCGTTATCAAGCGTCGTCGAAGTCTTGAAGAAATCGCTCATGTTTATAGATTACTCGGAGTCGATTTCGATGAGTGAAAATAAACTAATCATTGATCATCTTGGCGGGCGAAAAGCGATGGCGTTTTATGCGGCTCTTGGTTGCTCGTTTATCCTCGCTTTGTCGGGTAAAGCATCGGGCGAAACGCTCGGTTTGATCGATACACTATATTTAGTATTTGCGGGGGCGAACGTCGCCGCCAAACGAACGAATAACATTCAAAATAAAATCGAGGTTCAAAAATGAGTACAGTGCAGCCACCAATTACAGCGGGTCGAGCGATCGCCAGTTATAACGCTTCATCGATATCGAGTACAGACTGGTATACTCTCAACTCGTCGGATTTCTACGACCCGACTTCAGGTACTCAACTAGCCGCCGATCGACCGTTTGCATTTGTCGGCGTCGTTAGTTCAAGCTCGACGACTGTATCGTTTATTAAACTAAGAGCGAGAACACTTGCGAGCGACGGTAAAACAAACGCCGACGGCGTCGTCGGCGTACTCGGTACATATAGCGTCGACGTGCAAGCGATCGACGGCGGTTCGAATGTAACTAATATCGCCTATGCTAAAGCGGCGGCGGGCGATTCTTTCATCGTTTACGCCGGATTTAATGTCTAAAGGGGTTGATCAATGTCTATAAAATTCGAATCATTTAAATCATCGGCGGGCGGCGGCGGGGCTGTAACGAGCGTCAATACTCAAACGGGTGTCGTCGTTGTCTCGGGTAATGACATCGTCGCCGACCATACCGCCGTTAACTATACCGCCGCCGATGCAAATATCGACGGTCATTTATCAGGTATCGATACAAAGCTCGGTACGATAGCGACCGGGTTAACATACAAAGGGGCGTTTAATGCGACGGCGGGTACTCCATCGATCGCAAATGCTTTGCAAGGTGATCTATACGTTATTGATACAGTCGGCACAATATACGGTCAGACGTGGGCGATCGGCGATCATCTTTTAATTAATGAAGATATGGGCGGTTCGGTTACTAATAGCAAAATCGACAAAATCGATAATACTGATCAAGTAACAAGCGTCAATACTCAAACTGGGGCGGTCGTCGTGTCGGGTGATGACATCGTCGCCGATCATACCGCCGTAAATTACACCGCCGCAAATGCAAACGTCGACGGTCATTTGTCGGGTATTGATACGAAGTTCGGTACACTTGGCACGGCTTCGACAGCGTCATCAAGTGATTTTCTCGTCGTAGCTAATGATCTTAGCGATTTAAACGACGCTCCAACCGCTCGAACAAATCTCGGATTAGGTACGGCGGCGGTCGAAGACGTCGGGACGTCAGCGGGCAACGTTGTACAATTGGACGGCTCGGCACGATTACCCGCCGTCGATGGTAGCCAATTGACGAACCTGCCAAGCGCCCCAGTGACAAGCGTTAACACACAAACGGGCGTCGTCGTTGTGTCGGGTGATGACATCGTCGCCGACCATACCGCCGTAAATTACACCGCCGTTGACGCTAACGTCGACGGTCATTTGTCGGGGATCGATACAAAGCTCGGTACGCTTGGCACAGCTTCAGTCGAAGACGTCGGGACGTCAGCAAGTAACGTTGTACAACTAGACGGCTCGGCACGATTGCCCGCCGTCGATGGCTCTCAACTTACGAATCTAGCAAGCGCACCAGTGACGAGCGTTAACACTCTTACTGGGGCTGTCGTTGTGTCGGGTAATGACATCGTCGCCGATCATACCGCCGTTAATTATACCGCAGCAAACGCTAACGTCGACGGTCATTTGTCGGGTATCGATACAAAGTTCGGTACGCTCGGGACGGCTTCCGTCGAAGACGTCGGGACGTCAGCAAGTAACGTTGTACAGCTCGACGGCTCGGCACGATTGCCCGCCGTCGATGGCTCTCAGCTTACGAATCTAGCAAGCGCACCAGTGACGAGCGTTAACACTCTTACTGGGGCTGTCGTTGTGTCGGGTGATGACATCGTCGCCGATCATACCGCCGTCAATTACACCGCCGCAAATGCAAACGTCGACGGTCATTTATCAGGTATCGATACAAAGCTCGGCACGATAGCGACTCCGACACTTGATACAGTAACGACAGCGGGTTCGACAACGACTAACAGTATCACAATCGGCGGCGCTGAAACGTCGGGTGATATTACAGCGAATACAAATCTAACGAGAACCATCGGCGAAGAGTCAACTCGATTCATCACGTACTACGGCGACGTAAACGGGGCGGTTAGATTCAAAGCGAAAAATGATTCGGGCGTTCAACTAACGAAGGGGACGGCGGTATATATAAAAGGCGTTTCGGGTACTGTACCAACCGTCGATAAAGCCGACTCGGATAATGCGTCGGCTATGCCTGCGTTCGGTTTAGTCTATGCGAACGCTAACGATCAAGCCGAGGTTCAAATCGTATCGTTTGGAAATCTTGAGGGCGTTGATACTAGCTCATTTAGTGCGGGCGATACGCTATACGTTTCGACGACGCCGGGTACATTAACGACAACCGCCCCGACTAGCGAAGCGGGCTTGTTACAAAATATCGGTCGAGTCGTTCGAAGCGATGCGAGCGACGGCGTGATTATCGTAGGCGGTGCGGGTCGAACGGCGGCGACTCCTAATCTTAACGACGGTAAAATCTTTCTAGGCAATGTATCAAATCAAGCGGTTTCGACGGCGCTGTCGACTATTAATCTATCAAGCTTAAATGATAATCTAAGCTATTTAGTACCTGCTAATGATTTAAGCGATTTAAACGACGCTCCAACCGCTCGAGGTCATCTCGGGTTAGGTACGGCGGCGGTTGAGGCCGTCGGGACGTCAGCAAGTAACGTTGTACAACTAGACGGTTCGGCACGATTGCCCGCCGTCGATGGTAGTCAATTGACTAATATTCCTGGTGGCTTCACTTATTCAGCAATCACCGCCGATCCTGCGAATGCGCAGGCAAACTATCATTACTCATGCGGAGCGGGCAATCAAACATTCACTGTTACATTACCAACCAGCGGTATAAGTGCAGGGTCAGAAATCAGGATCAAAAATATGGGCACAGGTGATATCACGATTGACCCACAGACTCAGACAATTGATGGCGTGACAACTGACTATGTTCTTGATGTTCAATACTCAGCTATTACACTTGTGAGCACTGGTTCACATTGGGAGATTATCTGATGTCACATAATAAAATAAAAATAGGCAATGGAGAACCTAGTCGAATTGGTGCAATAGGTGCAGAGTTAGGAGATTTAAGCGATGTCACAGAATCAAGTGTAGCCCTTGGAAATTATTTAATTTATGACGGTTCAAGTTGGGAAAATGCGACACCAACAGCAACATACGCAGGAACGATTTTCATTGGTGAGGGAGCGAGTCAAAATTACAGCGGTTCAGGCGCAAGCGGTGTATCCGTTGGTAATGATGTTGAGTTTTATGCAGCTTCGACAACTAACACAATCACAGGCGCTACAATTACAAGTGCGTCAAATTGGATATCAAGCGTCACACTACCCGCGGGCACGTTTAAATTGTATGCAGTCGCAGGACTTGATCTAACAAACTCAAGCGGGCTTTTAGAATACCGCTGGCACGATGGTTCAAGTCAAGTTGGTGCGACTGGTAATTGTGGCTATACAAATGATCTAGTTGGTAATCCGGCTGTAACTATTGTCACGCCCACGACTGGAACTACTTACACAGTAGAGATCATCACTGCGACAAACGTTGTCGCTAAAGCTTCTCAAACTGATAGACATAGTGAGCGGGGTTATATTCTAATTGAGGAAATTAGAACATGAGTTATTTAACTAATACAATAAACAGCATTGAACCTGATCGAATTGGTCAAGTCACGCTTGATTTAAATGACCTTTCAAACGTATCGACTAGCCCTGCTGTGAATGATGCATTGTATTTTGATGGTTCAGACTGGATCGCATCTGCAATAATAATTCGATATGAAGACATAGCGACTTTTGCAACTCCATCAACTTTATCAGCGGCACAATATACAGCATCATATTATAACACGTCATTTGAGTCACCATTTCTTTTGCCGATTCGTAGCACGTTGTCAACTGCAGGGCCGAACGTGATTCTTGACAGTTTGCCTAAATTAACAATTGGAGAAAAAGTTTACGGCACTAAATCAAGATACATCGAGAGAATAACAGTTGATGCAAATACAAAAGCTTTACTGAGTTGTGATGTATGTCTAGCTGAAAACTCACAGTCAACAGCTTTCATTGATGCGCAATGGCAAACGAGCACAGGTACAGCACTTGGGCCGATTGTTCGTATAAGAAGAACAGGCTATAACAGACAGACAATTCATGGTTATATATCAACTAGTGGATCGACTGTTGATGTAGGCCTAAAAACACTCACACTTAGCGGAAATGTAGCTTGGCCACAATCGACAGCAACTAAAAATCAATATGCTTTAACAGCTAAATTTACAGCGTGATATTATGAAATTTATAAATGAATGTTCCATTAGTTTACAGGTCGGACAGTTTGCACAATTTAACGAAACTGGGTTGCTCGATACATTATCAGTAGGTCGAAATCTTGGTATCTGTACAAGCGTTAAAACGATTCTCGTAAGCGATGACGTGACAACTAGTGAATTGTTAGTTGCTGAGATTGCGACAAGCGGGCCAGCTCTTATCCCGCTAAACACTTCGGCAAGCTGGCAGGGTTGCGAGCTATATCAAAGCGGCTCTTATCTCACGACAACTCAAAGCGGTGCACCTATTGCTTATTTAATTCCTAAGGGGTTAGGTGATGAAAAGGTTGATTATGTCGCGGGTGATCTTGTGTCAATTGTGCTGTTATGATCGAGCAACTTTTGGCACATCGAGAAACGATCCCTTATGTTCTCGCCTTATGTTCGATCGTTGTCGCAACGACCGCCGGGTATTTGCTCGGAGATAAAGACCCCGTTGATATATGCTCATCGTATATCGTCGAAGCCGAAAAACAAACGACGGTCGCTCTCGATATCAATCGACAGTTAACAGAATGTAAAGCGAAGCGAGCGGGCGGCGAAGTTCTCGAATGTACTGTCGTATGTGATGAGAGAGTTAAAAAAGCGCTGAATGATTATAAAGAGGTCGTCTGTAGTGATTAGTATATTAGTCTCATTATCGCTGATTTTAACGCCCGTTTTGCCTCGGGATATCCCCGCAACTATGATTTATCTGGGTGCGAACGTTGAGCCGATTCATACTCTAAAAGTTCGAAAAGGCTTCGTCGTTGGCGATACATCGATCATGTTAACGCCGTTTAATTTTGTCAGAATTAAAAGCATACTTGAAGGCTCGCCCGATCTTTGTTCATACGCCATCGATTCAGCTATCGATGAATGCTTACAGGGTATGAACAGAGAACAGACGATCGCTTTAAATAGAGAACACGACGACGCTGTCACGATTAAAGCGTATGAGTTTAGATTAACTCGACTTGAAGAATCGCTCGCTACATCGTACAAACAACGAAATATGTTATTATATAGTGTCGGGGCGGTTAGTTTAATCGCCGTCGCTTCTCTCTCATTGTTAGTCTGGGGTCGTTAAAATGGATATGAGCGCAATTGATGTCGGTACGTTAATCGGTTTAGTGGGTATCTTTTTTAAGTCTCTACAAGACAAAGCACACGCCGCCGAGCAACTGGGACGAATGAAACAACAAATCAAATCGTTAGAAACGAGAGCAAGCGCCGTCGATCAAAAGCTCGGCGAAATCGATGATAAACTCGCTCGTTTGATTGCGAGTATGACTCGATTAGAAACGCTATTAAATCAGAATCAGAATCAAAACAATCACGTTTTACAGACACCGCAACCGCTTCGCTAATCTTCGACGGTTTCTTCGACGACAAGAGCAGATACATAATCGAACAAACGCCAATCGTCGCTCGGGTAGTTTTGAAAAGCTCGACGCACGCTTTGATACTCTGTTTCGGGTACGTCTAGCGTTAATATTAATGTCTCGGCGAAAGCGGGTAAACATAACCGATGTTCGTACCAACTCAACGGGATTTCAGAGAGTACTGGGTATTGAGAAGACAAGCCCTTGTGAAACGGCGCTTTATGTTCGCTCGTTAATGATTGCCAGTCCTCTATTAAAAATGTACCCCGTCGGATGATGTCGAGCGCAATATTATTATAAAAGTATTTCTGACGTTCGGCGGGCGTCGCTTTTGCTGTATCGAATTTATCAGCGTTTATCTTTGTGAAGACTTGATCAGCTGAAATATTCAGTTCGTCGCAATGTTCAAAGAATAACTCTTCTCGATCAAACGATCGATAAACTCGGGTAGTGTCAGCGTCTAAGTCGATGAGTTCACTTTTTTTTTGTTCGACTGGCGGGGCGGGTTCGGGTTTCGCCGAGCTTGCATTTTTTGAATTGTAATCATCGAAACCGATTGATCGAGCTTGTAGAGCTTCGATTTCTTTTTCAGGTAACGAAGCGAAGTCGGCGATCTCATCGATCGTATATAATCCCGAAACGGCCTCGGGAAATACTTGACGACATATAAAACTTCGACATCGTTTGAGAAGCATATTAGCCGCTTGTTTATTCCAGACTGCTTTGATCAATCCCATTTGTTGGGCCATTTGCCAAGTGAAGGTGAATCGATGAACTTCGCCCGGCGGTTCGTCGTTTCGCTCGGCTTCGACAGTACATTGTTTATCAGTAGATTCGACGACAGATAAGCGACGAACGAGCCCCGATTGATAACATATTCCGACGAGAGCATCACTCATCAAGGCGGGTTTGCCCTGTATTATTGAAGTATTCGCTTGAACCTTGCCGAGATGACCGTCGAAGAAATGGCCGAACCAAGCATGACAGCGAATTAGCTCTTTAGCTGATCGGGGATTGTCAGAGAGTACGCCCGCTAATCGTTCAAGTTCTTCGCCCGTTTTAGGTATCCAAAAATTAGTGTTGTTCATTATGTTCTCGTTTGTTTAAAAGTGCATATCTGGTCGAGAAGGTAACTCTCGAAATGTTCTCGCTTCATTAAGTAAATCAGGCCAGTTATCAAGATGATCGATACAAAAGTTCGCTACTTCTTTATAATTTGCGGGGTAACTACTGTCAGTTAATTGATGCACTTGAAAGGGCGATAACGTGTCGATGATAGAGTTTGCACAACTATCGACCGGGGCGTAACCGCCGTTCGCAAATGCGAGATAGATGAAGATCATTACAGTCGTGAGCATTAAACTGATTTTCATATCGTTCGCAAACTGGGCGTCGGGACTCATGTATTTACTCCATTGATCGATTTTACTAGATCGTTTAATCGTTTGATCGCCTCGAAGTCGTTTAAAAGCGGTGTCGCATTTACATCGATATTTCGTCGATAAGCGTCGTATGTAACAACTGATCGAGCGATAATCTGTTCAAGGGCGTCGACTTGTATATCGTATGAATCGTCGACGTTTTCTGAATTGCTGAAATCCGATGGCATATAATAGCCGAGATGATGAGTAAACATATTAGCGGCGGCGGCGAGTTGTCGAGCGAGTTCGATACTCGGTTGACTATGACCGTTTATGATTTTCGAGCAGTGTGATCGATCGATACTGACAAACTCGGCGAGCCGTTTAACGGGTACGCTCTTCTTTAATAACTGTCGTTTTAAGTCGTTCATTATCTCGCCTCAATTGTTCGATAGATCGCTTCAATCGCAATAATCAAAGTGTCTCGATCTTCGGTAGTAAATGAAAAGAAGTAACTGTTATTAGACAGGTCATATTCGAACACTTTATCGCAGCCAGTTAATCGAAACGGGGCGATGTCGAAAAGGTCGAGCAATCGATCGAAGTGTCTTACGAGTTGTTTGTTTGAGTATCGTTTAATCGTTGAAGTCTTGAGTCGTTTCATTATGTTCTCGCTTTCTTAGCGGTGTGTGTTAGTGATGTATTAATGTGTACCACCACACAAAAGCGTTGACAAGTATTATTTTAAAATATATTTTGATATCACTTCAAACGACCCAAGAAAGGGGACACAATGAACGAACAACTCAGGGAGATCGATATTCGACTCGCTATATTTAAGCTAAAAGTAAAGCCACTAGGCAAACTTGTACTGCTCGCTATATTACAGCGGGTCGACTGGTCAACATTTAGCGGCGACGTATCGAGTAATGATATTGCGACAACTCTTAATCATAATCGTCGATCAATCGTTCGACATATCGTTGAGCTAAAAGCCGCCGGGTATATCAAACGTACATCGACCAGAGTCGAGAGCGATTTAAATGCTAAATCGACGACTAGTTTAAACGTTTCTCACATACTGAAATGTAGTGAAGAGACAAAGCAAAAAGCGAAGAGAGAGAGAGTCTCACAGGGTAGTGTCAAAATGACACATAGTGACAACGTGACACATAGTGACAGGATGACACATAGTGACAGGATGACACAGGGGGTAGTGACAAAAAAGGTCTTAGGTAGTGACAGAATGACACAGGGGGGTAGTGACAGACTGTCACACAATTACAACCTAATTAACAATTCTCTCAATTATGAAACAATAGAACAGTGTGACAAGCTGACACATAGTGACAAAATGACACTACCTACCCCGGATATGAAACCCGATTTACGATTAGAAGAATATCAGATTAAAGCAATTGAGAAACAGCTTAAAAGATTAAATATCGCCGATTCATTTGAGAATCGAAAACGTGTCGCTCGCAAACTATTCAGAATCGATTTATTAAAAGGCGGGTACTATGAGACATTATAAAACTGATAAAATGGTTTCTCTCAGTGAGACTCTTAAACGACCCGAGTTTGTTTCAATGTTAGACGACCTTCGAAGGCGACGAGACGAACTCAAAGCGACGGCGACTAAAAAAGTCTATGGCGACTATCGACATTTAAACGATCGCAATCTCGAAGAGAATAACTGGGTACATCGACACAAGAGCAAATACACATTAAAAGAAGTGCCATACTGTGGTTTATGCGTGTATGGTCGAGTCACTCGAAAAGACGACGACGGATATACATATTCGAGTCGCTGTACACGATGCGAAATCACTCGACAACGATTCGAAAAGCTAAATCGATTACAGCTACCGCCCGACGCCTTCGGTATGCATTTCGGCGCTTATGAATACGATTCGGCAGAGTTGAGACATCGTATTCGATCGCTCGTTTCTTGGATTAGTTACGGAAATGAAGAGCAACCGAAAAGCCCGAGCGTTTATATCTGGGGACAACCGGGAAACGGTAAAACATCTCTTTTATACTGTCTCGCTAAAGAAGCGATATTCAGCGACCTTCGAGTTAAATATATAACTCATCAAAAGCTAGTCGAGCAACGATACGCCAGTATCCGGGGCGAGGCGTCGAACCCGCTCGACAATTGGCTTGATAATATCGATTTGCTTTTATTCGATGAACTCGGAGGAATTGGCGGCTCGGCTCATAAATCGAGTTGGTTAACTTCGTTTAATGCTGATCTATACGGTTCATTATATGAACGATGGGAAAGCGGCGACCTATCAATCGTTACAACGACTAACTTAACGCCTCGCCAGTTCATACAATCAATAGATAATAATCAGGCGGTTATCAGTCGATTCGATGCAATGTTCAATGAACCGCTTCGAATGATCGGGCGAGATCGTCGACGAACTAAAGACTTAAAACACTGGTATGTAGATAAATGAATATTCGAACGATCCAAGCGACAGAATGTATTTTTAAAACAAACACGTTTAATCATACGTTCGGCGCATGGTCGTTCATAGTGTTAGAAGGTCAAATCGAAATCGTCGACATGAGTATCGATGGATCGTTTCAATGCTATCATATCAAACTACTCGCCGGGTCGATCGTAATGCATTATCGACATAATGAGCAGGGTATTAAAAGCGCTCGTCTGTATCATAACTCAGAAGAGCCGAGCGACGATCTACAAATAAAACAAAATAGTAGCCTCGCCATTTTTCAATAGATTATCGTTTTCGAATGTTATAGAGTCATCTTCTCTTTACTGAGCATCACCCCAGTTCATTATTCTTTTTTTAAAAGACTAGCTCGATCTCTCTTAATCGATGAACTGGGGTTTTCTTATTTTATGTTGACTATAAAGTTTAATTTACATTAAAGTATTAACGGCGGCGGGGATCGTCATTTTTGAAACATTTGGAGTAGTCCCAAGCCGCCAACAAAAGGATTTTATATGTTAGAAAAGAAGCTACCCAAACGCCATCAAATATCGATCTATCTTGACGACGACGACGCCAAAGTCATTGGCGAAATAATGAAAGATTATGGCTTGAACATGAATCAAGCGGTTCGAACCTGTGTTAAACACGCTATCGAAATGTATAACGCTGATAATAACGTTAATGACGATTTATCATTACCCGCCCGAATATTCGCCGGGGCTAAAAAAGCAGTGTACAAAGCTGATCTAAAAAAAAGGGGTTATTATAGATGATCAATAAAGTTTTATTAGTGGGTAATGCGGGGCGAGATGCTGAATTAAAAGTGACGAGCGGCGGTAAGAATTACGCTACTTTCTCATTGGCGACTAGCGAACGATATCAAGGCCATGATGGCGAATGGCGAGAAAATACGACTTGGCATAAAATCAAAGTTATGGGGCGCTCATCGGTTCGAGCCGCTGAAACTGTGAAACGGGGCGATTGCGTTTTAGTCGAAGGAAGTTACGAAAGTTACGAGCATGAAAACAAAACTTTTTTCGAGGTTAAATGTTGGTCTTATAAACTAGTCACTCGAAAAGATACGCCGACATACCCGAATGAAACATTAACGCCGAGCGAGACAAGTGCTCTCGACCCGTGGAGAACTACAGATAATAAATGGTCGTGATATATGACCAACTATCGCCGAGAGCTAGATAATCCCCCGGCGATAGTCGAGAACATAATGAACAAAACAGGGATAACATGAACGCAACGAATACACAATATGCAACGAATGAACAAACGAACTTACACAACTTTTTAGCAGGTCAAATCGCCGCTATATTCAACGGTCATTATTCTAATTTTCAACTGGCTAACAGGGCGTATGAAACAAGATTTACGAATCGAAAGCCGCCGTTCGCCGATGGCGATTTAACAAATTGCGCTGATCTGGTCACATATACTAGAGACGATCCGACTCATACGGTTTTACTCTCTGAAGTCAAAACGACTCGATACAATAAAAATCGCCCGACGCAATCCGACATCATTCGATATATCTCCGATCAATACGGTAATCATAAATTTTTAAGTTTAGTTACTGAATTGACTTTACGACGCAATCGACAAAACTGTTCTTTCGGTCGTTGGGTCTTTTACATTCTCGTTTATGAAGATGAGGCGTCCAGTCAGTATCTAAAGAAATATAATAGCGATGATTATGCGATGATCATGCTACATGGTCAAAATAAAGACGAGGCGGTTATTCAGTATTTCGAGACATTGGGCGAGTTCGAACTAGCTATAAAACAAACTGATCAACTCGAAGATTTCTTTACAATCGACGAAACGACATCGCTCGAGCCGTCGGCATATCCTCAAACTAGATTATCAAGATTCGACCCAGTCGAGAGCGTCGACCCAGTCGAGAGCGTCGACCCAGTCGACCCCGTCGAGAGCGAACAACTTGATTTATTTGTCTCTGAAGATAAGCCCCAAAATGACGACGTCGTAAAAGAGAAGCGAAAGCGGGGCGTAATGACTCGGTTTACTGACGATGAGAAAACAATAATCGAGACCCGGTTAAAAGAAGGTTTAACGCTAACATCGATAGCAATCGAGTTGAATATGTCTCCGACAACTTTTCAACGTATTAAGACAAATAATAAATACCCTGATCATCAATGGTTTAACTCACTACATAAACAGCATATTCGACGACGTTCGAGCGATGTTACAGGTTATGATGTGATTGTAAGGCCGTCGGTATTTAGACGAGTAATGAATCTATTCAAGTCATCATAACGAGAGCAATAGTTATATGGTTAATACTACAAATACGACAATCAACGCGCGAGATGAACTCATCGCTAAACTCTATCAAAAGCTACGTCTCGACGACGAGAATGAGCCGCTTCGAGATGAAACGTTACGATTGTATAATCAAATCACTCTCGAATTAATCGAAGTTACAGAGAAGATTTATGGCAAAAGCGAAACCGAAGACAAAACAGAAGACAAACCACAAGTCGAAGAAAACGCCGAAATACATCGAAGCGATATTAAACAATCTTCGAGCGGGGTTAACGATTAAAGCCGCTTGTACGCAAGCGGGCGTTCATCCTCGAACAGTCGACAACTGGCGAAAAGATGACGCCGATTTTAATGATGAGTTCGACGCCGCTATCGATTTCGGCGAAGCCGCTTTATACAATGATATAAGAATCTCGGACGATTGGCGGGCGAAAGCTTGGCTACTTGAGAGACGACATCCCGAGCGATGGTCGATTAAACGAGATATGAGCGTTAATATTAGCAAAGCAAACGACGGCTCGAAACTAGTCGCCTCGATGTTAGCTCAAGGGGTAGAAGCGATAACAGGCGAGCCGATGACTCAAAGTATTGAGCTAGAAAATGAAGAGTAATATCTGGGGCGACTCAACGTCGTCGACATTGTCATATTATCAACCGAGAGCATTATTCGATATCGCTATTATTTGCATCGAAGACGATCGGGTCGTTTATGATGAGACAAAGCTGATCGACGTTTTAATCGATGACTATAAATCGACGCTCGTATTATTAGCTAATTATAGGACAGCGCCCGAAAGCGTTATACATGAGAAAAGCCGCCGACTCGCTTTACAGTGGATCGAACTATTTAGAGATTCGATGTTATACGGTGATGAGCGACACCGACCAATATTGAGATAACATGAGTTTAAATCTTAACGAACTTCAAGCTCAGATCATCGGGCGTATTATTCGAAAAGATAAAATTATATCGGCTCGCTGCGGGTGGGGATCGGGCAAAACATCGGCGCTCGTCTTCTCGATTTTGTTCGTTGCAAAAGTGCGACCCGGTACAAGTATTCTACTCGTTACAGATACAGCGCCGAGATATCGATCGGTGTTAATGCCTGAAATCGAAAAGTGGTTATCGCCGCTCGGTTGGACGTATAATCATACTCAACAAGTTTGGTTTGATCCTCATACGGGGTCTACAGTCTGGTGTCGATCGTATTATCGACCGGGTACAAGGGACACGACTCATAATCCCCTTGAAGGCTTGAACATAACGTCGGGCGTTTGTCTTATAGATGAGTGTCAAACATTAAGCGCCGAGGTTGCACATAAAGCACTCGGGCGACTTCGAGCAGGCGAATCGCCGATTATGATTCTTGTAGGCTTGCCCGTTGTCGGGGCTTGGTGGGTATCGATGTCGGAGTCGGCAGGCTATGACCCGCTTTTATTTACGAGCTACGTTAACAAACAAAATCTATCGGACGACTGGTTCGAAGCGACGAAAATGTTACCCGTCGACGAACGTGAGGCGATGGTTATGAATAAACCGAAGCCGCCAACGGGATTGATATATAGCGAGTTCACCGAGTCGCTTGTTATTGATAACTGGGAATATAACGAATCGATGACGGGGCGAATCGCTATCGACTGGGGATTTAGAAAACCATCAGTTTTGATTATCGTACATGATGAGACATTAAACGCTTCGGTCATTTGTGCTGAGTTCAATCCGAAAGAAGTAACGACCGCCGAATTAGCTCGATTGATAACGTCTATATCATGGCCTCGCTCATTACAAAACGACGCCCCGTCGGCGAGAATATGGCTCGACACTGGTGTCGCTGATAAAGCGGGGCGAGCGAGAAACGACCAAACCGGGGCGAGTGCATTTCGAGCGATGAGAACCGCCCCGCCGAACGGTCTCGGTATGGCTCTTCGTCATACAAGCGACCCGATCAAAACCGATGTATTAAACGGCGTTCAACGATTAAAACGGGCGTTCGCTCAACGTCGATATTTAATAACTCGGGACGTATGGGATCGGGGCGAAAGATCATCGGGTAATAGTCTTCGAAAAGCATTATTATCGTATGCTTGGGATAAGAACGAACGACCCGTTAAGGACGGTCGAGAAGACCCGCTCGACGCCCTTCGATACGACTGTATAATATTCAACTGGCACGATACAAGCGTCGATACAAAACGTTATACAAGCCGTTCGAGTTCGACTGATAAAAAAGGTCGAAAAGTTCGAACGGGCGGCGGGGCAAAAGCTAGCTTTTGAAAGGTTTAAAATGTGGATAATACCGAAGAACTTAAACATATATCACTCTGTACAGGGTACGGGGGAATTGATCTCGGACTTAAAAGAGCTATCAGAAATATTCGAACGATCTGTTATGTGGAGATCGAATATTTCGCCATCGAAAACTTGGTTTCGAAGATTGAAGCGGGTTTACTCGACCTCGCCCCTATCTGGTCGAATCTTAAAACGTTCGACTGGGAAATATTTAGTCAAAAAGTGGATATCTTGTCAGGCGGTTTCCCTTGCCAACCATTTAGTACAGCCGGGCGAAGAGCCGCCGACGAAGACTCAAGACATTTATGGCCTTCGATTAAACGGGGAATCAAAATTTGCCGACCTACCGTTGTTTTCTTGGAAAACGTCGAAGGGATCTTCTCATCAAAATTACACTCCGATCAATGGAGCGACCCCGAATCGACGCCCGTTTTGCTTCATATCCTCCGAGAGTTGGAACGACTGGGCTACCGAGCGACGGCGGGCATATTCTCGGCGAGCGAAGTCGGCGCGCCTCATCGTCGAAAGCGAGTTTTCATTCTCGGTATATCCGATGATCTTAAACGAACCGGATATGATGTTATTAACAGACTTATCGAATCAAACACTCAGTTCGAGAATGTATGGCCTGCGTTTAGAGAAGAAAAACAATATAGCTTTGAACCCAAGAGAGTTGCTATGGGTAACTCCGACGGCTTCGATGGAAATAAGAGAACTAGGTTGTTCTCTCGATCATTTTCAAAGAAGATTGGAACTGAAAAAACAATTAGGATTACAAGGGCAAATTACAATACAGCGAGCGAAAAAGTGGGCAACTCCAATAACAAGAGACTCTTACGAAATCGAAATGAAAAAAAAGTTACCCCCTCGATCCGATGGAAAGGGTCGTATCGATACAATGCCGAGGCAAGTACACGACGCCGAAAATTACAGAGGAAAATTAAACCCTCGGTGGGTCGAATTACTGATGGGATTACCTATCGGCTGGACGATGCCAAGTTGTACCAATCCGTTGATAATAGAACGGATGAACTACGATTACTCGGAAATGGAGTTGTCCCGGCGACCGCCGAGCGAGCCTTCAAAACGTTATTGCGAGAATTAGCCTACTCCGACGTCGAGAGATTGGAAGGATTGCTTAAATAAAGTTCCTCCAAGCGTAACGAAAACAAGGGGGTATTCTTTAGGTCAAGCCCTCGCCAAATTAAACGAAAACGAAAAAATAGAATGATGTTATTTAAATAGTGTCCCCGCCGAAGCATATTTAAACACTTCGGCGAGGGCGCTAACAAATTCTAACTTTTCACGTTTCGAGAATAGACTAACAAAACACCGTTTACAATACTGAACAGGATTTCAGTACTTATTTGCTAAACTATCGAATCGGGTTTATAATAGCCGAGAACCACGTTTTATCAATCGGGGTAGTATGTCTATGAATAAACTCGTTAATCGAGAACAACGCCATCTTAAAGGCAAATACCCACGCTTTCAAACTCGAGGCATAACAGGTACTCAATTAAACGGCGGGGTGATTTCGGGTAAGGAGCGAAATGCAAGCTTAACGGGTTTATCGTGGGTAAGTGAAGCCGAAGAAATGCTAAGAACCGACCCGATCGTTCGTCGGTCTTGGCATATGTTGAAACAAACATTATTGTCGGCGTCATGGCGATTTGAAGCGGGGATCGAATCCGACCCCGTCGCCGATGAACTCGCTCGATATTGTAACGAGGCGTTCGGCTTCGACGGCTTCTCGGGTCAAATGTCGTCTTCGTTTGAAGATCAACTCAGCTATCTTTTAGAGTTTATCCCAGTCGGCTATAGATACGCCGAGGAGATTTATAGAGTCGGTCTTGATTCGACTGGTCGTTCTCGCATTTGGCTTGATCAATACGCTGATCGAGAACCATCGGCGCATAATCGATGGTTAAGTCGAGACAATCAAAACCTCGACGGCGTTTTACAAAATACGGTCGGCGTTACATATACACCCGAGCCGATCCCCGCTAATAAACTTTTGTTATTAACATTGAATCGAACGGGGTCGAACTTCGAGGGCGTCGGTATGCTTCGCCCTGTCTGGTGGTGGTGGCGAACAAAACAACGTGTGTCTAATTTAATGTGTGTCGGCGTTGATCGTTGGGCGATCCCGACGCCCGTTGTAAAAGTAGATCGTTCGCAAGCCGAATCGCAAGGTCTAACCGACGGCGATATCGAAGCGATGATCGACGACGCCGAAGAACAGGCCCGATCATTTATCTCGACTGAACAATCGTATCTAGTCGAGACGGGTGCAGTTAAATTCGATACGTATGCTATGCAGTCGAATTTATACGCAAGCGCCCCGCTAGAAATTATCACGAAATGCGATTCGCAAATCTCAAGTGCTTTCCTCGCCCAGTTCGCCGATTTGGGAAATACTGAAACGGGGGCGAGGTCAGTCGGGGAAATACATTTAAGTGTGTTTAGACGAGCGGCGATTAATCTATGCGACATCGTAACGAGTACAATCAACGGCGTCGATCGTCGAGGCGGCGGTACAGTCGGTCGACTAGTCAAATGGAACTACGGAGCGGTTGACCCGTCGAAGTTACCTCGTCTTGTACATACGGGGCTTGATACCGATGATCTCGCCGAATCATTGAACAGCTTACCCGCTTTAGTAACCGCCGGGTTATTAACGCCAGACGATGAACTTGAGAGAGCGATTCGAGATCGACTCGGAGCGGGCGACCTTCCCGAGGATGCGCAACGATCAGCAATCGAGCGAACTATTCAGGCCAAAGGCGGCGGCGGTGTCTCGGCGCTTGCTGAAACGTTAATTAGGCGGCGTCGAAATGGTTAAGATTCGAAAACGAAAACAAGACTTCATCTCGCATTTGATGACACCTGAAAAATATAATCATATCAATTTTACACCGCCGAAAGCTGTACAAGCCGAAGCGAAAAAAGCGTTATTGGTTCGAGCAAAGAAACCGAAATCACAAAAGGGTTTAACCGCCGTCGGGATCGCTCGGGCGAGAGACTTATCAAATGGTCAAACGGTTTCACCCGATACCGTTCGGCGTATGCTTTCCTATTTTCAGCGACACGAAGTCGACAAAAAGTCGCCGAAATGGTCGGACTGGTCAAAGGGTCGTATCGCATGGTCGGCGTGGGGGGGTGATGCGGGTTATCGATGGTCAAATAAAATCGTCGGTATGATGAAAAAGGTTGATGAAAAAATGAAGAATAAAACATTAAGAGCATATAGCGAAGCGGTCAAAGTCGACATCGACATCGAATCAGATAGAGACGATGGTTTGATCGTTGGTCGAGCATTTAAAACGCTTGCACTGGGTCAAGTAACTAGTCGAATGAGCGGGGATCAAATCGGTAAAGATATCGATCAAGATTTACTCGCCGAGCTTGTTCGAGTTTATAACGAGCGAGCCGAAGTTGACCCGGTCGTCATAGACTGGCAACACGCTACGAGTCCATTTCAAGGCGGGCAACCCGCCCCGCCTGAAAGCGGTAACGCTCTCGGTTTAATCGTTGGTTTAGAACTTAAAGATGATGGCCTATATGCGATCCCCGCTTATAATGAACGGGGCGTCGAGGTCGTACAAAATGCGGGCGGTGTCCTTTGGTCGTCGCCTGAGTTCATAACGGGCGATGTATATTCAAGAGACGGCGGTACTTTGGTCGGTAATGCTCAACTATTAGCGATTACGTTAACGCCTCGACCTGCACAATCTAACAATAAAATCGATCGAATTACATTAAGCGAAAGGGCAGATATGAACATCGACGACATGAGTACAGACGAGCTTAAAAAGGCGCTTGCCGCTAAAGATGAGCTAGTTAAAGAGCTTGAACAAACGCTCGCAGATATGAAAGACGAAGCCGAGTCTTCGATCGTTTCTAAAAATGAAGAGTCTACGAATGAAGACGAAGACGAGACAACTCTAACCGAAGACGACGACGACGAAGACGAGAAGAAAAAAGCGTCGATGAGCGAAACTACGAGTTTAGGCGAGTCGATGCTTTTATCTGAGATTAACAGTTTAAGAGAAAATAATGCTCGACTCAACGAACGACTCGAAACAATCGAAGCCGAAAAGCGAGAGATTGAATGTAACGACGCCGTCAAAACCCTACTTTCGGAAGGTCGAATTTCACCTGCCGAAGCGAGCGTCGCCGCTAAAGCTTGGGCGATTAAAGCTGTACAGCCCGAGTTCTGGTCGATGTTTAATGAGCGACCTTTAAACTCGACTGTGCCATTGAATCAAATCGGACATGGTGCGAGCGGTCAAGAGATCAGTAAAACGAGTTTAAACGAGCGAGTTCAGGCTCTAAGTATTGAAAAGGGCGTTTCGTATAGCGAAGCATTAACTCAATTTAGAAATGAAAATCCCGACTATTACGCCAAAGCGTATGGAGTATAAAAAATGTCAAATACAGATAATATCGTAACAATGGTCGCCGCCGAAGCGATCACCGAATTCGCTCTCGTTTCAGTCGACGAGAACGGTAAAGCTGAAATCACCGCCGCCGCAACCGAAAACAATTGTATCGGTATCGCTCAAAGAGCTTGTTCGACGGGTGATGTCGTTGAAGTAAAAGTCAACGGTGCGAAAAGCCGAGCCATCGCAGGCGGTGAGATTGCACCCGCAACAATGAATTTATTGATGGCGACAACGGCGGGCAAGCTTATCGCCTTCGCAGGCGGTGCGGGTGATTATGCCGTCGCTTATATGCTACCTAATATTAATCAAGCGTCGGCGAGCGATGGCGATCAAATCAACGTCGTCTTCACTGGCCCGAGTAACCGACTAAGCTAAGGAATAAAATAATGGCTTCATCATATACAAATTTACATCCTGTCGACGAAATTTTAAGCGCCCTTGTCGTCGAAACTGTACCGAGCGATGATCAACTCATCGCCGACAAAATCTTCGAATCGATCAAAGTACCAGAGCGAAGCGGTACTTTACTAGTCGAAGCAACTCGCAATTTTATGGGTGCGGGTGCGGGTCTTGATCTTGAGAGAGCGCCGGGTTCAAGCCGAGCAACTATCGGCGGTTTTGATCGTACTTCACAAACATTCAAAGCGTTGATCTATTCTGCAAATGATAGCATCGCTATGGAGGATATTCTCGACAGTCAATACCCCGGTAGTGAGGAAGCTCGAATCGCTAAAAAGGTCGCCCGAGTAATGCGACTAGCAAAAGAGAAGCGAGCCGCCGATTTACTTTTCGGGACTGGTAATTTTAATAATGATACCGCCGCTAACGAATTCGGCGGTGAGTTCGACGACGCAAACGCCGAGCCGTTGAGCGATCTTTATGATCTCAAAAATACTGTTTTCGAGGCGGCGCATGGTATCAATCCCGACTCTCTTGTTCTAGGTCATAAGGTATTTAGAACTCTTGCAAAGAACCCCGAGGTTCGAGGTTTTGCGGGTACAGCGTCGGCGGGCCTTTCAAGCGGTTCTCGTATTCTCGCAAATGAGGCGGTTATACAAGTTTTGCAAGATGTTTTAGGCATACCGAACATTTATGTCGGCTCGGCTCGTCAAGATACCGCTGTACCGGGTGCGACTTCAAGCGAAGGTTTCATATGGAATCAAGCGAGCATCTTTATGGGTATTCTAAAGGGCAGTGATTCAATCGTACAAAAGTCGGGTAATGTAAAAGGTATGCCAGTCGCCGCCCTTAACTTCGAGTTCAGCGGTATGGTAGCAGGTCAATATGATTCGCTCGATCGTACTCGTCGATATGTGTACGCCGAGGAAGTACAAAAGTTCCACGCCGTCGACTCGACATTAGGTCGGATCATTACGACTTGCGTTAACTAGTGTATGAACTGTTCATGCGGTCGCCCGATGGTCATCGGATTTAGCGAGAAACGAGACGACGCTGATAAAAAGGCGATTGACGATTTAACACGTCAAGTCAAAAGTCAAAGCGGGGCGATCGCTGAACTAACAAAATCTAAAATCGAACAACTTCGAGCCGAGGTCGCCGCCGAGCGAGCTTTCGCCAGTGCTTTAAAAAAGTCACGAACCGAAGTTATAAGCGAGTTGAAAAAAGCGTTGATCCGAATCGATCCGACAACGCTTGCGAGTATGTCAAACGATCAGTTGACTGATTTGATATTACAAAGCGGTTTGGGCGGTGCGATCGATACGTTTATCGACCAACAAGACAAAATAAGAGACTCGATCGGGGGAGCGTTAAACGCTGTCGACCCGACTTTTAATTTTGATTCAATCGCTCCGCAAATCGACACGTTACAAATACAAAATACAAACGCTGTATTTGATGAAATCATTATACCGAGTTATCAAACATCGATTCGAGAATCGCTTCGCAATATTGCGATGGAAGTACCGATAGCATCGGCGATGTCGAATCTACAAATACGCCTGTCAAAATCAGAAGGTTCGGCGTTGACTGAAGTACGAACTAAAATCTCTCAATATGGTCGAGGCGTAACCGCTGTCGCCGCTACCGCCGCAGGCTTAAAATATAATTTATACACTGGCCCGAGGGACGGTATAACCCGACCATTTTGTCGAGAGTTAATCGATCTCGTCGTTTCAGATCAACAAATGAGACGTTTAAACAATGATCAAGGGCTTGCCGTTGTGACGTCGGGCGGTGGGTATAACTGTCGGCATAGCTGGTCGCCAGTGACAGAAGGTTTTATAAAAGCGGCGAAATTAACGAAGGCGTCGAACGCTGATATTACGAAAGCAAATGCAAAGGCGAAGAGATGAGAAAAGCGATAACGAATCAAAATCATCGGTTTATATGGTCGCCTCAAGTACCTTTAACTGGTACGCCGAGCGTCGTAATTGATACAGCGGCGGGAATTAGTGAAAATCTAACACGATTTACAACTGATCTAACAGTTAACGCCATCGCCACCGATCGACGTACATTAACACTCGACAGCGCCCCGGCTACATACTATCGAGAACAGCAAAACGGTTTTTTAATAACAAGTAGCGATACATACTACGCCGTCGTTGTTTCACGACTCGGCGGTACGACTGCGATATTAGCCGAGCCTTTGTCGAGAGACATCGATCTAACTAATACAGCGACTCTTCAACTAGCTACATCATACGTCGACATATTAGCGGCGAGTATTGCGACGAGTGGAACGTTTACTTATCGAGTTAGTTATACTGAACTGAACATGAGTTCGAGTAAACAAGAGCGAGGGCTTTTCAAAGTAACGCCTCGGCCGTTTAATACTGGCCTCGATCATAATGAGTTAGTCGCTACTTTTGCGAATCTCGCCGACATGGTACCTCGCCGACAAAGTGATTTTGAACCCCAGATAAAAGCCGCCGAACATGAGATCGTTTTATCGATTCGGGATCATTTAAATAATGATAACATCACCGAAGATGAGGTCTTTAATACAGAGTCTTTTAAACTAGCTCATTCATATTGTACCGCCGCTATTGTCTATGAACAGATACGAGATTTCGACGCCGCAGAAACAATGCGAAATCGTTGTCATGAACTTTTGAATTCTGCACTTCGATCGATCTCTCTTGATTTGGACGGCGACGGCGTAATCGATTCGGGTGAGGAAGACTTGAGAAGGTCGGGCGGTTCGGCGACTGATTTTCGGGCGAGTTGGCGAACGTATAGCAAAACCGCCAACGATGCTTTTTTCAATCCCGGTCGAGGAATGAGACACTAAAAGATGAGCGCCCGTTTTGAATTAAATCTACCCCGTGAATTATGGACGGCTCGAGATAGCCTCGGACTGGGTCAAAATATGCTCGCATTGATCAAAATGCGAACGGGTAAAGGTTTAGATGCTAACGATAAGCCGTTTAAGGAATACTCGACGAACCCGCTATCAGTAGCAAAACGGGGCGCTCGTTTAACACCGAAGGGCGGGCAACCGTCGGCGTCGGGTAAGTCTGTATTTTACGAAGGCGGGTACAAACAATATAAACATGAATCAAGGCGTCGAGGCGGCTCGGGTAATAGCGCCGAAGTCGATCTCGTTTTGTCTGGTCAACTCATGAATAATTTAGTTGTAACCGAAGCGACCCAGAATCATTTTAAAATAGGTTTAACGAATCAGGTCGAAAGCTATGGTTATGCTGTAAATGAAAAGCGAGAGTACATCGGATTAACTAACGATGAAGTCGACATACTCGTCGAATCGATTCGTTTTGATATTTTGGAGAAATTAAAATGAGTCAAGGTATTCGAGCGGCGCTTCAACATTTAGAGAATACTATCGAATTAATGACGCCTAAAACCGACGTTAATAATACATTTGTCGCTATACAGCGGGGCGACGGCTATACAGTCGAGTTAAACGAGCGATCATTTCAAAACCGTTTCTTCGAATTAACCATCGGCGATTTTCCAACCGATGACGGGGCGACGGGGATATCAGGTCGAAAACGTTGCCGAATAAACTGTCGAGTACGTTATGAAATCCCCGCCGACTATAGCTATCTCGCGAGGATGATCGGCGAAGATGTTTCGAATCTGATCGAGACATTAAAAGACCCCGATTATGATCTCGTTAATACGGGTATACTATCAGTTATACCGATACAACCAACATTCGAATCAATCGCAGATATTAGCGGCGAACGTGTCGCTCATATATTAACGATCCCTTTTGATCTTTTATTTTTGGAGGCTTGAAAATGGCTGTAACACATCGAAGCTTATCTATTGCGAGCGAAACGACATTCGGTTCGCCCGACACCGACGGAATACCCAGTGTAAGCGGGTTAACATTTGTTTCTATCCCCTGCGAACGTGACCCAGTCGTATTAAGTGGCGACCCCGTCGCAAGCGAGCGAAACGACACTCGGGACGGCGCTTATTTCAACGCTCCCGAGCCTGATACCGTATGGAATACAACGACTAATAAACGTATTCGTCGACGAACTGGTTCAATCGTTTGTCGAGTAGATTTAACGACCATCGGTACAGCGGCGAATAGTTATTCATCTAACTATCTCGGTTCTTTGTTGGGTGCGGGTTTTAATACGCAAGCGCCGTCGGGTTCATTATTACAAGATACGGCCTCGGCGGTATCGAATGTTAATACATATACGCCGGGCAGTTCGCCCGCTATCGCCGACGTTGGTTTACTCATCGGCTCGGAGATTAACGGTCGAGCCGAGTATTCAGCGATTACAGATAACGACGTTTCGGGTGATGTCACTGTAAGCCCCGCTTTTAGTGCAGGCTTCACAGGTACGCCAACGGTTCGAGGTTTACAAACGTGGTATGTACCAAGTCGAAATAATAGCGGTCAATTCGCTTCATCGGTTGCATTTAAAATCGACGGCGAAAACTTTCAACAACTCGCTTTTGGTTGCGTACTTGAATCGATGAATATAACTCTCGATAATGGTCGTTTGATGGCTGAATTGACATATCAAGCGGCTTATATCACCGACAATCATTCGGGCGCTGTCGGATCGGTTGAGCCTGTTTATAACAGTGGTTCGCCTGCCTTTTTTCGTGGTGCTTATGTCGTAGTGTCGACGGGTTCGCCCGCCTCATCGACAAACGGTACAGTCGGCGAAACGCAAGCTCGCACGGCTTTAGACGCCGAAGACTTTTCGCTAACAGTAACGAACACATTAACGCCATTATCTTATAGTAATGATATTATCGGAATGTCGGGGATGGATATCAGCGACGTGTCTGTCGAGTTATCGTTAACGTTGTCGACTGTTAATACAACCGTCGCCGATGACTATTTTAATAGAACAGTTCGACAAGTACTCGTCGGCACTGGCCCAGTCGACGACGGCAAGGGTTGCGCAATTATGTTACCCGCCGCTATTTTAACAAATGACCCGAGCGTTTATGATGTTAGTGGTAACGATATCGTTCGCCAAACGTTAACATATCAACAAGCTAGATACGCGGGGGATTTTACAACGTCATCGTATGAAGCGACGGCGGGTAACTCTCCGTTTAGAATTGGTTTAGCAGTGGGGAACGTGTAACAAATGGCGATTCGCTTTTTAACTGATAGTAATCAAACGGTCGATGTCGTTGTCACCTGTGACGATGCTGTAAATGCGTCGGATGAACAAAGATCTCTTTATTTATCATCGGGTGATTTATCATCTCTCGAATCAGTTAACGACGAAGCGACTCGGTTTACATTGCGAGCATTATCGCCCGCCAACAGAGAACAAGCCGAGGTTAATGCAGGTGCTTATACTCGAAGCGAACTGGGGCGGTTGCTTTGGTTACAAGCGCCGAGCGATTTAGAAGAGCGGGCACGATGGCACCATACTCTCGATAACGATGAGCGAGTCGCATACTCAGAATATACAGCGTATATCAATCGGGTATATATAGAGATGATTCGAGAGTCGTTACAAGCCATCGACGGCGAGTCGGCGTCGGTTGATCAATTGCAAATGATACGACCTGACCATGTACGAACTGAAACGATCGGCGAACTCGTTTTACACGTTCAACGAATAAGCCTGCTCGATCACTCGGGAAAATAGCGGCGGCGGCTTCGGTTTGGCTAAGTCAAAACGGCGGTCGCTCATGGTCGTGTAAACAATGCCATGACAAGCCCGATTTAAGACGACAGCGGGGTAATTGCGGTCGTGAGTTTATGCCGTCATTAGCGCAATCGTTAAAAGATGACGAGGGCGTGTACATTATGGGTTATCGAGTCGCTCCAGACTCGGGCGTTGATTTTAGTGATCTTAAAATAAGATCGTGCCCGGTCGCTGATGTAAACAGAATCGCTCCGATCGTTCAAACATTCAATCGACATAAAGCGGGCTTGATTCAAATACGAGACGTTTATACATCGCCATCGGTTGCGCTTATCGATTGTTTAGAAACAATAGAGTATAATATAAAAGAAGCTCAACAACGTGCGAATGATCGAGCTATGAAAGAAGCGAGCAAATGACGAACCGCCGAATCGAAATAGACGTCGTATTAAATGCTGATAAAGCTGAAAAAGGTTTTGAACAATTAGAGGACGGTTCAAAAGCTGTCGGAGAATCGTTTAACAGTGTCGGCGATGCAGTTTCATCGCTCGGCGGCGAAGCGAATGAAGCTCTCGGCAATGTCGGCGGGGCGTTAAGTGGGGTTGTCGATGGTTTTAGCGAACTATCAGGAGCGGCGAAGTCGGGCGAAATGTCATTTTCGGCGCTTGTCGGGCCGATTGGTATAGCGGCAGTCGCTCTTTTTGAACTTGTGCAAGCGTTTCGAGAATATTCGAACGAAGCCAGCGGTGCTAATATTAGAAGTGACGCTTATATAGCATCAACCGCCGAGCTAACAAGCGCCGTTGAAGAGCTAGCGGCGGCGCAAGTGATTTTAAATAAAGAACAGATAAAAGAACTTAGAATTTTATCGATGGCGGCAAAATTACCGCTCGAACAAGCTCAAGGCATACGAGAAAAGAATGAGAAGCTAGATAAATCTATTCAGCTACTCAAAAGCGAGATTAAACAACTTGAAAGAAGTTCAACGGCGAACCTTTTAAACGCCCAAGCGAACGACCTCGCCGGGTTAGCCATCGGTAGACAAGCGGCGGCGAGAGATAAACTCACTCGCAAGCGAGCCGAACTTGCCAAAAAAGAAGCCGAAGCCGACCGACTGACTCAAAAAGGCGCTGAAAACTTCGCTAAATTCGAGGCTTTAAAAGAAGAGAGATTAAAACAAAGTCCTGAGTTTAGAAAACAATTAGCCGAACAAGAATCAAAGCTATTAGACGCCGCTCGACTATCCGAACTTGAAGCCACAAAAGGCCAAATCAAGACACAAATCGAAATCGCTAAAATAGGAAGCAAACAAAAGACTAGAGAATTAAAGGCGATCGAGGATATTAGCGAAAAAGTGCGAAGTCGAGCGATAAAAGCCGAAGCGAAACGGTTACAAGCTGAGATTCGACAAATTAGAAGTGCTAGTTTTGAAAAGCAAAAAGCTATAAATGAAAAAAGGCGAGCCGAAAAAGCTTTAATCGACGCAAAAGAAGCGACCGCCCGTTTAATGTTGGAACGTCAAACGACCGCCGAACTTCAACAAATTAGAAATCTTGAACTTCAATCAATGGAGATAAACGGTGCGAATCAACTTGATATTTTAACGTTAAGATATGACGAAGAATTAACCCTAGCAAAAGATAATTTAAACAAACAAGAAATCGCTAGATTACAGTATCAAAATGCAGTCGACCGAATCGTACAAAACGACATCAAAAAAGATGAAGAGCTAGCAAAACAAAGACAAGCTTTTCTACTAAATAATAGAGAGTTCGATTTATCTTTAGAACAAGATACGCTTCAAAAGCGGTTAAAAATACTTTCTCTCTCTTATGAAAAAGAGAAAACATTAAATCAAAATACTCAGGAAGAAATCACAGAACTAAATCGGCGAGAAGCGATCGAGCGAAAACATATACAAGATGAAGCGTTAAGCGCCCAGTTCTCACAACTCGAAAGCATGGGTAAACAACTCGCATCGGCGGGCGTCGATGCGGCTTATAGTTCAATCGTCGCACAGGGCGAGTTTAAAAAAGGTGTAGGCGAAGCGATATTTGCTATCGGTAAACAAGCGGCGGTTCAAGCCGTATTTCAAGGGGCGACCTCGCTCGCTCGGTTAGCAATTGGCGACATTGCAGGTGCTTCGATTGCAGGTAAAGCGGCGGCGGGTTATGCAGGGGCGGCGGCAATCGCAGGCGTTACAGCGAATCGACTCGGCGTCGGTGGTGGCGGTGGCGGTAGCGGTGGCGATACGTCGCCGACTGCATTACCCCAGACTCAAACGACGCCCGCTCGAGAGAAAGCCGAATCAACCGAGGTCGTTTATAATATTAATTTCGGGGGCGCTGTCATTTACGATACTCAAACCGCCGCCGAACAAGCTCTCGCCGATCGATTAACTAATCTACAAAATAGAAATCGACGAGGCTCGCCTCGCCCGAGACGAGGTACATAATGCCAGTTAATACACCCGCCCCGAATTTCGCTCTTTTAGCGTCGCTCGATATGCGTACATATTCAGCGACCGAAATCTTTCAACGTAGTTCAACGGCTCGAACAATGCCAACGTTTACAACTGGCGAAGGCGTTTACGAAGACACTTTATTCTTTTTAAATAATCGAGAATCAAGCGGTTCGATTTATGGCACTGGTCAACTGATCACGTCGGCGACATTTGGTTCGCCGTCATCTTGGCGAATATATATAAATAGTAGTGATCAAATCGTTATCGAATCAAATGAAGATTTTACAATAACGTCGATCGGGTCGAGTGACCAACTCGGTTTCGGTTCGTCTACTGTTAACGCCGTTTTAAGCGGTTCGGTTTATATTGCGACGGCTTCGACTGACTGGTCGAGGGGATTACTTGAGTTATCGTCGATGTCGTATCGTATAGACGAAGTCGTTGGGTCAGATACGTTTACATTTCCATCGACAACACCCGATATTCAAGACGTTACGACGTTTCTAAGAGCCGCTGAAAGCGACGCCGATGATTTTAGTTTATCATCACTTCAAGAGATCGACACCGCCGCCGGGTCAACTCAAATTACATGGTCGTTAAATAATGATGGTTTTATACAATCTCACTATAAAACAAGCGAAGGCGATTTGACATGGTCGTCGACAGCGATTCGAAATCTGCTCGGTTTCTCGGGTAACGAGTCGCCCGTCGTTGATGGTACATATTCACGATTAACAGCTTCATATCATAGCGACGCCGTTTTGTTTCCTAGCCGACCTTTGCAAGGGTATCATTTACGAGCCGAAAACGTCGGACAGTTTAGAAGAAAGATCGGCGGGTCTTATGCGAGCAACTTCATCGGCTCTTATGTGACATCAAACATAACGTTTGATCTCGACGCCCGACTTGATGAGCGAGACGATTATCAGCATTTCGCTAATCGATTTATTCGATACATCGGCGGCGGTGAAAGAATAAATTTGTATCAAGACTGGGGCGACTCTCGGCGATCTCTTCGAACTGATCAAATCAGAGGTAGTCAAGTCGCTTATGATTTTCTTTATACGTCAGAACAAAACGGCGAGCGAGGTCGTCTTCGTGGCTCGTCGATCACTGTAAACTATGACCTATTATATCCGACTCGATTACATAGACGAGTCCCCGTTTCGATGGAGATTGAGCATTTATGAGTAATGATTTTACAAGCTCGCCCGCTCTCGTCGATTCAAGTCGAGTAACCGCCGGGCAAACGATTCGAACGACTGAAGTCGCCCGACTTGCTGATTTGCAAAACTATTGTTTCGCCGTCGGGGGTACTCATAACGTTATATCTCAAACGTTCGATGATTCATGTTTTAGACAAGACTCGACTAGTTTTGTTGAAATGTGCGGATGGTACATTCCGAAGTTGAGTCGATCACATAATGAGTTGAAAATTCGGCTAAGTGCATTTTGTGGATCGTCGGGCGCTCAAATAATGTTAAAACTAACGTTTCCCATATCTGGGAATACATACACCGATACGATTACAGTAACAGACACCGCCCGATACGGTGGTGTTTTCGACGTTGCAACAATAACGACGCTATCAACTGAAACCGAGGCCGTCGGTTTATTAACGTTATCAGTTAAAGCGACGGCGACTCATGAGATCGAAGTACTCGGGATTCAAGCGAACTGGTCGCCGTTGACATCGCCAATAACGGCGGGCGTTCATTACATCGGGTCAAGTGAGTTCATACCACAGGGTGCGACACGACAAGCCGCCGACCAACCTTTATCAAGTCGATTCGGTGTCGAAACGCTTCGCAATATGTCAACGCTACGAACCCGAGGTCGAGTCTTGTTAAATTGGTCGGGCGTTCGTAATGCCAGTTCATCAAGTGCCTTGAATATAGCGGCGAACCCGCCGATCGGTCTTGGACATGGCGATCAATATTATATGTTTAGTGAAGTCGCTTTATTTTCGGGTATGAATGAACTCGATTTAACGATCAATCTATTCGCAAATGTGGCGGGTTTAAGCGGCGGGCAAACAATCACAGTCGAGATATTTAGTCATCGATTAACGTTTTCGGCGAACGGTTGGAGTTCATACTCTTTAACATTGATTCGAGATGAACTGACCAGATCAAACGAATTCGGTTTGTCTATGTATCGAGTCGGCGTCGAAGTGTCGAGTGTAAACGCTGATTCATTATTGAGCATACTTAACCCGATCGCTAGTACTCCATATATCACAGGTTTAAGCATCATAGGAGTTTAGTAAATGTTGATTCCTACAAACTACAATCGGTTACCTTCGGTCGAAGGTTGCTTCAACGGAGCAGTAATTATGGGCGGTACAGTCGCCCAGTTGGCGGGCGGTTTAGCTCAACTTTCGAACGCTAAATTTCTCGGCGAGGCTCATTATAATGTTAGTCATAGTTTATACGGTCGATATGGATATTCATCATTAGACGGCGGGGTTTCGTCAATTCAATCACTAGCTAGCTACAAGAGTCTACATTCGTATTTTCTTTATCAATCGACAGCATTAAGCGAACGACTCGCAATCGTAATCAACTATTCAGCGATGACGCTCGACGATACGCCAAACATAAAAATTAGTTTACGACCATCAACGGGTAATTCGTATTCAGTCGCCCCGGTCGATGTTGGTATCGAGTTCTCGAATGATGTTCATATCGAGTCGGATTTAACGGGTACAGAGAGAGTCAAATCGTTATTCACTGGTTGCGAACTCATCGACGCCCCGACAAATACGACGCCCGATTTGCCTCGCCCGCTTTATGTACCATCGGCGAACCGAGGCGAACTTTTGATCGTTGATGTTGAAGTATCGGCGGTCGCTATCGCCTCAATACATATCTATGATATTTTCGAAGGTAGTGTAACACCATGATAAATTCAGAAAATGGTCGTCGTGTATTTGCTCTCGAAATCGGCGGTTTAATATATCGCTATCATTCAACGACCCCGCCGTCGTCTACATCGTTAGACGCTACAATTGCGACGGGGATTAACTATATTGATAAACAAGGGATATTGACCGTCGGTGCGTTTTCAGCGTCGGTCGATCCTAGCGGGGGGATAGGTGAATATTCAGCGATAACAATTACACTGGCGATTGATCGGCGAGGTAATAGCGGCGATGCAGGTATTATTTTCGGTCGGTGTGGTGCGAGAAGCGCAACGACAAAAGCGCAATTAACAGAATCAATCGATCGAACCGATTCAATCATTCGAATAGATACAGATTTGACGTCGCTCTCATATCCCCGGTTAATGCATATCGGCGGCGAAACGGTTCGAGCCAGTTCGGCGTTATCGACTCGATTATTTGTTTCGAGCGGTAGAGGGGCGGGTAATACCCCGATTCAGAATCATTCGATTAGTTTAGAGGGTTCGCTAGTCCCTGAAGTAACGACAGAAATTACAACTTTTCGAGGACGTCGGGCGAAGTTGTTCGGCGCTCATCAATACGCCGACGGCTCGGTTTCAGATTATGTCGAAATTATAAACGGTATAATCGAATCGTCGCCAAGCGTTGAAAATGGCGAAACGATATCTTTGTCGCTTGTACCTTTAACAGCTTTAATCGATACGTCGTTAAGCGATAAAATTAATCAAACTCGGTTATTAACTGGTTATCATCATTTCGATGGTCAATTCGGTTCGGTGTTAGAATATGCGACAGAATTAAACGAGGATGAAGGCCCGCGAGTTTATGCTTTCCCGATTTCAAGCTCTCCATTAACCGCTTCAACGTATCAAATACAATTAGTAAATACCGACTCATCATTACAACTAAAATCATCATTACTAGATTTTGATCCGACACTACCCAAAGGTAACGAAGCCGATACATATACCGAAGCGCACCCGAGATACCCTCGGTTTCAACGATCATTTGATTCGATCGCCGATGAGGCTAGTTACCCGACGTCATTAACTGATATCACCTCATCGACATTTACTGAATATCAAGTTTACGCCGACGCTACTATTCCCGACGCTTTGACCGCCTCGGAATTATCGCCGACGCTTAACATACCTTTACCCAGAACAGAGTTAAAAGCTCATCAACTCGGAGATGATGAGGTCGTAAAATGGCCAAACATAATCAATGATAAACTGATTAGCGACGGGGCGAGCGGGGTTACAGGATTTTCGGGCGGTGTCGCAAAGTGGCGACTCGATTCTGATAGTCGAGTACTGGCGAGCAAAACGACAGCGTCAAGCTATCCGACGACCGTTTATCTCTGGTCGACTCAAAATGCATGGCGTCAATATGTGTCGGGATATGCTCGACGACCTAAAAATTTTACATCGACGGGCGATCGATTAGAACTTGATACGTTAAGCCGATTATCATACCCGCTTGACATCGGCGAAGGCGACGATCCATACATCGAAGATTTTAGAGAGTCTGATTCAGTTATAGTAAAAGCG
>Ga0208013_1000254_pt1 | contig 33974 bp, 28 predicted proteins | sample 16_taG_FD_184091 | JGI IMG/M metagenome (GOLD analysis project Ga0208013, IMG submission 184091) | Marine viral communities from the Subarctic Pacific Ocean - 16_ETSP_OMZ_AT15313 metaG (SPAdes) (version 2) | ecosystem: Environmental > Aquatic > Marine > Oceanic | place: Pacific Ocean | collected...
GCTTGTTGTGCAGCTTGAGCACCTTGAGCTCTTAATCTTGTATTTTGTGCCTCTTGTTTTTCTATTGTAGCTGCAACACCTTTTTTACTTCTTAAAGCAGCTTGTGCTAAAGCAGTTGCACCACCAGCACCAGCTCCAGTAGCTCTTAATGTATCTAATGTATTAGCTAAACTAATATCAGCTTCTTCTGCTTGCATTTCTGCAGCACCTGTCGCTACTGATAAATTTGAGAATTGATTCTGTATCATGCCTGATCTATCGACTATTTGATCTGCAGGATTTATAATATCTTGTCTATTGCCTACTAATCTCTTAAGTTGCCCTCGTAATTTTTTCGCCTGACGTCTAGCTCTTCTAGCAGCTTTTGCCGCACCAATACCCTGGACTATTCCTCCAATTGCTGACGTCGCTGCTCCAATTATTGCTCCTATTGCCATATTTTTTAATTTATTTTGATGATATATTTATTTCATTAGAGATACCGAATAACTCTGCTCTTTCTTCATTAGAGATAGTTGTAGGTTCATAGTACTGTATTTCAAATTCAGCGTGATAACCTTTTATACCACTTGTTGTATTGAAAATGTTTCTATTAAAGTCTGCTGTATAATCAGCTACAGCAAAAGGTTCGTCCTGTATAAGTTCTCTGTAATATTTACTTTCTTTTAGCTTAAAACCAATATCTTTTGCAGCACCAGTTTCATCTATTATAGTCACACCTTTTTTAGGTATTTTATATGCTTGTTCAAATTGACGAGGATTTAAAGCATCTTGTTTAAAAACATTCTCTGCTCTCCCTGTTTCCATTTCCCAACCTTCTGTTCCTTCGTAACTTAACGTATGGAATGTTTTTATACTACCTGGTGCATCGTTCATTATAATTTTAACATACGAAGGATCTTTAGATGTCCAACCATAGAATCTATTGTATTCAGCTTCTGGATCATAATGTCTCCATATATATCTATTACTAAATGTGTAAAAATGGTTTGTTAAACTTAATCCGAAACTTGGTTTATAAGAATATAAAGAAACCCAACCTTTTGATCCTTCTGAAAAACCAAGTGTTGCAAAACCTGTATCAGTTTGGATAACTCCATATTCATCAGTTTTCTTACCAACACTAATGTTAGAGTTTTGAAGAGATACTATGTATTGATCGTGTTTTTCGTCATACATTCCAAAAATTCTGTTAGTACCACTACCAGTTGTACCACCTATAAAGTTAGGTTCAGAAGCGACTAATGCTAAATTATCTCTAAAAAAGTCCTTCATTCCATACATAGATATAGGTGTGACACCATCTCTAGTTAATCTACATATAACACCTCTATTTTTATCAGCAAAGTATTTTCTTCCACCATGAAAAGCAAAACTCTCAGGATTCTTACTTATACCATATTTACCTAAGTAAGGTATAACTTGTCCTATAACTTTTGCACCAGCTGTAGTTAATGCTTGTCCTTCAGCTGTATAAATAGCGTCTTTATCTATAAGAGCTCTACTAACTTTATTTTCTTGAAATATATTTATATTTGTATCTTCTGCATGTAATTTCTGTATATTACCATTAGCAATATCAACAGCTCTAGTTATTGCACTACCAATAGGAAATTCATTTGTTTTATTTACTTTTGTTTTAGAATTATATATTCCAGAATACATCATAGCATTACCTCTTCGTCTAGGACCATATTCTTCATCTGTAGTATATGCTTTAACACCAAAATCAACTGATGTTTCATTATATCCACCTCGTATTCTAGCTTCTTCTACATGCCAATCTCCCCATCTAACTCCACCAGCTAGTATAAAACAATTATAATACGCTATTTCTATTGGTTGTGCCATCTATAAAATCTTTTATTTTTATATATTTATTTTTATATTCTTTACTTTTTAATATTTTTTTTCCAGGTTCTTTATAACTAGTTTCAAATAAACCTTTGAATATTTCTTTTCCACCATAGTTATGTGTGTATGTTTTTGGAACTAAATCTCCTCTAGTTATTTTAATTTCATTAAAGTCTCTAATTTTAACTAAAGGTTTGTATTTACCATCAGGAAAAGGATCTAATACATCAGACCAAAACATATCTATTAGTAAACCATCTTTTAAACCTATTAGTTTAGCTAAATTTAATATTAATCTTAATTTTTTATTAATATTACCTTGTATTATTATATCTATATCTTTGGTATCTTTTTTATTAATAAATCCACCAACTAAATAATATTCATAATCATGTACATTAAACAAACTAAACATTTCCCACCACTTTAAAAATAACTCAGTAGTTGGTTTAACCCATCTTTTATCAAATACTACACCATTGTCATATTCTCTCTTAGCCATTTTAATTATCTATCCTGGAGATTCTCTATCGTCGCATTCTTCTATTTCAGTTACCGATGTTACTGATCCACTACTATTAATTTGTACACACCAGAATCCAGGTGATACCGCGGCGGTTTGATATAAATAAAAACCAGCAGAGGCAAAAGTTGTTAATGTTGAATTTGTATAAACTAAATTACCTACATGAACTCTTAATTCACTATTATCAACAGTTGGATATACTGTTCCTGTACCAACTGTCGCATAAAATATACTTTGAGCTTCTTGACAAGCATCACATTCACTAGGACCGCAAACTGTTAAAGCACCTGTTTCAGATGTTATACCTTCAGCTATTGTTAGATTCATAGTTGTAGTATTATTACTAGCCATACCATCATTTACTGTTATTGTCATTACTCTATTACTAGCTGTCGAATCTATAAAGAAAGATTGAGCATTTGATTGCGTCCAACTAGATGTTGTTTTAACAGTCATAGTGTTACCAGAAATAGTTACCAGAAAATAAGTATTATATGCTGAACTTCCCATAGCCCAAGTAACTGTCATAGAACCGTTACTAGCACCATAATGATTTTCATTAGTTAAACTAGATCCATTTGTTACATTGCTATCTGTATACACAGTTACATTACTTCCAGCAGTTGGAGAAAGACTAGCACTAGTAGAAGAAGTGGTAAATGTTGGTACAGATGGTGTTACTGTATATGCTTGAGATGGGTATATAGATCCTGAATTTGGATCATTTATTTGAAAATTAACATTCACAGTATCACGACTTGAACCTCCTCCATGATGTCTAAAACCTCCAGTTGCGGTTAATACTCCAGTAGAAGAGTTAACTGCAATTTTACCTGAAACATCAGTTGAATCTCCAAGCGTAGCACCTGTAACACTGAAAGATAAATTATCAGGAGATGCATTATCATCAGCGTCAATAGTAGCAATAGTTCCTCCTATTGAAGTTCCTTCTGGAAAAGAAGTTGCACTTGATGTAAAATTGTCTGGTGCATTAACTACAGCTGAGGTATCACTTAATTCTTCATTTAAATCTTCAACTAATCCACAAGTGCCAGTTTCATAATATATATCTATATTAGATTTAAAAGGTTCTGTTTCAAAAACGGATAAACCTTCATAAGATCTAGTAAGTAATAACCTATCACCTAACGTAAGAGTTTGTAGACTACTCATTGTTATTAAGTTGTTATTTGCACCCGAAGCATAATCTAAAACTTTTACTGTTTTATTATCTGAACGAAAAGCTAAATTTGTAGCATTAACAGAATAACCATTAAAATCATCATTACTTCCTATAGCTGAATTATTCGACTCCATGTCAGTAGCAATTTTAACTTCATCAGATTTATCAGTAGTAGTATGAACATAATATTCTGATATAGTACTGTTACCAGTACCAGAAGCGTGATATACTTTTAAATTAGGTAATTCTGCTATTAAAGGGTTTCTATCTTTACTGTATATAAAGTTATATATACTAAAACCACCAGTACCAGAAGCATTATCATCTCCAGACATGTATAAATTTTGTTCAAATGCATCACCTAACGTTATTACCTCACCTGGTTCGTGCAATTGAGCGTTTTGAATAGAAGCTCCACTTGTACTAAAAACTACTTTAGGATATAATCTTTCTTCAGATCCCATCACACCTTTTCTATTAAGATCTGTATCATTAATAGATCTTGGCACTTTATTTATATTATCTCCATATAAACTTAAAAAACTTTTTCCACCATCTCTACTTGTATTACTTTCATCTTCTATATTATCCCAACCATCAAAAGGATGTGAAGCGTAAATATTATAATAATCTTGTTCAGATTGTTTAACAACAATTTTATATGAATACCATCCATGTGGATTAAAAGTAGCACTAAAAGTACCATTATACATGTGTTGTAAACTTTGAAAAAGTTGTAAGTCATTAAATATTATAGCTAAACCTTCTCCATAAGCTATTTGATTTGCTGTCCAACTGTGGTGTTTAAATGACATTGGAATACCTGATAAAGCAAACGCGGCTGATAATACAATAGTGTCAGCATCAGTTATACTAGCTACTGTTGTTCCAGTTGTTATACCAGATCCAACAACTTCCATACCTACCGCTATATTAGTATTGTCTGCGGTTAAAGTTACTGTTGTTGAAGTTCCACTTGTACTACCCGTAGCTGTTGTTATAACAGTATCTGAATAATCTGATGTAACAGGTGATGTTGTTATAGTGTCTGCGTCATTAGCTGTAGATGATGATAATACAACTGGAGATTGTCTACCATATTTATCCGCAAATACCATACCTACTTGATATGTTCTTCTTTGTTTAATAGAATGGAACTTATAAGCATTAAATGTTTTTTGTATTAAACCGTGGGTTTGACCAAATTCTTGATCGCCTTTACTATCCACACCTAACGTATAATCGATACCTCTTTTACCAGCTTGATCTTTTGGAAATTGATAATTTTCAACATAATTAGCTAATATAACTCTATTACCAACTATATCTAAAGCTTTTGCCATAAGAGGAACTTGATCGTAAACTCTTATTAATTGATCTTCTGGTAAAACCTTAATAGGTTGTTCAGATTTATAAACATATTTTAAAGTTTGTCTCTTATAAGTATCAGCAGTAGACGATGGTTTTATGGAATACCAATCAAAATCAGAATTAGTCATCTCTGATACTTTTATACTCTTAACAGATCTAATGGCTAAACCATCAGATTCTTTAATTAATATTTCTACTGAATCAATTTTGTAATCATTAGCATAAGCACCAAAACTAGGATTAAAACTTGCGTCTCTTTCATCTAAGTTAGGCATAGGTATTCTTAAAACAACTTTATTAATAGCATTTTGCATTAAATCAACAGTTGTCTTTCTATAAACACTATGTTTTGATACATCTATCGTTGGTTGATTAGCCATCGCGTTTGCAGTATCTTCAGTGTCTGATATTGCGCCATTGTTTAATGGTTCGAAAACAATCTGTGTAAATGGTGCCATAATTGAATATTCACCATCTTCAAACTTATATCTATATGAGAACCTAATAAACTTATCTCTCATATATTCAGATTTTATACTACCATTTGTTTTATCGGTTATTACATCATCAGTAGCTTCATCATCTTCAGCCCAATAACCACTTCTATTAAGTAATTGTACTGGAGAATAAGGAGCATACTTTGCTAAACTAATCTGTTCTTCACACGTGTAATAATTCGCTGTTGCTTTTGCTTTGGCTATATTTATCTTTCTAGGTTGATTATAGTTATCTGTCCAGTATAATAAATCATCTATAACTTGTGCGCCTGTTATTAAATGAGCTATACTAAAATTTAACCAAGGACCATAAGCCAATACTATTGTATTATCCTCTTGAATATCATATAGTACTATTGCACATTGATCTAATGATGGTGAAGAACCAGTTCGTGGATTAATATTATATGCTGTTCCACCAACCCAATCTGATCCAGCTCCTGCAGCTCTAGTTATAGCTCTTATATCGTCTGTTTGAGTACCAGAGAAATTAGTAACAAAATAAATTACTCTTTTATTTTTAACATCTCCTACATAACCAATTACTTCTGGTAATATACTAGTGCTAGTTGCAAAAAGAGTATTGTTACTAGCATCTTTAAGATCAGTGGCAATATTTTTAGCAATATTACCTAGTAAAATTTCTAATGCACCAGAATCGCTATCATCAGATTCAGATAAAGCCACGTTTTGGGCTTCTCTATATTCTCCTTTTTGAATAAGCCTTTCATCAAGGTCTTTATTCATCTTACCTTTGATAAAGTTGTTTTTAATTTCTGGCATTTAATTAACTTTTTATACGTTTTGATTTACCTCTCATTACTTGAGTAAGTTCACCCAGTTTTATATTTGATAATCTTAGTTTTGCATTACGCATCGCAGCTCTTCGATCTTTTTGAGCTCTTTGTATTTGGTATTCAGGTATATTTATTTTTGTAGACAATATACCATGATATATATATTTATATATAGCGTCTTCAGCAAGTTTATGTACTTTCATTTCGCCATCTTGTGCTAAACCATCTGACACATACTTTATTGTTATTGTCTTACCAGACATTGAACTATCAAAACCAAATTGTCCATTTGCTTCATCTATTATAAATACACCATTAAAGTTAGCATGTTCAGGATCTGATCCAAATCTTGATGATGCTTTGTGGTATGTGTTTGATATGTAATGTGAAAATAAATAATAATCATCTGTATTACTTCTTCCAGAGAATCTATCTAATTCAAATTGACTAGTAAATCTATCTTCTGTCACACTTGGTGTTATTGTTAGTGTATTACCATCAGAATCAAATAAATATCCACCATCACCATCTTGAGCTATAGACTCAGAAGGTCTTGATGTGTATCTTGCTGGAAATATTGGGTGTTCTACACCAGCTGAATCAACCCAAGATAATCTAATGTAATTAACATAATCTTGAGGCATTGGTATTGTTAAGCTAGGTGGAACATCAATTTCTTGAATTTTTTCCATTCTTGATACATCATAAGCAAATTCCTGTATACCTCTTTTTGCTTGAAATAATACGTCACTTTTATTAATATTATTTAAAACTTTACCGTTACCAGTAAAACCATACATAAAGTTTGTTACTATATCAACTAAATTTATATATCTATAATCTCCTAATGATCTATCTATAAACTCTACTAAAACTACATCACTAACAGCTAATGCTTGAACAGCTGTATCAATGGTTATATTTGGACTAGAATAAGCATAAGATGTTCTGTTTATTTCAGTTCCATTAAGGTATATTATAAAATCTGTTTCGGCTGCTGGTAAACTACTTACAGTAAGTTCATAAACACCTGCTGAACCTCCACCAGATGCTTGAGCTGTTGTGGTTACAAATCTTTGACTACTGTTGTAATATTGTTCCGCTGTTGTTGTTCCTAATAATCCCATAATTTATTTATTGTTGTGCTTTTGAAATTGTGCCTGCTTGACCTAATTGCGTTGCTGCTTGTAAAACTTGAGGATCTTTAATAACAAGACCCGAATAACCTAAAATAGTTATTATTAATTCTGTTTCATTTGATATATGTAAAGTAAAATCAGTAGAACCATCACTAGAACTACTATATAAATCACCAACTCTTAACGTTAATACAACATCATCAGCTCCAAGCCATATATTGTCTAGCGCTGGGATTGTTATTGTATCTCCAACAGCAAAACCAGATCCTGCCGCTGTTACATTAGTAGCTGTAACTGTACTACCAGATACTGTTAATGTTATACCTACACCAGTTCCACTACCGCTTGTTGTTACGCCATTAGTGCCAATTGCTATTGCATAATCTCCATCTGTTAGTCCAATTGTTTGGTTTGTTGATATTATTCCTGTACCTTGAGATCCTAATATAACTCCGCCTGCAACAAAAGGATTCGCATCATATATATTAATACCATAATTTGCATTAACTGTATAACCCCATCTAGGATCAGGTGGAGTTTGTAAATATTGTAATCTTAAAGCACCTAAAGCCCATGCTCCATCAGTTAGAGCTGGTTCAACGACAATACTACCTGCTCGTTGATAATATACTGGAAAGAGTGTTGAGGGTGCAGTTAAGGGTGAAGATTTTAGATAAGCTAATCTATTTTTATCTATTTTCTCTAATTGAACTGTTTGATTAGTAACTGTAAGATCAATTACTTTATATAAATCGGTTGGAAGGGTTCCAATACCGTTTGCTAGTGTTATATCTGTGTATGCGTAAAATTCATCTATTTGTTCTTGAATTTTAGCAGGTATATCAGCTATACCTTCGTTTATACGATTAAAATTATCTAAGTTTAAGAACTTATTATAATCATAAAATAACTTTTCTAATATTTCTTTTTGACCTTGTACAGCTAAGTTATTGAATTCATAAGGTGTTAAATAACCTCTTTGTTCTTTGTTTAATATAGATAAAACAGTTTTATATACTTTGTTTACGTTAATCGCCATAATTTCTTTTTTTTATAGTAAGTAGTCACCTCATAGAGATGACTACCTCTATAAAGTTATTTATTTTAGTTTTTTCTCAACTACTTGAAAAACTTCAATACCATTATCTGTTTTAAACCATGCAGCTAATGCTGAATATGGATTTTCATCAAATGGGACAGTTAATAATTTTCTGTCGTTTGAAGCCCATGTGAACGTTCTATTATCGCTCGAAAGCTTTATAATACTTTGTTCAACTGATTTTATACCAATATTTCTAATATTAATATTTTCATCATTGACAAGTTCTAAGAATAAATTTGGATTCTTTTGAGCAAATATCATTACATCTCGTTTAAGCTCCTTAGAAGTCATCTTAGTAACTCTATCGCCTAAGTCTGTTCTTAATATTGCTTCAACTTTATCAATTTCTAGATTTTTAGCAGCATTCATAGCGTCTAATTGTAAATCTAATGAATCAATTTCTACTTCTGCAATAGCTTCAGCGTTAAACTCGGTGTATGTTTTATTAGCTTCTGGATGATATATAGATAAAAACTTTTGTAACATTACTTGTTCTTTTTCTACATATAATTTCCCGTTTCTAAATATAATATGCCCAAGTCTTTGAGGACCTTTCATTTCGTCAACAAAAACTGTTTGTTGATTTCTACAATATTTTATTTCTCTTTCGTGAGCTTTTTCCTCATCAAAATAAAATAATCCTTTTGACTTCATTATATAAACTGGTGGTATTCGTTGTAAATTCAGTTCATATAATCTATCTTTAACCTCCCATCTAGGAGATTGAGGTTGTTTAACCTCAACTTTTGGTTGTTCTACAACCTGTGGTTCTTCAACCACTTTTACTTTTGGCTTTACAGCCGTTTTTTTGGTTTTTTCCATGATATAATATAATATAAATTGTTAATAAAATAAAAGCCTAGGGAGCCGAAGCTCCCTTTGCTTTTAATATAAATGTTACTTAAGTATTACGAAGTTATTCGCAGCTTGTGTAACAAGACATCTTTCAGATAGATAGTTAATCTCCATCTTGTCAATATTGGATGTTGTAGCACCTACAGATCCAGTAACCCAAGATTTTAATTTTCTATCGTCAGCTTGTCCAGCTCTATATCTAACGTGTAGGAATGGTCTCCTTACATTAGATCCTACTGTCTGATCGTATACTGAAGAAGTACCTGCAGGTATAATAACACCTTTGATACCACCAACGTGCCCTCTTGCAGAAGGATCGTTTAAGTATTTCCAATCAGTTTTGTAGAAGTCATAAGAACCTCTTCTAAATCCAGAGAATCCTAGATTTAACGCCATGTCCTTGCTGTTTTCAAATACTCCCCAAGAAGTACCACCATCAAAGTTAGAATTAACTTGACTTAACATGTCATCAAATACTAGATTTGAAGCTCTGTTTAAGTAAAGCATATTCTCTTCAATAGCACCTTGCTTATCTAATTCAGCTAATAGCAAGTCAAAATCAGCTAATGCGTCAGATGCTTGATCTACTAAATTAGTAGCTATAATACCTCTTGCTTCGATTGCAGCAAATAAACCTTCAGAACCTTCAGGAGCACTCATGCCACCTGTAGTTGAATCAAAAGCAGTACCAGAACTAACACCAAACGCGCCAGTTGCAGCTCTTTCTTCAGCTTCAACCATAGACATCTCTAAATAATCATTGAATCTTGTTCTAGTGTCACCAGACGATTTTAGATACCATAAGTATCCACCTTGTCCACCTTCTCCAGAAACTTCAACCCAGCCAATTTGCGCTGTGTCAGATCCATTGATTTCAAAGTGATCTTTTAAGATCATTGGTCTATTTGTAAAAGTTTTGAAATTTGGTTCAACAGAATCTTGCATAGTATCTTGTCCTTTAGCAAATTCAGAACCATATACGAAGAACTTAATAACTTGGTTATTAGCTGTAGTAATACCAGAGATATTATCTACGTGATCTACAGTATAAGGTCTAATTGTTAAAGCAGAAGTACTTGCTGACTCTGATCCATTACCACCGTCAATACCTGCAGTTACGATAGCTTTGAAAACTACATCGTTTACTACAGCTACTACAGTAGCACCTTTTCTAACAGCATGAGCTTCACTAGCTCCACTGTCAATGTTAGTGATTTCATCAATCACACCCGTTACAGGATTAATTTCACCTGTGTATGCTAAATGTAATCTACCTTGCTCAGACCAAACTACTTGATCAGATTGTAAAGGTAATTCTGCACTTAGCATAGATAAAAAGCCAGATAAAGTTCTATTACCATATCTGTCTACTTCCTTTTCATATAATTCAGGAAGATATTGTTGAGCCCAACCATTGTTTTGGATGTCTAGATAGTTAGCTGCAAGCGTCATTTGTTGATACGCTGGAGTAACTATAGCACCACTAGCAGGACCCGATAAACTTACCGTTGCCATAATTTTTAATTTTTAATTGTTAAACTTGTTTTTAATAATTTTTAAGTCGAAATTTAGAGCTAGAACTAGTATCGCCGCTTATAACTCTCACTTTTTGACCTCCGGCAGTAACTTGGCCATCCGCAGATTTTCTTCCGTCTAAGTTTATATTCTTAGCTTCAGAAGTCATCTGTGTAATAGCATCGGCTTTGCCTTGTTCGTAAAAGTGATTAGCTAAAGCATCAGCGTTTCTCGCAGCAAACAAAGATTTATGGTAACCCTTAGCGTCTTGTAGTAAATTATCTTTACTAACATATTGACTGAAAACATTCATCACATCCGATTGGGATTTCTTTATTTCCTGCACATCTTTAACGTTATAACGATATTTTTTGTCTCCAACTTGAAAATCAAAACCTTTGAATTTTTCATTAAAAACTTTGTCAGTTTCTTTGTTAAAATGTTTCTGTTGTTTCGCGTTTAAATCACTAGCTTGTCCTTGCTCATCGTTGTAGCGGTTGAAAAATTCTATAGCCTTTTGTTGATCTTTAGATAACTTCGAACCTAACTTAAGTTCTTGGTAATATTTACTCTTCAGAGTTTCCAAATGGTTTTTAGCTTGAACAACTGCCTCTTTATAAGCAAGTTTCTTTCTTTTTACATCCCTTGGTTCATCTGATTCTTCATCAAAAGCAAAATTATCTTCAATCATGAAGTTAACTTCGTCTGAAGAAAGATGAGGTTTTGTTGACTTGTAGTACTCTCGCAAGAGTGCTTCGTCATCAACATTTGAGTAATCCGCATTGAGGCGGGCGTAATCCTCAATCGTTCCACCAGTCTCATTCATAAACTCCACGAGTTTCTCAATGTTTTCTGGTAGTTCCACTTCTGGAGCTTTATCTTCTATTTCTTCTTCAACTGTTTCTTCTGCTTCTTCAACAGATTCTTCAGTTTGTTCTTCCTCTGTGACTTCTTGTAAAGTAGGAACTTCAGTTTCTTCAACTTTTTCTTCTACTTTTTCTTCTTTCACAGGTTTTTCCACTTTTTCTTTAGTGGTTTCTTTTTCTACAGGTGGTTTACTTAAATCCACCTTGTAAGAACCGTCTTCCTGGAAGCCGGTATCTTTTTGAGGTTCTTCAATTACTTTAGCTTCGACTTTCTCGTCAGCTACTTGTTCAACAACCTCTTTTTGTTGTTTTTCATTTGCCATAATATAATATTATAAAATTAATTAATAAAAATTTACTTCTTAGCGTAATACGCTATAATTTGTCCAGCAGCACCTACATCAATTGATGTATATTTACCATAAATTGTACATCCAGCTGGTAAATCAAAATTTGTTGCATTTATTTGTACACCACCAGATCCTTCTGCTGTTGTTTCAGCGTCTGCAGCTAAATCATTAGCAGCATCTTCTGTATTTGCCCATCTTGTAGCTGTATCAGCAACTAAACCACCAGAAGCAGCAAAATCAGTTGCTACTAAAGCTGTTATAGCTACAAATACACAATCAGTTGGAGGTACTATAGGATCACCACCAGCTATCTGAAATGTAGATCCAGATATATTACCTGGAAAAGTTTTCATTCTTTGTTCCATTGTTTTTTTGTTTTTTAAATGTTAAATTACCTTGGCTCAAATTGTTCCAAGTCGAAACCGCCTAAACTGTCAAACCCAGCGGATTCAAACTTTTTAGATCCAGTATCCTTTTTTCTTTGTTCTATAAGTTCACTTTGTTGAGAAGCTTGTATTTTAGTTCTCTCATCTTTCCTATCTTCTTTATACTTCTCCTTATCTTTAATTACACTACTTTCTTGAGATTTAAGTTGCATATTTAATTCAAATTCTTTTTGCATTAAATCAAATTTAATTTGAGCTTCTTTTTCCATTTTCTTAATATCAAATTCAAGTTGTGCTTGATTAACACTAATCTTACTCTCTGTTAAAGCTTGTTCTTTTTCCATTTCAGCTTGAGCTGATGCTTGAGCCGCTTGAGCATTAGATTCAGATTGAGCTTGTATATTTTGTTGTTGAATAGCTTGATCTTGTTCAAATTTCTTTCTTTTTCTAACCTTTAATAACTGATTAGCTAATTTTAAATTCTTTATTTCTCTAACATCAATAGCATCTTCTAAGTTTATAGCTTGTTGCTGTAATGCCATTTGAATATTATTCTCTAATTGTTGTTTTTGTTCTTCATCAGGAGCTAATTCTAAAAATATACCAAAATCATGAATATGTAATTTTTTAACTTCACTTAATGTTCCAACGTTGAATCTACCTAAAGAAAGTACAAATTGATTTCTAGTATTAGAATATTCTAAAACATCAGATATTCTTAAAGATACCGCTTCAGCTGTTTTTAAAGCTAAGAAAACACCAGCTTGTAAAATATGTCTAGTAGCTGTATTTGAGTTAGCAGCCGCAAGTTTTTGTAATCCAACCAATGATTGTTTGTCTGGCATACTACCATCTCTTGCTTCGTTAAGTCCAGTAACATCACGCATCATTTGTAAATAATAATTGTATGACTGTATTAAACTTTGTATCTTACCTTGACCTCCACTTGATTGTAATTCTTGAATCGGCATTCTAGCATTATTAAAATCACCATCCTGTGTCATTGATCTACCAATTACAGAACCAGTTTGGAAGTACATATTTAAAGCTTCTTGTGGATTATAATTAGTTCCGTTACCTAAATCTATTTCAGCAAGTCCATCAGCGTCTAAATATACACCATCTGGAACTACTCTTGACATAACTTGTTGTAACTTTAAATGTGTTAACTGAATCATGTCAGCAAACGTTATCATTCTACCAACTAAAGATTCTGGTTTACCTTTATACATTCTTGGAGCAGTTATACAGTAACTCATAGCTACTTTAGTTATATCTGCTTTAGGTCTAGTCATGTTTTCACATTTTTTCCATTCAAACAAATAATCATGACCAACTATTTTAACACCAGAATATAAAACCTCTATAGATCTTTTTACTCTTTGAAATCTAGCTCTTTCGTCTTTAGGTGGATTAAATGTGTTATCTTTCTTTAAAGCTTTATCTCCACCGCTAGAACCTTTCTTTAATTTATAAACTTGATCGTTGAAAGTTTTGTATTCAAAACGTAAAACATTAACATATCCTTTGTCATTTTCATGCGCAGATTTTTTATAATAATTATATTTATCTGTATCAGGACCTTGATATTTCGTTTCTATGTCTTCAATATCTTCTATTGTTAATTCAGGAAATTGCTTTTTAAGATCTTTTATTTTTACCCTTTCAACTTCACCAATATACCATAAATCATCAAAGTAAGGTGATTCACTATATGAAAAAACTAAATTAACAGGGTCTACATAATTTACCGTTATTCCTTCAGCGGTATTAAAACCATTTTTAACACAAGCTATTCCTAAAACAGTTAAATCATAATCTAAACGTTTCTTTAATAAATCATATTTATTAAGATTCATTACGTTAGCTATAGCTTCTTCTTCTGCTATTTCAATAGATTGCTTATATTGTAATTGCATGTGAACAGATAATTCTTCATCATCTGTTGGTAAATTCATTGGATCGTTGTTGAAAGTATTAATACCAGTTTGTTCTTTAACATTTTCTTTAAAAGATCTAAACTGCATATCTTCTAATACACCTTCTATATAATCTGTTCTTCTTTTTGCAGACGCTGGATCAATAGAGAAAGCTTTTATATCATATAATCTTTCATTAATACCATTTACTACTATATCTACAAATTTAGGTATAATAGGTACTGGTTTCCAATCTAAATTAAGATAAGATAAATCACCGTTAATAGATAATTCATCTTTATATTTCTGTATTGATTGTTCTCCACGAGCGTATAATCTTAAATCATGATAACGAAGCTGCGTATCAAGATATCTCTCACTACCGCTATCAGTACCAAACCATTCAGCTTCTATGGCTCTTGCAACCTGCAATCCATATTTTTCATCAGATTTCTCAATATCAGGCACTGCCTGACTAGGAAATCCAGATTTTACTTGTGTTTTAATCATTGTTTATTGCTTTTGATAACATACCTTTATTGTTGTATTTTTTAAAACCAAAACTAACATTTGCTGTTGTTCTTTCTGGTCTTGGTCTATATAAATCTTTATTACATGCCATAATTGCTAATCCTGAACTAATAGTAGCATCAAACTTTGTTCTATTATTAATATCAAACCTAGCCCAGTCATTTAATGTTTTATTAAAACTTATATTACCGTAGTTTCCTTCTTCACCTGCACCGACATATTGTTGTATATAACTCTCTATAGCAGAAGCGTGAGCTTGTTTAATATCTTCACTTGAGTTTGGTATTCCACCAACTTCTCTTTCTGCAACAGATAATTTGTTCCAAATTTTATCTGGTCTATTCATTGAAAATCCTCTATAACCTCTACGTTTTAAATAATATAAAAGTCTAGGTTTGTTATTTTCACATAATATTGGCATTCCATAAAATACTAATGCCATTAAAACATCTTCAAAAAATATCTCAGCTGTTGCTGGTCTAGCTATATACTCTAAAAAGAAACTATTAGGTGGAGCATCTTCCATGGAAAACTTTGTTAATCCATGTAAAGCTCCATTAGATCCTTTACCATCTGTTGTTCCTGAAATATCATAAGAGTCACAACCAAAAGCTCCCATGTGTTCATTACCAGGATATTTTTTACCATTTTTAATGATAATATTGTTTTGTAACTTAAATGATGGTACCCAAGATAAATTAAAATTACCATTTGAATCTGGAAAAAACTTTACTCTTGAATCTTTAATACCATTTTCCCAAACAAAACTTCCAATAATTGGATTTGGATTAATATCATTATAATCTATTTGTTCGTATATTTTAACTAAATTAAATATACTTCCTTTTGTTTCGTCTCTAAAAGCGTGTTCTTCAGTTCTAGGAAATTGACGATAAAATTCATTTAAAGCATCTTGATCGTTTTTTAATCCATCTGCTTCATTTTCCCAATGTTTAATAATTCCTGTGTCGATATATTCTCCATAAGGCCCTTCAACCTCTGTTTCTGGCGTATCGAATACAGGGTGTCCATAAGAATCAATGAATCCCTCGTAGTTCCATTCCATAGGTATGAACAAACTATATAATCCCGAGCTAGTCTGTCCGTTGCGGTTTCTTTGTGTAACATCTGAATTATTATATAGTTTCTTAAAATTATCACCACCTTTATCTAAAGCATTAGAAGTAGATCCCATCATACATTTTCCTATAATTCTACTACCAAGTCTTAATGTGGTTTTTGTTACTCTCCAGTTATTTAATATATTATCTGGTCTTTCCCATTTACCACTTTCATCATGTGCTAATAATTTTAGCTTTTCACCATCATAACTGTTATCTCCTGTGTTCTTCCAATCAATAGTTGTATCTAACCCTTGTAATTCTTCTAGTTTTTCATTACTAGTTATTTTTCTTCTAGTCAATTTACTAGCTGGTACTCTATATGCTAGTTCTGTTTTAGGTCGATCCATACCGTCTTGAATCGGTTTAAAGAAAAATGGATAATTAACTGAAATTGGTACAACCTTATCAGTAAACATCTTTTTAGCATCAGCACCTGTTTTAGATAAAATACCATATCTTGAATCACTTGAGATAGTAGCTAAATTAACTATTTCCCCTGAAGCCATGAAAGAAAAACCAGAACGTCTATTCTTTAAATAACACATTCCATAACATCTAGTATCTGCTTTACATGCTTCCCAAAAGATATAAAATATTCTATTTGCTTCTCTAAAATCTGGTTTACCTACATCAATTTTACTCCATTGTAAGTACATATAATGAGTACCTGTTATATATGTTGGTACACCTTTGTTATAATACCAGAATCCTTCTTCTCTTCTTCTAAACTCTTCTTCTATATAATCTATATATTGATTTTTAAAATCATTAGGATATTCTTTCCAATCAAATATAGTTTTAATTCTTTTTAATGCTTTAGGTTGCTCAGTTACCTGCCATTTGTCATTATCAAACTTTTTAATGTTCTTATATGTTGGTGGTAATGCTACTTTGAGATTTTGTATCTCATATATATCACCTATTTGACCTGTTTTACTTATAACTATAATATCGTTTTCTTTATTATAACCATATTTCCACTTTTTAGACTTATTTAGTCTTTTTATAGTGTTTATTTTAACAGGTTGTATAACCTTATATAAAGTTTGTTTATACATTACTTAGATCTTCGTTCTGCAAAACCACTAAATGACTTCTCTTCTTCTTTTTTTAAAGGCTTGTTATTTAGTATAGCTTCTTCTTCTTGTATACGAGTTAATATTTCAAAAGCATCAAATATAGCTAATTTCTTTGTTGCTGCAGCATTTTTTAATCTATCTGCTGTTATATCATCTCCACTATCAACAATAGGTTCTTTAGCAACTTTAACTAACTCCTCAACTGCTTTGTAACCAGCTTGGATTATATTCTTTTTCTTTTCCTTGATATTCATATTTAATTTCAATAAATTTATTATTCACTCGATAAAGCCTATTATTATTTATAATAAACTCATATTCTCCAGCTGGATTATATCCTACTAATTCTCCTTTTTTGAAACTACCATCAGAATACTTTATAATACCTATTTGCTTAGCTTCTAAACCAACTTCATTTTGTATTGGTTTAATAAACGAATATCCTTTTAAAGCTTTCCACTTATTGTTACATGAGCACTTTTTGTATGCAAAGATTTGATCTAAACTTACTTTATATAAATCTTCTGATATAAAATTACTAGAATTCTTTTCTTGACCTCTAGCATTGTGCCATCTTCTAAAAACGTTATGATGAACTATAATCTCATAACCCTCTTTTATTTCAGTTTCAAACTCAGCTGGTAAACCTACAACTATAGCTTCTCTACTTATATACTTATGATCGAATATTTCAGAGTTTAAAATTAATTCTTTATCTCCTATCTTTTTAGTATTATTGTATCGCTTCGCTTTAGGTTTTATTAAAAAATAAAACGTGCTCTTCATTAATACTCTAGATTATATTCAACTGATATAGCCATGTTTTTGTTAAAATCTTTCCAAGGCATTACATCATCTTTTTTTGATATAAAAACACTATATTTATCGTCATTTTCTACGATATCGCATATTGTATGTCCACCATACACTTCTTGTCCTACGGAATAATGCATCGCTTCATTTTTATAGTCTCTACCGATACTAATTTTTCTTATTAACTTCGCCATCTTCTGCAGGTTTTATAGATCCATCGGTAATATCAATATTAACATTACCATATTTTTCTTTTAAATTATTTTGTTTTTCACTTAATTTATCTCTAAATTTAAGCGCAGCACCTATCATTTGTGCCTTTTGTACTTCTATACTACCTAAATCCATTTGAATGTTATTGATTGCTTTAACTGTTCCTTGTAACTCAATAAGTTCTTCTTGTGTTATTTTAGTAGGTTTTATTTTATTTTTTGCCATTTTATTAAATTTTAATTCACTTTTATATTATCACGCAATTGTCACGCTTTTTAATGTTTTTTATTTTTTAACTGCTTTCTTTTTATTTACTACAATAAACCAGTTTTTATATTTATCTCTTTTTGTACATATATAATCGAGATATTTATCAACTTTTTCTCTCCAATCTTTATCTACTTTTGGATTTATAATACCAGATTTTGGACTAGAAAAACACTTATTTATAAATTCTTTTATCCTATGTTGATTATCAAACAAATAATTATTTATACAAGCAAATGAACCTTGTTGTATACTATTCCAAGTATCTATTGGTGATATTGTTTTACCTAAAACCGCAGCATAAATAGCACTTTCACTAATATGAGTTGTGTAGACATGTTTTGCTTTTTGTAAATAATGATACATATCTACATCTCTAGGTAATATATTTTCTTCACCAAAAAAATCCTTTAATTCACCAATAATTTGATGTGTTGTAATGGGATGTGGTTTAAAATATACGTTATTACCGTGAGATTTTGATATTTGTTTTAATCTATTCAAACAAACATTAGTTTTAACTTTATTTGAACCTGGTAATACTACTAAATAATCTTTTGGAGGATATTTCTCAAATGATTCTTTTCTACCTTGATATTTATTAGCATTTTTAGATAAAATATTTTCTACCAAATGATCTGTCCAATCATCTACGTCCTTAACATCATCATGCCAAGCATCTAACATCTGCTCATTTCTAAGCTTAGTGTTTAATGGCTGCATGTAAAAATTAGTTGCGAACTCAGTATAAGCCATAGTTTTAAAGTAAGGCATTTCGTCAGCCATTACGTCGTAACTAGTTTCTAAACCTAGTTCACTACACTTTCTTATTAAATAACCTTCAACTGGTTCTAAGTCGTATAGTTTTTTATTCTTCTTGAGTGGTCCGATTCTACCGTCCAGCTCTTTTTTATTAAACATTTGCATATTATTAAATTTAATTGTTATTACTATATATTATCACACATTTTTTGTGTTTTCTACTTATGCCATGCTAGTTTCACCATCAAGTGGTTCTCTATTTGTGAAATCTTGTCTTTCTGTAGAATAATCTTTTACATATGCTCCACTATACCACCACCTAGTTGTATTCACTGTAGTAGTTGTAGTATATGCTGTTGTTGTGGTTGTACTTGTGTTAAATGCTGTTGTAGTACTTTTACTAGTAGACCACGAAGTAGAAGTTGATTTACTTGTAGTCCAAGTCGTCGAAGTACCTTTATTAGTAGACCACGTGGTAGTATATGCTGTTGTTGTTGATGTTTGTGTGTTATATGTTGTTGTAGTACTAGTACTAGTGTTATAAGCAGTTGTAGTACTCTTGCTCGTTGATACAACAGTTGATGTTGCTTTTGATGTTAATGTACTAGTATTAAATACAGTGCTTGTTGCTGTGGTTGTATTATATACTGTATTAGTGTTTTTACTTGTACTAACCACGGTGCTAGTACTAGTATTATATGTTGTAGTAGTATTAGTAGACGTGTTAAACGTGGTTGTTGTAGCAGTTGTTGTATTAAATGTTGTTGTGGTACTTTTACTTGTCTCATACGTTGTAGTTGTACTCTTAGTGGTTTCTACCACTGTACTAGTAGAAGTATTATAAGTAGTTGTGGTACTTTTTGTTGTATTATATGTTGTGTCTGTACTTCTATTTGTATTATAAACTGTAGTTGTTGTTGTAGAGGTATTATATGCCGTAGTAGTATTTTTACTTGTTTGAACCACAGTGGTTGTACTCGTATTATAAGTTGTAGTGGTATCAGTAGATGTATTATACGTAGTAGTAGTACTTTTATTAGTACTCCATGTCGTTGTAGTAGATTTACTAGTACTCCAAGATGTATTTGTACTTTTACTAGTCTCAACTACAGTACTAGTTGAAGTATTATATGTCGTAGTGGTATCTGTACTAGTATTATAAGTAGTAGTAGTATTTTTACTAGTTTGCCATGTAGTAGCTGTACTCTTGCTTGTTTCTACTACAGTTGCTGTAGATCTTGTTGTATCTTTAGATGTATTAAAAGTTGTCGTAGTATTCTTACTAGTACTTACAACAGTAGCAGTTAATTTTTCAGTACTCGTACTAGTGTTATAAGTTGTGCTAGTAGTTTTACTTGTTGATACTACCGTGTTTGTACTTTTACTCGTACTAACCACTGTGTCAGTAGAGGTATTATACGTTGTCGTAGTATTAGTAGATGTATTATACGTTGTAGTTGTTGATGTACTTGTATTAAAGGTAGTAGATGTAGATTTAGTTGTTTCATATGTAGTCGTTGTACTCTTACTAGTTTCTACAACTGTACTTGTACTAGTGTTGTAAGTAGTTGTGGTGTTAGTACTAGTATTGTAAACAGTATTAGTAGCTGTACTTGTATTAAATGTAGTCGTTGTGTTTTTACTAGTAGACACCACTGTAGCTGTTGACTTGCTAGTTTGAACAACAGTAGATGTACTAGTATTATAGGTTGTCGTAGTAGCGGTTTGAGTATTATAAGTGGTTGTAGTTGACTTATTAGTGCTCCACGCTGTTGTAGTTGACTTACTAGTTTCGTAAGTTGTTGTTGTTGATTTACTAGTAGATACCACTGTCGTAGTTGATGTATTATATGTTGTAGTAGTATTTTTAGTAGTATTATATGTTGTATCAGTACTTCTTGACGTGTTATAAACAGTTGTAGTTGTTGTAGATGTGTTAAACGCAGTACTAGTTGATTTAGTAGTTTCTACTACAGTGTTGGTACTAGTGTTATAAGTAGTCGTAGTGTTAGTAGATGTATTATAAGTAGTTGTCGTGTTAGTTGAAGTATTATAAACAGTATTTGTAGATTTACTAGTGGATACTACTGTATTAGTTGATTTAGATGTTTCATATGTAGTAGTAGTACCTTTATCTGTTTCAACAACAGTACTTGTAGATGTATTATAAGTGGTAGTAGTTGCAGTTGTAGTATTAAATGCAGTAGTAGTTGACTTACTAGTACTCCAACTAGTAGCAGTACTTTTGCTAGTAGACCAAGTTGTGTTAGTTGATTTACTTGTTGAAACAACCGTACTTGTACTCGTATTATAAGTTGTAGTGGTATTAGTTGAGGTGTTATAAACAGTATTCGTAGACTTACTAGTGCTCCAAGTTGTATTAGTAGATTTACTAGTTTCTACAATAGTATTTGTTGATTTACTTGTCGATACAACTGTAGAAGTAGAAGTATTATAAGTGGTAGTAGTATTAGTGGATGTGTTATACGTTGTTGTGGTTGCAGTACTAGTATTATATGTAGTAGTTGTGTTTTTACTTGTTGATACTACCGTAGCTGTTGCGGTACTAGTGTTATATGTAGTCGTAGTATTCTTATTTGTTGAGACAACAGTACTAGTAGCTGTATTATAAGTTGTTGTAGTATTTTTAGATGTACTAACTACAGTAGTAGTTGAAGTTGCAAAACTAGTACTCATTGTAGTCTCGGTATTAGTACTAGTATTATATGTTGTTGTTGTTGTTTTATTAGTGGACACTACAGTTGCAGTGGCTTTACTCGTAGATACTACCGTGCTTGTAGATGTATTATAAGTCGTTGTTGTGTTAGTAGACGTATTATAAGTAGTTGTCGTAGCTGTACTAGTATTCCATGTAGTAGTGGTAGACTTTGAAGTACTCCACGTAGTAGTAGTACTTTTGGATGTACTAACCACAGTGCTCGTAGAAGTATTATACGTAGTAGTAGTATCTTTAGTTGTATTATATGTTGTGTTTGTACTCCTAGCAGTATTATATACCGTAGTAGTGTCTGTTGACGTATTAAATACTGTGCTAGTTGATTTACTTGTACTAACTACTGTAGATGTTGATGTATTATATGTAGTCGTAGTATTTGTAGAGGTATTATAAGTTGTTGTTGTAGCTGTTTGAGTATTGTATGTTGTAGATGTATTTTTACTAGTAGATACAACAGTATTCGTAGATTTACTAGTTGATACAACTGTAGCGGTTGCTTTACTAGTACTAACTACAGTTGATGTACTAGTGTTGTACGTAGTTGAAGTGGCTGTTGTTGTATTGTATGATGTTGTAGTATTCTTGTTTGTAGACCACGTAGTTGTGGTGCTTTTACTCGTACTTACTACAGTAGCAGTGGCTTTACTCGTTTGAACAACTGTTGAAGTAGATGTGTTATAAGTAGTAGTAGTTGCTGTTGTTGTATTATAAGTGGTTGTAGTATTTTTACTTGTACTCCACGTTGTATTAGTAGACTTACTTGTGGATACAACGGTAGATGTTGTTTTACTAGTTTCCACAACTGTACTTGTAGAAGTATTGTATCTAGTAGTAGTTGCTGTGGTGGTATTATATTCTGTAGTTGTACTAGTACTTGTATTATAAGCTGTTGTAGTTAATGTATTGGTTGAGGTATTGTATGTAGTGGTAGTAGTTGTACTTGTATTCCATGTAGTTGTAGTATTTTTTGAAGTACTCCAAGTCGTTGTATACTCAGTTGTTGTTGAGGTAGATGTATTATATGTAGTTGTTGTATTAGTACTTTTATCAGTTTCTTGAATTTGGGTGGTAGTTGACGTATTATAAGCTGTTGTGGTATTAGTAGCCGTACTTGTATTCCAATTAGTAGTATATTGTGTAGTAGTTGTTGTTGTAGTAGATGTATTATACGTGGTTGTAGTAGTTGTACTAGTAGCTGTATTATAAGTAGTAGTGTAATCTGTGTTAGTAGTTTTGCTAGTTGTAGTACTTGTATTATATGTAGTTGTTGTATTAGTTGTTTTGTCTGTTTCATACGCAGTACTCCAAGTTGTAGTTGTAGATCTCTGCGTCTCAGTGGTAGTATTATATGCAGTATTCCAAGATGTAGTTGTAGTTCTTGAAGTATCTGTACTTGTATTATATACAGTGGTTCTACTAGTAGCCCACGTAGTAACGTGATTAGTTGAGATAACAGTACTACTTGATGTTGAAGTATCTCTATGTGTTTGTCTTGAGGTACCAGTAGAGGTACTTTTTGATGTACTCCAAGTTGTGTCTGTGTTTCTATTAGTATTTTTAGTAGTACCACGATTTGTTAATCTATATGTATTTTGAGTTGTTTGCCAAGTTGTAGTAGTTGTAGTATTAATAATATACAGTATGTGTGGCGTTAGAATTCTACGCCAAATATCGAAAAAACTACCAAGAGGATTTAATGATATACTATGCATTACTTATTGATTTTCTTATTAATACTTTATTTACAAAATAATTGAAATCTGATTGTATCTCATATATAACATGAACTTCATTGTTTTCAGAATTATCAAAATTATTACTTGTTACTTCTACTTCCCCATCTAAGGTGTATAAAATATCACCAGCCACAACGTCTTTTAAAACTACATCGATCCAATTATTATTTCTTTTTACTACCATGGGTAGTTTAGCACTACCGCTTATTAAATTAGTGTTTAATGTAAATACACCTTGACATTTCATAACCCTACATTCAACTCCTGATTTAAGTTCTAAACTAGGATTAGAAGGATCCGCACAAGAAAGTACGCTACTTTCATAGTTAGGAGTATATTTAATATCAACGCTACTAGAATCACTATCATATATTACAGAACCAGCTTTAACACCAAAACCCTCTGTTCTAGTAAGTGTATATAAAGGTACATAATATTTATCTCTATTATAATAAGTGTTCTCTACAGGATCTACAGCTACCTCAGTAAAAGATACATTATCCCAATAAAACATCATCCATTCGTCTGTTGTTCCACCACTAAAATTCCACCAACTAATTTTACATGTACTATTAGCTTTTTGTTTACAAAAATATCTAAAATCTTTATGTAAATCATCATCTACATATGTATCCATTAATATTGCGTCATATCTAGTTGTTTCTTCAGATAATAAATCTATCCACTTACCTTCCTTAATAATTACATTAGATTTATCAGCTGCCCACGCTTTTAATTTTACTATTATTTCCGGATGGCATTCAACTATAGTATGTGAAGCAGGGTTTCTAGCTTGAACAGCAGTAGATAATATACCCATTCCGAAACCACACTCTAACACATGATCTCCCGCGGCTACAGCAACTTCTGCCATTTTTTCCATAATAGGTTGTTCCCAAGACATCATTATCTCTCTAGTATCATTTAATTCTGGACAATGATATGTTATCTTATCATCTGTAAATGTTAAGTTAGCTGCTAAATATGAATCTCTAAATCTATGTGCCATAGTTAATTATTTATTATTGACATCCTCTAAAACAATCTCCACCGCCTCCATCTGTTTGAGTTTGTGTACTAGTATTATAATACGAAACATAATGTGTATTATAAGTTGTTGTATACGCAGTAGAAAAAGTGGTTAATGTTGAAGTTGTTGTATTATACGTAGTGGTTGTGTTAACATTCCACGATGTAGTATATATTGTTTGGGTTAAAAAAGTTGTAGTAGTAGAGGTATTATATGCAGTGGTTGTAGAGGTGTTAAATACAGTGGTGGTGGTAGTATTATATGCGGTGCTCCAAGTTGTAGTTGTAGATTTTGAAGTCTGAGTAGCGGTATTATATGCGGTAGTCCAAGTTGTAGTTGTGCTTCTAGTGGTGTCAGTACTTGTGTTATAAGTAGTAGTGGTTTCTGTTGATGTGGAGGTATTATATGCGGTACTCCAAGATGTAGTTGTATTTCTGTTTGTTACAGTACTTGTATTATACGTTGTAGTAGTATTAGTAGTTGTACTTGTATTATATTGAGTTGTAGTATTAGTTGTTTTACTGTATAACGTACTAGTGCTTACCACGGTATTTGTACTAGTGCTTGTTGACGTATTATAAGCTGTAGTTGTAGAAGTATTATATGTTGTTGTTGTGGTAGTAGAGGTACTTGTATTATAATTGGTTGTTGTTGCCTTAGTTGTGAGTGTACTAGTATTCCACGTAGTAGTAGTATTCTTGCTAGTACTCCAAGTAGTTGTGGTAGATTTAGTTGTGTTATATGCTGTTGAAGTCAATGTACTAGTACTTGTATTATACGCCGTTGTTGTCGACTTAGTTGTTGATGAAGTTTCATCTGTACTCCTAAGAGTGCCCCATGATGTTGTTGTAGCAGTATTATATGTGGTTGTAGTATCTGTACTTGTGTTATACACGGTTGTTGTGCTTGTGGTAGTATTAAAGGTGGTGGAAGTACTCTTACTTGTAGAAACAATTGTGTTAGTAGATTTTGAAGTTTCTACTACAGTAGACGTTGCTGTATTATACGTAGTTGTTGTATCAGTTGAAGTATTATATGTAGTGGTTGTTGCTGTTGAAGTATTAAATACAGTATTAGTAGATTTACTTGTACCCCAAGTTGTATTAGTATTTTTACTTGTAGAAACAACTGTTGTTGTAGCAGTGTTGTAAGTTGTGGTGGTATTAGTTGAAGTATTGTATGTGGTCGTAGTTGCAGTAGTGGTGTTAAAGGTTGTTGAAGTATTTTTACTTGTAGAAACAACTGTGTTAGTTGATTTACTAGTACTTACGACTGTAGCTGTTGCTTTAGATGTACTTACAACTGTTGTTGTAGCTGTATTATATGTAGTTGTTGTATTCTTACTAGTACTCCATGTAGTAGATGTTGTTTTTTGAGTATTATATGTAGTATTGGTTGATCTACTAGTATTATAAGTAGTTGTAGTGGTTTTACTTGTTTCAACTACTGTGCTAGTGGCTGTATTATAGGTTGTTGTTGTTGACGTACTAGTGTTAAATGTAGTAGTAGTGTTTTTATTAGTACTCCATGTTGTAGTTGTTGATTTGCTTGTTTCGTAGGTTGTAGTAGTTGACTTGCTAGTACTAACAACCGTTGTTGTACTTGTATTATACGTGGTAGTGGTATTAGTACTAGTGTTAAAAGTTGTCGTTGTATTTGTTGACGTATTATATTGAGTACTTGTATTAATATTTGTTGTAGTACTAGTGTTATAAGTCGTACTAGTACTTGTATTAAACGTTGTGGTTGTGCTTTTAGATGTACTAACAGTAGTAGTAGTACTTGTATTATAAGTCGTTGTTGTAGCAGTAGAGGTATTATAAGTCGTCTCTGTGTTTGTACTTGTATTAAATACTGAGCTAGTTGTCTTACTAGTAGACACCACTGTTGATGTAGATTTACTAGTCTCATATGTTGTGGTAGTTGCTTTACTAGTGCTTACTACAGTTGTTGTCGCTGTATTGTAAGTTGTTGTAGTTGCGGTGGTGGTATTAAAAGTTGTAGTTGTAGCAGTGGTGGTATTAAATGTAGTAGTGGTATTTTTATTAGTACTCCAAGTGGTGGTTGTTGATTTATTTGTACTAACCACTGTATCTGTACTTGTATTATAAACAGTTGTTGTTGCTGTAGTTGTATTAAACGTTGTCGTCGTATCTGTACTAGTATTAAATGTTGTTGTGGTTGATTTACTAGTTTGCCACGTTGTATTTGTGTTTTTACTTGTGCTTACTACCGTACTAGTGGAAGTATTATATACTGTAATTGTACCTTTTTGAGTATTGTATGTAGTAGTTGTGGCGGTAGATGTGTTATAAGTTGTAGTAGTATTCTTATTAGTTTCATAAGCGGTTGTTGTACTTTTACTAGTAGATACTACTGTCGCTGTAGTTTTACTAGTCGATACAACTGTAGTAGTTTGGGTATTATACGTAGTTGTGGTATTTTTACTAGTTTCCCAAGTTGTAGTAGTTGACTTTGTAGTGTTATAAGTCGTATTAGTGCTTCGATCGGTATTATAGGTTGTCGTGGTGGATTTTGAAGTTTCTACTACTGTAGACGTACTAGTATTATATGTGGTTGTAGTACTGGTACTAGTATTAAAAGTTGTAGTTGTTGCTGTGCTAGTGTTAAACGTTGTAGTAGTTGACTTACTTGTAGAAACAACAGTATTAGTACTTTTATTAGTCTCAACAACTGTTGATGTAGCGGTGTTGTATGTAGTTGTTGTATCAGTACTTGTGTTAAAAGTAGTTGTCGTGGATTTACTAGTGCTCCATGCTGTACTTGTACTTTTAGATGTAGATACAACCGTTGCTGTTGCTTTACTTGTAGAAATAACAGTTGTTGTAGCGGTATTAAACGTTGTAGTAGTAGATTTACTAGTTTCATATGTAGTAGTAGTGTTCTTACTAGTTTCATATGTTGTTGTGGTAGATTTACTCGTACTTACTACTGTTGCTGTAGCTTTACTAGTTGATACTACTGTACTCGTACTAGTATTATACGTTGTTGTAGTTGCAGTTGTCGTATTGAACGTAGTGGTTGTATTTGTGCTAGTATTAAAGGTAGTATTAAAAATAGTGGTTGTATTTGTGCTAGTATTATATACAGTGGTTGTACTAGTACTTGTGTTCCATGTAGTAGTATAAGTAGTTATTGTATTAGTACTTGTATTATACGTGGTGGTAGTAGTAGTAGAAGTATTAAATTCTGTAGATGTTGATTTGCTAGTAGATACTACCGTAGCAGTGGCTTTATTAGTACTTATTACAGTTGTAGTACTAGTATTGTATGTGGTAGTGGTTGCTGTTGAAGTGTTAAAAGTAGTAGTAGTTGCTGTACTAGTATTAAATGTTGTAGTCGTAGACTTGCTAGTTTCAACCACAGTTGCAGTTGCTTTAGATGTACTAACAACAGTTGTGGTACTAGTGTTATAAGTTGTTGTAGTAGCAGTACTAGTATTCCAAGTGGTTGTAGTACTTTTTGTTGTATTATAAACAGTATTTGTACTTCGATCAGTATTATACGTAGTAGTTGTTGATTTAGTAGTTTCAACAACAGTGCTAGTAGAAGTATTATATGTAGTGGTTGTGTTAGTACTTGTGTTGTAGGTAGTAGTAGTACTTTTACTGGTGCTCCACGTTGTGTTTGTGGACTTACTAGTAGATACAACTGTGGCGGTTGCTTTTGAAGTTTCTACTACAGTTGTTGTAGATGTGTTGAATGTTGTGGTGGTAGCTGTTGTAGTATTATAAGCTGTGCTAGTGTTTTTGTTTGTTGCCCAAGCTGTAGTATACTCTGTCGTAGTGTTTGTCGCAGTGTTATATACTGTACTTGTACTTTTACTAGTCTCATACGTAGTTGTAGTACTTTTACTTGTAGATACTACAGTATTAGTTGATTTACTAGTTATTGTACTAGTATTAAAAACTGTAGTAGTAGTTGTAGATGTATTAAAAGACGTTGTGGTATTGGTACTAGTATTAAAGGTTGTGGTTGTGGATTTTGAGGTAGCCCATTGAGTACTAGTAGACGCTGTAGTAGCTGTTGATGCAGCTGTACTTTTTGTCCACCAGTCTTTTTTCCAGAATCCTAACCATTTTGCCATGTGTCATTTTTTTTAAGAGAAGTCACCAATATAATTTACAAATACTTTATTTGTTGCTAAAACAATATATGATAGTACTGATGACTTGCTATTACCAGTTACAAAATTCACTGTTGCTCCAGAAGGAGTGTGCATATAACTAGGTAATGCAGCAAAAGCTACGGTACCAGAAGAAGCGTTATTAATTATTATATTACCAGATTGTCCAACATTATCAGAGGTAATAGTTAAAGCTATGGTATTTGTAGCAGCGTTAGCATTTATAATAAAATTATCATTTAAACTTAAATCACAAGTATGTGTATTGGTAGAATGAGTAACAGTTGTTACAGTTCTACGTAAATTTTTTGTTACTAAAACAGTACCTTGGAATAAACCATCAGAAGCTATATCTTGAATAGCATAAACTAATCCTGTTGATGGAGTTCCTTTATGTGTTTTATATGTTAATGTTAAATCATAAAAATCACTATTACTACTATTAACAGCTATATTACTTACCCAATATGCACCCCATATATTACGATCATTTAATTCTACTATAACTATGTCTCTATTTGCTAATACATTTAAAGCATCTGGAGCCATAATATCACTACAATTATCATAATGATATTTACTTACTGTTATACTTGTAATACTTGCCCAAGCAGAACTATCTGATGAAAACTCCCCACATCCATCTGCAGTACTCATATATTGCCAAGCAAATCTTATAGATGATCCAACAGCATTTGTAGCATCCATCCAGGCTGCAATATCTTTTACTTGATAGTTTCTAGTTGTCGAACCTTGATCTGATCCAAGAAGTTTGTCTGTTCCATGAATAACTTGATCTACAGCTATATTTTTAATCTTAGGCATTATTTTCCGTTTTTAAGTTTGTTATATTTTTCAACACTACGACCACCAAAATAAGCACCAATAGTAGTCATAAGTACTAATTGAAGTAAATCCACCCATTTGGCTTCTACTTCAAATTGTAATGATCCACTATCAATAAATACCATGAGCACGGTCGCCACTATAAGGAATATGAGTACGAGAGGACGAACTGAACGCGTTAACCAGTTTCCGTGCTCTAAATCTGCTTTCCACCTTTCGGTAACATTCTTTTGCATAGCCGCTTCTGCTTCTATGAGGATTTCAGTCATTTGTTTTTCAAATTCTGCCTTTTCATCTTTAGTGCGTACGAATTTATCTACTACTCCACTAATCTTTTCAACAATACCACCACCGGCACCACCGAAAAGTTTTGCTAATAACTTACTCATATCTTAAGCTTTTGCGAAACTCATGTATTCTACATACTGAGCTGAAGTACCTGTAACATATATATCCGCAGCACCATTGCTCGGTATCACTGCAAATTCTCCAGTTCCTATTGTAGCTATTCTTGTATTAGCTTCTGAGTTACCACTCGTGTTATGTACATAAAGAAGATTTGATGCAGATAAATTATTAATTACTATTACTACGTTTCCTGTGTCATCGGCTTCTTGAATCTGTTGAGCAGAACCATCTAGCTTAAGTTTATGTACTTTATTACCTTCGTTTGTTGTAAATGCTTTAGTGAAGTTCACCGCCACGGCGTCTGAAAAAGGACCACCTGCGGCTGCCACTAATTTTAATGTTGCTGTTAATGTTGCCATAATCTATTTTTGTTTTTTCTTTTTACTATAATACTTTTGATATTTTCGTTTCGGTTTTAAACCTCCACCTTTTTTCTTTTTTCCAGGCATAATTATGTTATATTAGGGTTACTTAAATCTTCTTGTGCATTATAGCCCCCACCTCCCGGTATGTTTTCTGGACGACCTCTTTTGGTCATGCCTACAATTTTTTGTATAATACCTGAGTTATCTAAACTAGGTTTCTTATCTACAAAAGGTACAGGTCTCTTAAAAGGACCTTCGCTTACCTCATTATTAGAACCGAGTTCTTGTTTGAATCCAACGGATTCGCTACTTGAACTTCTGTCTTGTTGGGATTTTTTAAAGTGCTTTATAGCAGCCATAATAGATTTCATATTTCCAATTGGGAACATAGTATTGAGTTTTAATTGTTAACGATCATTGTCTTTAATCATATCATCAATAGCTTTATTATAAACTTTATCTGTATATGATTTGTTGTCGTAGAATTTGGATCTTTCTGATGTAGGTAAATCTTCTTCACCTAATAGAATTCTATATATCCTACTTATAAGCTGGGAGCATTTAAATGATGTCTTAAAAATACTGTATTTGATTGAAGTGCGGTTTCGATGTCTCCATGTTTCTATCCAACCTTGTTGTCTTAGTCTTTCCCATCGGTTTTTATCCCATGAGTAAGTATATGTACCATCGATAAATTCTTGTCGTGTAAACCTGTCTTTACAGTCTAAATATATTAAAAGTTCTAAATCGGCATCTTTTAATTCGTAAGTTTTACAGGCCCATTTACGAACGAGCCTGTAATACTTAAGAATTTGCATTTCGCGTAGATCTGCAGAACTTAATCTCATTTAACTATTAGTTATCTGGATTAGTATCAGCATCAGCGGTTGAGATAATACATGCAGATATGTTTGAATCAACATATACGCTGTTATCATCATCAGCAACAACTAGCATAGCTGCACCGTAAGGGTCAGCAATAGCTTTAGCTATACTTGTACATACTGCTTTATAAGCTCCAGAAGTGTAAGTTAACTCAACGTAATTCTTTGTAGAATCAGCGTCAGTTCCTTCAGCAATCCTTGGATTCTTAAAATAAACATTGCATGTAGTAGCAGCAGTTGCGTTGATAGACATAAGGTCAGCAGCTGGGATAACAATGTTATCTGCAGCAGCATCAACACCACCTCCACTCGCGAAGTAAAGTAATTTTGCGTGTAATTTTGCCATTTTTAGATTTTTTAAGGGTTAAACAATAATTTCAGCACGACTATATTAAATTTCAATTGATTAACTATTCAACTATAACTACATCTGCGTGCTTTATAACAAAATAATAGTTACCGTCGAATTCGATCCCATGACCAGCATTCTTATCATAATAAACAATATCATCTTTTTTGATACCATTTACTAGATCGCCAATACTTTCCACACGACCTTTTAAATACCTAACATCGTCATTTTGTGTTTCTGTTAAAACAAACCCACTTTCAGACTTAGGCTTTTCTTTTATTTTCTCTATGACTATGTAATAATTAATTGCTTTCATCTACTATCCTTATATTATTTATTACACAATCTGCCGAAATTATAGTAGTTACTACTGATACTGCGTTGCGCAGCGCCGATTTTGTTACCAAAACCGGATCAATAATTCCAGCTTTTACCATATCTACTTCTTTTCCGCTTGTAACATCTATACCATAACCAGGTTTTTTAGGATTACATCTTTCTAAACCTGCATTATCTAGTATAGTACAAAACGGTGATAATATAGATTCGGTTAATATTTTTTCTCCGATGTTATCTTCATCTATATTTTGAGCTGCATTTAATAGAGCAATTCCACCTCCAGGAACAATTCCTTCCTTTAAAGCGGCTTTAGTAGCATAAACAGCATCTTCAACTCTATCCTTTTTCTCTTTCAATTCTACTTTAGAATCAGCACCTACATATACAACTCCCACACTACCTGCTAATATTGCTAGCCTTTGTTCTAGCTTTTTCCTCATAAAAGGATTTTTATCCTCCTTTTTAATTAGCTTCTTAACGTGTGCTATTCTTTCTTTTAGTTCCTCACCTGTTTTATTTACAGTAAACACTGTATGTTTGTCGTTGGTGATTACTTTTATAGCATTACCTAAACAATCTGGTTCTATTAAATCGAAATCATCTCCAAGTTCTTCATTTATTACTTTAGCACCAGTTACTATTGCTAAGTCAGCTATAGTATCTTCTTTTGTAGGTCCAAAACCAGGTAGGTCTATAAAGTTAACCTTTATATTACCTTTCACTTTATTAGCTAGTAATGCTGCTTTTGGTTGTTGTTCTAACTCACCTACTATTAATAGTGGCCTATTTTGTTTAATACAAAATTCCAACACTGTTTGTATCTTTCTAACATTTGGAATAGCTGTAGAAGATATAAGTATATAAGGATTTTCTAATTCACATACACCTTTATCTTTATCAGTTATTAAATATTTAGATTTTAATGGACAATCTATCTGTACACCATCAACAACATCAACATATGTTTCCCCTGTTAATGACTCTTCCATTAATACAACACCATCTTCACCTACTTTTTTATAAGCTTCTGATATATGTTTACCTAATTCCTCATCATTATTACAAGATATTGTAGCAACTTGTTTTAAAAGCTTGTTATCTACTTCTATTGCTGTCTTGTCTAGATATTTAATTACTTTATCCATACCAGACTTAATACCTTTCTTCACGTCTCTAATAGATTCCTTATTATATTCAGGATTACTAGCTACATTTAATAATGAATGAGCAAGAACGGTAGCCGTTGTGGTACCGTCGCCTGCTTCTTTCACTGTTCTCTGAGCTGCTTCTTTTAGTAAAGTAGCACCCATGTTTTCAACCGGATCAAATAAGACTACGGATTCTGCGACCGTTACACCATCTTTTGTTATCACCGGTTTTCCTAGTGCGTCTTCGTAAATTACACATTTACCAGAGGCACCGAGTGTAGATTTAACAGCGCTATTAAGCTTTTCTACACCTTGAATTATTTTATTTTTAGCATTATCGCCGAAGTTTAATGACTTGACGATTTGGCTGGGTTGATTATATTCCATTTAATTTAATTTTAGTCTTCGTATAGATAGAAATGAATAGGTATTCCTAACAAAACTATTCCTATACATATTAATAATTCCACTTTATTTAAAGGTTTTAACTACTTTAGGTCCTTTTGTGAACTCTAACTTTTTATTGTAGTGACTGATACTGCCATCTATAGCGGTTTCTGCACCTTCTATTGTTTCCCTTCTTGTAACATCGTTCCATTTGTCGCAACAATGATCCTTTTCAGAATCACAATTACAGTTAACGTCTCGGTATTCGGTTTGAAAAAATCCATTTGGTAATTGAACTATTCTCCAGTTCTTCTTTTCAGCTAAGTGCTTCCAAGCTTCTATGGTTTCTTCGGTAATTTGTGGTTGACTACTCCACGATCTAGTCGCATAAAAATACGTCATAATTTTGGTATTTAAGGTTATGCAGAGGCTTTTTCATTCTTTGT
>Ga0208013_1000257_pt1 | contig 33888 bp, 37 predicted proteins | sample 16_taG_FD_184091 | JGI IMG/M metagenome (GOLD analysis project Ga0208013, IMG submission 184091) | Marine viral communities from the Subarctic Pacific Ocean - 16_ETSP_OMZ_AT15313 metaG (SPAdes) (version 2) | ecosystem: Environmental > Aquatic > Marine > Oceanic | place: Pacific Ocean | collected...
GTTTTACTGGTTGCATAAAGACCAGCCAGTAAATTATGAAGTAATTGAGCATACAACTTGCTGCGCTCGGCTTGATTCATTGTGCGAGGGTCATATTCTATAATGTCTTTCATGTAAGGCTTGTAACCGAAACCTAACTCAAATTGAGTTGGTGCTGGAAGTCCACAGGCAGGACAAAGTGTAATACAATAATGGGCTGGTATCCAACGAAGTGTGCCTCCGTAATCAATTTGATAGAACTCAATTGGGCGCAGTTCTTTAGTATTCAAGATTTTGTCGTAAGTTCGAGTTGAAACAACTGTGTAAGTTCCAGCGTTGATAATGCCTTCATTTGTGGTTGCTCCTCCAGTTAAAGGACAAGTTCCGGGTGTTGGATTGTAACCCAACCACTTGTCTGCATTAGCAGAGTATTCGATATTAACGGTGGCTTTGACCTCTATTTGTTTCCAGTTGTCTGGAAAATCTTGGGGTGTTGTGGACAATCCCATACCAGAACCCATATCTGTTCCAACAGGCATTTTATGTGACACACACCAAGCAACAGAAGGGTATAACTGTGGACCCCGACCGTGACCTTGCCATCTTTCAAATCTGGGTGTGTCTTCTGAAGGGGTGAATCCATCTACTGTGGCTGGATTTGTGTAACGACCATTGTTGAAACGATTATCCACCAATTTTCCTGATTCCAATAATAATCTGTGGGTAACTTGACCTTCAAACATACCGTTACCATCAAAACAAGTTCGATAACCTCCTGCGTAAGAAGACCACATAGCCGAGTTCATAGCCTCAGTATTGGATTCTTTATCAGAACTTGGAACTAATTGAACTCCGTTACCTGCCGTGTAATTAACGATGACATCTGAAAATACATTAGACCAACGGCCTCGACGACTTCGTTCTAAGGGCAAACTTTTAATTTCTTCCTCCCACCCGTAACTTTGGTTGGGGTGGATATTGAGGTGTCCAATTTCGTGTTGAATTACGAAAAGTAAATCCTCGGCTACACGTTTTTCGGTAAATCCGTGATAATTTTCAGCAAGTCCGTGAGCCATGTAATCGTTAGAAAGAGAAATGTAGTCCATATTAGTTTGAGCAAAATGCTCTGCTGAATCAACCAGCATTAACTCGTTGGATATTCCGTTGGCCTTTTTTAATTGACTCAACATTTTGACAAATGATGGTGGAACGTTGCCCTCAGCAGGTTCGATGGTCATGTAAGTGTCTACGAACTCATCATCGTCTTCCATAATTGACATTAGGGGTTTCCGATACTTAAAACTTCTCAAAGCAAGGTGGCTTCATTAAAGATTAACTGGTAATGCAGCGAATCAATCAATGATATGTTTCCTGAATCTTTGACACCCTCATTGACGAGGTTAGTGTAACTGGCCGTAGTGTAAGCCATTGGTTCATTAACTGCTATGAACTTCTTGCCTGAAATTAGGTTGGAAGTAACGCCCATTGTGAGGTTTAGGGTGGTAAATCCTCCAGATGTTTCACTCACGAAGAAGCGAACCCAGAGTCGAAGGTGGTCATCGCCTCCATAATCTGTTTGTCCTGTGGGTGAACCCGCAGCGTGATTGAGTGGGAAACAAGCCATGAGACCATCAGTTTGAAGATTTCCAGTAAGTCCTCCGAAAGTTTCGTTTGTTGTTACTGCCTCTTCAAAAGTTTTGGCTTCTCTGTTTGTGTATCCGTCAGCCCATGCTATAACACCAGCCATGAAATCAGTAAAAGTTATGTTGCTAATACTGTCTTCGTTACCTTCCATGTTAAGTATCTGAACTCCACTACTACCCACAGAAGTTGTGTAAGCAGTTTGAAGTTTCGTTAGTTGGTCCACGAAATTATCTCGTTGCAGAGAACCAGCACCTCGGCTACCTCGCTTAGAAGTAATCTCACGAATTGGTAATCGACCTGAAATCATTAAGGCTTGGTCTGCAAAAGATGAGGCATAAGACATACCAGACATTTGGGTTTCTTTAAATGGTGTCCCTGAGCCTGTTTTGCCGGTTCCATTGTTGCCCGGTGCGGCCAGCATACGACCCCATGCACCGATAGAATCCTGATAAGTTCTCCATTGGAAACTGTTGGTAGCATTTTTGAATCCATTGTTTGTGAGGGCTGTCCATCCGTTGCCGCTTCGAGCAATTTTGTTAGCAATACCCGGGTCGGCTTTATTGATGGGTCCGCCACAAATTGGAGCCATGTTGGAATCCAAAAGGGAAAGTAGTGTATCTCGGTCATCCGAAAACAAGTTAGGTTCTGCACAAATGTCTCCACGAAGTTGGTAATAATCAAACAGAACTTGTGCCGCAGTATCCTTTGCGGGGTTGGGGTCATAAGAAACACGGCTCAAATAATTGTTGTAGTTTTCTGTGTAATCGTTAGCAGAACCATAAGTTCGGGAAGGTTTCGTAGCGGAATCAGGAGTGTTAAGAGCCGCACGCTCGTTTTCAATAACCATTGTAGCAATATGCCAATGAACAGGAGTGAAGTTTTTACCTGCACTTGCTTGAATCATACTTGCACGAAGAGGAACCAAAACGGTTTGTTCGTAATTCCAAAGATTAGGTGCAGAACGAAGAACATCCATACATCGGCGGTAAAACAAATCCCAAACGTCGAGGAGTGGGTATCCACCCTTTGAAACTCCCAACTGGTCTCCTTCTTGGAGCAAGTATTTGTTCACAATGGCTTCTCGAATCCATTCCTGTTCGTTGTTGTAGTTGAGTGAAGAACCATCCATACCAGAGATTTCACCTTTGCTGCTCTTAGCACGTCCTAATCGGTGAGCCGTCACATAAGGCAAAGCATCGAGAATCTCGCTGCGGGTAACATAGGACTTTCCTCGCAAGAATGCTAAAGCGGCTGAAAGTTTCTGAAGTGAGTTAGTGAAACGGAAACCAAGAACACGTCCAATATCGCTGGGTGCGTGTTCCTCGTAAGTTTTACCGCTTTCACGGTCTGGACTGATATTGGTAGTTCCATCTTCTTTAGTGTTCGTAGTAATTGAGAAATCCATAAGTGGTGAAGCATAAAGGTAACCTGAAGATTTAGGCACAAGGCTTTTCTTTGATGCAGCCTTGAGTTTGGTATTAAGCGGTTGGAATCGTTGAGTGAACAACACAGAAATGTAAGACATTTCTCGAAGTGCATCGTAAGTTGAACTACCAACAGTTTGACCGGGTGGGGCGTAACCAATGTCTTTGCCTACAAAGTTCCAAACTGAAGCCAATTCGTTGAAACGTAGAGGTTCAATTTGTCCTTGAATGGCTTTAACAACCAATCGCTCTTGTGGGGGTCCACCTCCACCGAGAACTTTGCCTGAAAGTTGTTCATATCTGGCACCGAGAGAAATTGACTTAAACAACAATTCCATGTCGATACGGTCAATGAAAGCAAGGTCGTTTCCTTTTTGGTGAGGGTTGGTGTCCATCCAAGCAACGAAAGAAGGTGAATCGAAACTGCGACCACGGTATTCTACTTTTCGCTCGGCAATTAGACCCAGAACAGCATCTTCAACACCTGCTTGTGAACGGTTGGCTTCGTTGAAGAACTTAACAGGTTGAGTAACGATAGGTCGTGGAACTGGCTCGAACTCGTAAGTTGATTCTTCTACACCACGCAATTCATTTTGTTTGGTGGCTTGACGGATTTCAATACCGTAAAGAACTTCGTCAGCACGCTTTTCGTAGTCAATCTTAGCCACACCGATTTCACGTAGCATTTCTTCAAGAATACTTTTAGTGTCGTTGTATTTTCCACCACCTGATGCTGGAATCCACTCTGAACGCAAGTCATAGAAATGTTCCATCAAGAACTCACGGAAGTTGTAGCCTTCGTTACGACCTGCATCGGTGTAAAGACCATGACCTGCAACGAGGTAATCGTTGAGAGAATCACGAGCGTATCCACCTGCACCGGGTCGGTCCAAAATAATGTTTCGGTAATTTTGAGTTGATTCAGGAGTGTCAGCATTGTATTGAGGGTATTGAAGACCCATTGTGTAAGTCAATGAAACTTTTCCAGTAGAATCTGTAACTGTGTATTCACGAGTGTTGTTGAAAACAAACTCTCCCTTTTCATCCAAGATTTGAATTGGTGCAACAGCCATTTCTACTTCATTGTCTGGCAAAAGTTTCAGAATATCTGAGGATGTCAAATCGTCTTTCTTGTCCAAATCTGGGTGGTTGAAACCTTGAATGGGAACTTTGGAAACATAGCAATTGGTAAGTAGGTAAAAGTAATCTTCAATTGACATGGTGTTCTTGTTGAAAGAATCTCCTTTGCTGTTTTTAGCATTAGAGTGCAAGAACTGGGTGTCGTAAAGATATGCTCCTGAAACTTGAGAGTCTTCAGTCCAATGAGTAAATCGCCATTTGTTCCAGTTGTCACGAACTGCAAAGTAAGCATCGTTGGAGTAATCAATTGCATAGTTTTGACCAGCAGGGAACTCTTTAGGAACGTAAGGTTGATTGAAACGAGCGTCATCGGAGTAGGTTTTACCTTCAGAAACAACAAATCGCTTTTTTCCAGAGTGTCCGTAAGAATTGCACAACAAAACTGCGGCGGATTCAATAACAGTGGTTTTACCTGTGCCGGGAATACCAGACAATCGGCAAGTAGAATCTTTCATCAACCATGCTGCTGTGAACATTTCAAGGTGTTCGTAAGTATCGAAACCGAAAACTTCACCGAGATTGGTCATACTGCTTTGAATCTTTTTGAGTCTCATCTCGTGAGCCTTTTTGTTTTGTGTAAGTTTGGTAAGTTTCAACTTGGCTTCAAAGATTTTTCCTAAAGCAGCACCTAATGTAGCAGGTAATCCTTTACTCATTACTGTGTCGTCATAAACTGCCGAAACTTCGTAACCGCCGTAATCAGATTCTTCCAAATCTAAATCTTCGAGGTCGATTTCATCGCCATCGTCATCAAGAACTAAAAAGTTCAACGGTCCTCGATTAACGCCAGAGAAAACTTCGACGCTACTGAGGGTTTCATCCAATTCTTCAAGGGATACCATTTCTTCTAACTTACGACCACTACTGGAGGCAACTTCTTTAAGAACTGCCATGCCTTGCTTACCGATAAGTTCTTCCAATTGTTCTTCAAAAGTTGTCATATTTAATCGCCTCTGATTTTTATTGCATACGTTTTGGGTCCAATGCCCACAATGATAACGTAATCATTTTTCTGTTGAACCATAATTGTTTTGGTATCAACTTTTCCAGTTAGTTCATCAATAGCATTGTATTTAGCCGAAAGTCTGGAGGAACGACGTGAGTTGGTCAAATACTTTTCAACATCTGCAACTTCGAGTTTGCCTTTAACAACCATAAGTGTAGGGCGACCATCAACGATATTAACTGTGCCTTTGATTTCTTTTTGTTGATTGTCCAAAGCCTTGAAGCGTTCATCATTGTCTGGAATCAGAATCTCTTCACCATCAACAGTTGTTAATTTGATTTGGCTGTATGTTGTAGTCTCGTAAGTTTTGCTACCCAACTTTATTGAATAAGGGTCTTTTGAAGCATTCTTGGAAGCAACTTCAATGGAAACAATGCCTTCGCCAACATCTCGCTTGGCTGGAGATAGAACTTTACCGTCTTCATTGATTGGTTTCAAGTTTCGGATGTCGAAGGGGAACATAAACTCTTGTTGGTTACTGTCAGAACTATCGTTGATATTGAAACCGGGGAATAAGTTGGAAGCATCTTTAGAAGAAGCGTAGTCGAGTGCGAAAAACACACCCTCAGTATCTAAGTTAATTTTGGTGTCAAAGTCCAAAGCAAGTGGTTGTAGCACAGTTTCATCCAGAGTTCCTTTGTCAAAATCAATGTCAGTGATAACTGGTTCAAAATCAATTTGACGGTATCCTTCGTTTATGTAAGCCAAACTTAAAGCACGGGTGGCTTGTTGGCTGGCGGTGTTACCTGCACCTTCATCAGTGTAATTGTCAGTCTTGTGACGGTTTTCTAAACCTTCAAAACCAAGATATGGGAATCCATAAACGCCTCCCATTTCTTTGATTATTTCCTTGAAAGAAGTTTTATTGACTCTAATATCAGTTATGGCTCCACCAAGCGAAGGTTCATCCATAACGATTTCAAGAAGTCCGTATGTAGCAAAGTCTCCACCTCTTGTGGCTGGAACCATGCCGAAACGGTCAATCTCAATGTATGACTTACCATCCATAAAGACGAATGAAACTTCGGGTGTTAGAATGCTTTCATATTCTTCTTTATCACCATCTATAAGCGTTTCTGTGTTGGTAAGTGCAGATTCAAACTCTACCATCTCGACACCATCAATATCGCCGTTGGAAACTAACATTGAAAGATAATCAATAGTCCATTGTGGAGAGGCTTCTCCTACAAGAACTCGAATTGGTGACATTCCAATGTCGATTATTCCAGAATTGGCTGTCCAAGCCTTAGAACTAACTTCACGTTCTGAGTAAGCAATAACAGGAGCCACTTCTCCATTCTTCCACCACAATGACAAATCATCCTTAACCAAATACTTTTCAAACTCAGAGGGTGGTGCTGGAGCAGGTGGTAAAACTACTTCTTCCTCTTCTTCCTCTTCTTCTGACGAAGGCGTAGGTGGAATAAAAGTTCCGGCTACGGGTGCTGCTCCAGAGGGCATAACTACTGGAAGGGATTTTCCATAAGTTCCAAGAGCCGTGCCTATTCTATATTGTGTGCTTGGACTCAATACTTCCATAGTGGATACGCCAGCACTATTGTCCTTTACAGATTTTGTCCAGTTAGAATCTACGGACCCTGTGTTAGCAATAGCGTTGATATTGACAGCACCCCATCCATCACGATTAAACTTCGGCAACGTTGCCTTACGACCCGCACCACCCTTTCGAGCAGGAACTGGAACTCCTAATCGAAGAACTCCATTAGAATAAAGAGTATCTACCTCATCACGATTTAATCCGAAAGTTTCGCTGATTTTCGCCATGTATGCAGGGTCTGAATCGTGCCATTGACTACCAACAAGTTCCGAGTAAGTGCTACCTGCAATACCGCCACCTCTTGGAGTGTATTTCTTGTCGTTATCACAAAGCAAGTATTGTCGGGCTTTGGATGTTACTGTGTGACCTTGACTTTCCAAAAAAGCGATTGTGTCTGCACCGAGACCTACACCAGCCGATTCAGCCATGTTTGTATATTTATAACCATTAGCCCAAAGATACATCAGGATTTTCTGAGCCTTGTCTGCATCTACGTTTGCCATGTATGTCATCATCCTGTTCTACTACTTAAAGATTCCGACCCTGTTCTCTGAGATACATGATAATATCGGCACGGAAAAATTGATACAATCGACGAAACCAGTTTTCATGCAATCGAAGAAAATCTGAAAGTTGGCGAATATCACGATAGCGTGAACCATACGGTTCTAAGGCATCCAAAAAGTCAGAGAATCCAGAATTAGCCCAAACAGACAATCCTTTGTCAGAAAGACTCGTTATAAAATCTCGGTTTGCTATCAAACGATTGAACAAATCGTTGGTTTCTTCTGAAAAATCCGTTTCGTTGGGTGTGTAAAAAGGATGTGAAAGAATGAATCTTTCCATAAGTTCCAAATAACTCTGCAAGTGAACTCCACGAGTCCACGTTAGCCAACCTTCCATGTGGTTAGCACAATAATGAGTCCAAATCGGATTGAGTGACATGGTTATGCCTCACTCGAAATCTACTAAAAAGGTTGAAACATCTGGTTTATCTGGATTTTCTGGAAGAACTATTTCTCCGATGTTGTGAACCTCTGAAAGTTCTTGTTGAGTTACTGTGTCAGGTTTTGCTTCTTTAGCCCCAACAGGTTGAATCTTGAGGTCTTCTTCAGAAACTCCTGCCTTAACAGCCATGTCTGCAATAGATTCCAAACCACCACCCATCAAACTTGGCATATCGAGGCCATCAACAGCCAACGGATTATACTGTTCGGCTGATTCTGGGGTGGGCATATCTGAAAAGGTAACTTTGGAGTTGCGTCGGTGATTCTCGGCTTCAGCAGCCATCTGTGCTTGGATTTTATCAACACCACTTTGGAAAGTGGGGATTCCACCTTCGGCGGTGTAATCTACACCATCAGAGGATTTCTTATTGATTTTGTTTTGAGAATCTCTTGACATAACTTCATCCACAGACAAACCTGCTTCACGAGCCAATTGTTCTAATCCATTGATTCCGAATTGAGTATCAACTCTGGTATTTACACTTGAAGTTTCATAATGTGACCTTTGCTTAGAAGGATTTGGTGCGCCCAGAACATCATACCAATCAACGGGTCCATCTGTAAATGGGTCTTTCGGAAGTTCAACTGGTTCGGGAGCCGGGGCGGGAGCAGTATCTACTGATTCACCGATATTAACGAAACCTGAGCCGGCTGGCGTAGTGCTGTCATCGTCAGATTGAAACAAAGTCATATCGGCTGAATCGTTTTGAGCAGCACGAATACGTTCCAAAAACTCTTTGTCTGAATCATCAAGAGTTTGCTTGCGACCTCCGAAGAAATCGGAAGCATTTCTAACAACTGGGGCAATATCATTCCAAAACTCAGCCAGATTAAGCAATCGAGAAGCCGTAGGTGAAGTGTCCACCGCATCGGCTACACCATACTTTTCTAAGAAGTTCACTAACGGAACTAAAACTCGTTCTCCCATTTCGGGGTCAAGATTAAACTTTCGGGTCAATTCAGCCATGTCGGAAGCACCGAACATACCAGCAACGGAAGCCGAACTGGAAGATTTCTTCTTGCTGTCGGAACTTTTATCAGAATCGGTATCCGACTTGGAATTGTTTTCTGTCTTGCTGTTGCGAAGCAAGTCATCGAAGTCACTCATAGACTCCATATAGAATCACAACTACTTAAAACTTTATCTTTTAAACAACTTTTCTGCTTGTTCTCGAAGATTAGAGAGCCATGCTTCGTTGTAAGTGTCAGAACTGCCGTGGTCTCTTTGAAACTCGGCTTGGTCTGCTAATGTATCAAGGCTGGTAGCCAACAAATCGTGAAGGAATTGGCTGTCATCACCCGTAGCAGGGACTTTTCGGATAAACTCGGACAAATGCTGTGTCATACGTCGCATTTCACTTTCACGAGCCGCAGTTTTGAGTGATAAGATTTGGATAATGAATGGAGATTCCAAAGTATTAAGAATCTTGTCTTGTAATGTTAATTCGGTGTCTTCATCTAATGATGAAACGATGGCATCAAAACTTTCGTATAAAGATTCAATTTGTTGTGGGTTGGCTTCGATTCCCATTGATTCCGTGAACTCTCGGAATTGTTGTTTAATGGTTTGCGCTCGTTGAAGTTCCAAAAAACTTTGATAGGTTGAAAGTGAATCTCTCATGGCCGAAAGATTTTTAAACATTTCTTTAGGAGTCACGATATTCACGCTCAGAATTGTGGACCGTTGCGTTTATTGAAATCTCCTAAAAGGAAGTTATTCAAATTACTCATAGCATCGAAACGGTTGGCGGCTTGGTTTTCGGCTACTTTCTTGGTTTCTCGGTCTTCAGCACGCTTCATGTAATCTTCGGCTTCTGAAAGTTTTTTGTCGAAACGGTCAATCGTGGATTTCAAATCATCAATTTGGCTTTTGTAATACCAACTGGTTCCTAAAGCACCGATGACTAAACCTGCCATCATACCCATAGCCGCAGCAGACTTACCGCCAACTGCGAAACCTGCGGAGGCCACAGGAGATTTACCGCCAACAGTAGCAGTTTCGGCGGCTGCTGTGGCTTTAGCACCATTACGCTTAGACAACTCTGCGTGGATTTTTCCGAGGTCAGATTGATAAGTAGTCAATTCTTCGGGAGATGGAGTTTTACGACTCATGGAATACAACAAATCCATAAGTTCGCTGTCATTCATTTCTTCCAACTTCATGTTTTTGCGAACTGAAATTGATTCAGCAGCGAAAATTGCGGTTTCTGATGCACCTTCTTCGATTAAAACATCTGTAATTTTCTTCCAGCCACGAATGCCGTTTCCACGAACACCCAAAACGTATTTACCGGGTCCTGTTTCATTAGCAAAATCAACTAATTCTGAAACGCTAATTGGTTCTTCAGAACGCAAGATGTCCTTACATCCAGAGTTTTTAATACCCTTTTGATAACGACGAACAAAATAGCCCATAGGAACACTATGATGTTTCTGATACTTAAAGGTTCTTGATTTCGGATGACGTATCCGAATATCCGATTAAGTGTTTAGATAAATCAACAATGCTACGGCAGCCACAGAAGCCAAAGTTCTGATAAGTGCCATGACATTGGGATAGTTACCAACAATGGATTCTAATTTAGATAACATACTATCACGACCAAACTTGTGCCAAATACTCGTAACATTCAGACACGGATTCATCAGGGACTGATTCAGATTCAGGATTGAAATCAGACATAAGTTTGTTCAAGGCTGTAAAGGTATCCATCAATTGCTTCCATTTTAGGTTGTGCATCTTGGTGTAAAGGTCTCGGCTGTCGGCTCGGTCTTCATAGCCTTTAGAAGTCAAGTATTTGTTAAGGGCTAACAAATCTAATCTCCAACGGATTCCACCACTACGTTCTCGGCTTTGAGCGTGCCTAAACATAGGTCGATTACGAAGAATACCGATAACCTCTCTGGTAGTGTAACGACGAGGTTTGAGTTCCAGCATTTTCTGTGCTATTACTGTGCTGTGACCGTAACCATCTTGGTCTAAAAGATACTCGACTATATCAAATACCAAAGTTTCCACCAACGGAAGTGGTGTTGAAGTCTTTCGACCCTCTGGGGCATCTGGAGAACTCAAGGATTTCACTCCTCTTCATCGGAGTCTGGTGTATCGAGGTTTTCTCGAACCAATAAACGCTTTCCTTCTTCGTAGGCTTCCTTAGATTCTTCCAAAGTCATTCCACTACTCTTGTGTTCCAAGATAATTTGCTTGCGACGACTTTCGTAAGTCATTAGTTCCAAAATTGCTAAGTTGGTGTTGTCCATCTCAAACGGAGATTCTACGTATTCACCTACAAAAAGATTCTCAATTTCTACTGCAAGTTCCGCAGCCGTCATTGTTGAAATAGTGGTGAACTCTTCAAGGTCTTCATCAAGTTTGCTACCAGCGACTGAATCGACAATGCGGGAAATGAATTGTTCAGCAGTTTCTTTAGTGACTTTCATTCCAACTCTCGGCCAGTATCGCATCTCTTGTTCGGTGTTCATAATGCTTGTATGCAAGCACACCTACTTAAAAGTTCTTAAAACTAATAACTGCCGAACCAGACCAAATGGCTTTCGCAATTGTTAAGGAATCTGTTTCGGATTCACCGTTGATAAAAAACTGCTTGCCTTGACGCTGTTCTAAATCAATGATAAGTTTCATTTCATTTAATGGAACGTGCGGAGGGATGTATCTTTCATTCTTCTTCATGCAGTTCACCTACTATGGGTAAATCAAGAGTTTCGGCAGAAATCCAACTGGCTGAAGTCATACCGTTTTTAGATTTGAAAACACGACTGGTTCGGAAACCTTCGGCGGAACGAACTTGGTCAGAAAACAATCGCCCCACACATTCCAGATTCCACGGTTTTTCTGAAAATACTTTTCGCCACATCATTTGAGTGGCTAAATCCATTGGAACTGGACACATAACAATACCAAACAAAGTATCGTAAGTTAATTCTCCGATGAGAACGTGAAGTCCTGTTCCCGATGAACTGGTTCGGACCCAAACACGAGGACCAAACTCGGTGCAAAGAACAGACAAGGCTTTCAAAACTTTGGGATTAGAAATGTCGGTATCATCCCAATCGAAAGTTAAACCAGAACTCATGGTTTCAATAAAGCCTATCACTGACTTAAACGTGTTTATTCAGCAGTTGATTTCCATGCTGCACAAACCCAATCGGCTCGCACTTCAGGATTGCCTGAAAACAATCCACAAAAGTATTCTCCGTTGAGAAACATAACGTGAGCGCAGTTGCTACAATTCTTTTCAAGATTGCCTTCTTCGTAGGCTTGAGGCAACGCTTCTGGAATGGGTTCGCCATCTGGATAATGTGTCATTCTCACGGTATCACCTTAAAAGCAATTATTTGGGCGAGACTTAGGGTCGAACTGAATTGAGTTGCTGGCTGGTTGATACGACAAAGGTGTGTATTCCACAGGTGCGGAAACTTCTTCAGCCTCGTTAGTTTGTGATTCAGATTCTGGAGTCTTGGCTGTGCCGTCATCGTTGAACTTTTCAGAGTATTTGAAATCTTCAAAACCAGACTTGATGTAAGAAACACCCTTTTGACTCATGTTTTGTTCATACTTCCAGTCCTTTTCAACATCTCCTTCAAGATGGTTAGCGGCTTCTCCACGAGGTCGGCGTGAATCAAGATATTCATGGGAGGGTCCAACACCTTGAGAAAGTGAAAGTGCGCCGTTGGCTGACTTCCATGTGCTACCGTCGTAGTCGTTAGGAAGTTTTGGAGCAGAATCATCAGTCCAGAAGTAAGAAAGTCCCCAGTTGAAACTTCGGCAGTAGTTATCTACGCACTTGCCTGAGCCACAGTCTGTGTCAGCAGAACAAGGTGTTTCTGGTGACTTAGGGTGTTCAGTGGTGTATCTTTCAGGCCAGTAAGTGAATCCAATACAGTTTTCATCCGAATCACATTGAGCAGCAGCCTCTTCCAATGTTTTGTAAGCGGCTCTGGGTTCGTCGGGTTTCGTGCCTCGATAAAGATTGCTGGACCCCATCGCTGGATAAAGTGAACCTGTTTTCTTAGTGAAGTTATCAAGAGGTTTGGTTTCAGTTGGTGTAACTGCTGGAGTGGTCGGAGTTACCACTGTGGTTTCAATTTCTTCTGAGTCATCGCCCTTGAACTTCCAATAAGCCAATCCACCTGCGACTACTGCACCCAAAATACCTATTACTTGCGCTTGTGCCATACTTAGTATGGTTCGCTACTGATACTTAAAGATTGCCCTGTTCTACAAGACTCGCCATTGGTCGTATGGCTTATCCTTATCTGACATGACAATAACTGTTACATTATGTGGCAATCCGAAAGTTTCTTTTGATTTCTGCTCCCACTTCTCTTCTTCTTGGTTTTCAACAAACATATAGATGTGGCTGAACTCTTCGCAATTGCGGTTACTAATATGAAAAGTTCTATCACAAAACAATACACATTCAGACAAACTTTCTTCTCCGAGATGTTCGGTAACGAACTGATGTATAGACATTGAATCCGATGTAGTGTAGTCGGCTTTGTGCAACAAATGATTTAGCCATGAAGCGTTACCGGGGTGTTGCACCATGTTTCCACGAGTTAGGAAAATGTTAGATGGTGGGACACCCACGCTACCAGCATATTCCATGACATAATTAAATCGTTCTGCGGGCAAGAAAACTCTGTTATAACCATTGTTAGTGACAAAAATGTATCTAATTTTGGTTGAGGTAATTTCATCAATTGATTTAATAATTTTGTCTTCCATACTTAGGATGGTCCACTACTGATACTTAAAGACTACTCTTCTTCAGTATTGAAACGATATTTCCAAACGGCTAATTCAGTCAGCAGTTTGTTACGCCATAAAACCCAACGAACAAAGTAAATACTGAGCGTTCCTTGTAAGGCTACAACACAAGCCAACAAAACTAACAAAGCCCATTCCCAATCAATCATCCGAATCTGCCTCTGGCTTCCAAGTCAAAACTACGCTGCCCTTTTGTTTGCGACGTGAAATCTTGACATCTGGTAAATGTTCCGAAAGTTCATAAACAAAATTACCAACTGCTGCATCTGAACCACCATAATAAAACTCTCGATTGTTTCGACTCCACTTAGCAGAAGTGATATACGGTGTGCGAACAACGGCTTTTCCTTCGGATTCAGAAATGTTGAATGATTCAAAAGTTTCAAAACGAAGTCCTCGTTCATTCCAAAGTGTCTCAGCAACTTCGGTGAGTCGTGAACCACGAGGTTCAAAAGGTAATCGAGTCATTCCTACGATTCGGATAGATGTTTCGGATGAAAGTGTCCGAAACTTTCCAAGATACGGCTGTTGAATTAACCATTCGTTGTGAAGTAAGGCTGCGGCTGGATTATCTGCCGCAGTAGCCCAAACATCCTCTCCAAAGTTCGGGATAATTTGATTGATAATGATGTGATTAACTGGTATCTTCATGCTTTCCATGAATCGGACAGTTCGAGCGCACTCAGCATAACCCGCTTCGGTTGGGATAGAAACCAAATTGATGCTAACGTATTCAGGATTACGAAGCAAGGCTTTGAGTCGTTCAATACGCTTGATGAAGTCTTCCATTAAAGCAACCAATTTAGAGGTATCTCCTTTTTTGATAAAGAAACCTTTGAGGTTTTCAATCTTGGCTTTCATACGAAGAATCTTAAGAAGGAATGTATTGAGATAATCTGGTGCAGAAAGGGCTTTCAAGGTGTGTCCTGTGGGTGCTGTATCGAAAACGATTAAGTCATAATCTGTGCCTGAACACAATCGGTTAATTTCTTCTAAAGCAAAGGCTTCATCCATACCCGGAAACTTAGAAAGTTCGGATAACATAGATGAATCAAAACCGGGGAGACTTCCGAAAGATTTCTCCATAAGAGTTTCAATCTGACCGAAAAAATCGCCGGCGAGTTCTTCGGCATTAAGATTTTTAGCCCACAAGTTAGGAACACCTGTTACTGGGGTTGGCTCGAATCCGACTCGGATGCCGAGAGTATCATCGGTGCTATGGGCTGGGTCCGAAGAAACTAAAAGTGTTCGTAGCCCTGAATGAGCGTGGTGCAAAGCCGTAGCAGCCGAGACAGTAGATTTGCCTACGCCACCTTTTCCTGTAAATAACAGCATCTGTGCCATGTTGCTCTTAGGTTGGCGCACCTACTTAAAACATCCTTAAATCCAATCGGCTTGGAAATCGGTGTCAAAAGCAAAGTTTCCTTCTTCGGAATCGAACTCTTCAGGATAATCTGGGATGTCTATCATTAAAGGGCATTCTCCAACTGAACCCTTAACTGCAACCAAAATACTGCTGGTATCGAAATCCATTGGAGGCAAATAATCAGATGGATTAACCAAAACCATAAGTAATCGTTTTTCTTCGGAATGAGACATTTCCGTAGGAATACCAATGTGGCGACCCGTTTCGGGGACGTGTCCTTCCCAAACACTTTGTCCGTCTAACAAAATAACAAACTCTAATCCTGCCAGATATGCAGCAGAGTTGGGTCCAATAACGAGTGTGTCTAAACACACATTTTCAGCAACATTGATAGTTCCGATTGAAACTGTTGAAGGGTTAATCGGTAAGTCCACAATGCCGTAGTATTCATCTGTCTTTTCAGACATACCCTATATGAGTGTTTTCTGATACTTAAAGATTAAGGTTTTCTGCGTCTTAATCCCGCTTTTTATCTGACTTTGATTTCTGGATACTGGAATGTTTCTTACTTTTATTACCTGAAATCGGGGCTGAATCGGATGGTGATGGCACAAATGTTTCTGCGGCAGTATCTAAAGATTCCAAAGAATCGAAACCAGTTGTTTCTTGGAAATCACCTGAAATGGTGTCTTCTAAACCTTCTCTCCATGCGGCTTGTTGGCGACGACGTGTGCGAAGCCTACCTTGACGTTCTTTTAATTTCAAAGTTTCACGATATTCAGTTTGTTGTGAACGAACCCAATCCTCAATTTCTTCAGGGGTGATTCCCATTTTACCTGCTTTGAGAATCTTAGCCTTATACCATTCTACATTTTCAACTGTAACTCTCAAGCCGAGACTTTGAAGTTCGGTTGCTACCATAGAATCTACACCGTCAAAAAGTAAGTAATCGACCCAGACACGGGCTTCACGACCCGTAGTTCCTTGAATAACATACGGCTGGAATCCTCTAACTGTTCGAGTTCCGGGGTTAAACGCTGGGCTTGGAACGACTAATTCAATTGAAGTAATGGCTGCTTGACCCTTGTTGTTAGCCTCCAAAGCCCCTCCGAAAAGGACTAAACCATCTAAAAATGGAGTCATATTGCGAGAAATGTATAAACTGCTTTGTGAATCAGAATCTACGTTCCCGAATTGGTCGGTTTGGTCGAGGTAAGCAATTTGTGTCGGCGGTTGTCGGTTGAAAGCAGAATTGCATGAAACAAGACTTCCTCCACCAGAATCTGCAAAAGTGAATACCCATTGGTCACGGTCTGCATCCCAACGGGCTGAAACAGGTTTGCGAGTAGTTGAACCAGAATCATCTACAATTGCTGCATTGATGGAATTACCTACGGATATTGCGTCGAAACTTTGGTTCAACAATGCTGCTGCTGTCGGGTCAGTGCCAATACCGAAAGTTGCAGGACTCGTATTCGTCACATAAGTATTAAGTGTTCCATAATCATACATGAATATCACGGGTCCTACGCCTGTGGAAAATCCAAGCAAACCATAAGCAAGATTAGCAGGTGCGCCAAAATCGGAAGTCTGACCGTCTCGACCATAACCGTATTGGTAATAATTAGGTGGTTTAAATGGCACTAAGTAGTTGATAGGGTCTGGTTGTGTTCTTCCAAGTGTAGGGTCATTTTTTAATAATGCAAACAAACTACGGTCTTCGTAGGCTTGGTAATCTATGAAAGTATCATTTGCTCTGGCGGCTGAATCTGCTAACCATTGAATGTAATAATCATAACTTTTGGCTGCGGCTTCATCGGTTTTTAGATATGTGGCTTGTTGAATTGCCTTACCCAACCATTTTTCTGGAAGTGTAAATCCAGTGGCTGTTTCAAAGCCACCACCTTTGACCGCAAAGGGAAAGACAGTTTCCGATTTTTGAGGTGCGAATGGGGCTGTGCCGTAGGAAAATGCTCCTAAAACGTATCCTAAGTTGGCTACATATATTTCGGCTGAACTGGTAGCACCATGAGTGACATTATCAACACCAATTGCCATATTCACAAGGGAAGCATCACCTTGAATAACACCAACAGTAGGGATGAGAACTGTGCCGTAAGCACCGTTAAGATTGTAAGCAGGTAATGAACTATCAAGACCCCAATTTTTATTTCCTAATGAAGTGTAAAGTTGGTCTAAAACATTGTTATCGAAAGGTTGCCAATAGGAAACATACGGTGTGGTGAAACTGACACCACCTGCACCATCGTCAGCGATGGCTTCTCCTGTGATAGCAATACATTGAGAAGCAAATTGAATTGATGTGTCTCCTATCAGCAAAGGAAACGGTCCTCCATTGGTAACTACAAGGTCATGGATTCTACTAATGTAATAACCATTATCAATAGTAGTGAGTAAATCAAAATTGTAAGTCATGTATGGGTAGGGGGTGGTATTGATTCCACGGGCTATATCCTCAATAGAGATTCTTATATGGGGCATAGAGCCGGTTTTAGCAGGGTATGTGGCTAAATATCTACCAATGTGGTTGGCTGAGTTACCTTTCCACGAGGCTGTAAATGATAAGGCCGGTAAAAACTGCAAACCTAAGTATGGAGTTATAGTGTCACGTCCACCGGGAACTGCTTCATCTAAACCAATTATGAAACTATCGGCTTGTGCGAAACAAAGTTGGGTTATCCAACCCGAATAGTTTTGAGATGTCGTCATACCCTCTGAGGCAGCAATTCTTTGATGACCTCCTAAAACAACTCTTAACTCTGGATAAATAGATGGAGATTTTACTTGGTCTATGGCATATATTCCCGGTGTGCTGTCCGAACCAATACCTGTTAAATCTGGTTCTACTTCGTAAGGCATTCGAGCGAGATAAGTGAAAAAAGCATTTTTTGATGAGTCGAAAGGTTGGTCGTAAATAAATCCATCTTGAGTGATACCGGGAGTTAGCCAAAACTTAGTGGGGTCGTTGGCGAAACTTTCAGGGCATGGTGTAGGAATCTCAAGTTTTGGGTCTATCATTCCAATGTTGTGCGCTCTAATGAAAGTTACGAACCCATCCCAAGCCCATGCACCCGCACCTCCATTGAGTTCATTAAAAAATGCACGATAACTACCAGTAACTACATAATAATCTTGAGCATAAGTAGTGCTTCTGATAATAGCATCGAACTCATCATAATTTGCGTCTGCGAAAGATGGAATGGTGATACCTTCAGACCTCAATGGGCTACCTGTCGATAAAAAGAGATTGTTGTCACCTTGTTGAAGAACGTAAGCCCAATCGTAAAGGTTGAAGTTGGGAAACCCTTTAGAATCTAAATCATAAGCCAAACCCAAAGTTTCACGCTCCTGTGGTGGTCCAAGTAACTCCATTTCCACTGGGGAATGCCTCAATCGGCTCAACCAAAGCATTAGAAATAAAATAAGTGACGTTCCAGTTGGTTCCGGGTGGTATCTCAATAGGAATCCAATTCTGGAGAACTGGTGAGGCTGTGGATGAAATCGGATACGGGGCTGCTGTGCCTGACATCCCTTGTGCATCCCGACCATCAAGAGTTTGATAGTAAGCCGTGGATTCTACTACGATGTTCACGAAACCACCGGGCTTCCAGTTGTTTGCTAAACCGTAAATGCCGGGAGTGCTACCTATGTATTGAAGAACCAAAAACTCATCGCCCTTAGTTGTTAAACGATTGGTAATGGTGGCAGTTCCAATTTTAGAATAGAACACAGATTGAGGGCGATTTTCCAAAAGTTCTATGTCTTTCGGTGGTAGATTGCCGAGGTCGGCTACAACCCATTGAAAACCTTGACGACGAATTGACATTTGACTCAATCCTCCAAACCGTAAGCACGGCGTAATTGTTTTCTTATCTTTTCTAATTCTTCTTCTGCATTGTTTAACAATCGAGATTTGTTGCCTTGAATGTTGCGACGAATTGGGTCTGATTCGGGAATTAAATTAGGAGCCTCAGAAGTTTCGTTTTGTTTTTGTATTTGAGAAATCCAGTCTGGAGTTCCAGTGGGATGTTGAATCTCTCTCGATGAAACTTTCGGTTCTGGAGTTCTTTGATGACGTGTCGGGTCCGCACGACGCTTGGAATCTGAAAGTCCTGTTCTTTCGCCTTGCGCTTGGCGACGAAGTTTATCTCTGGCTTGTTGAGCCGCAACAGCCTTTTTCAAACTGTCGTCAAAGTCCATGTAGAAACCTATATGGTTTCTGCTACTTAAACCTTCGTAGAATCTTAACGGCGGTCGCTTTGACGGGTTGCTTTTGCATCGCCTTGTTCCCTGAATCCGGGCTTGGCATAGTTACGAGCCTTTTGTCGGCGGTCATTAGCGATAGCACCTTTCTTACCATCAACATTTACTTGGTAAGAAGTGAATTGTCCATCTTTGTTGCGTCGAACATACTTACGAGTGCCGTTAGCAGTTGTCATACGAGTGCGAGCCTCTGCTGATTTTGCGACATCAGTATTGGTTCTACGTCCTTGCCTCTTGTTGTCTCCTTGTCTAACAGGGATTGCATCTCCTTCGTTGCGGTATCCGGCCCTTGCATAATTCTTAGCCTTCATACGTCGGTCAATGGAGGCTGCTCCACGCTTACCATCAACATTTACTTGGTAAGAAGTGAATTGTCCTTTGTTGTTGCGACGAACATACTTACGAGTGCCGTCAGCAGTTGTCATGCGGGTGCGAGGTTGTGCCTCGAACTCAGCAGAGCCAATCCATTGTGGAACTCCGTGTCCAGAATCAACAACTGTGGATTCTTCTCCAAAAGAGTTAGGAACTACTGGAAGACCCATTTCAGTTTCAGCCATCATAGTGCCAACATCAGAGTAAGGGTGGTGATGGTTCATAGAACCTGTCATACCTTTGGACTCATCTCGACGAGACTTGAGGCTTTGCTTGTGGTGTCCACGGTGTCGCATACCGATTGATTCATCATCACGGTCATTGTATCCTTCAGCACTACCATACCATTGTGGAACTCCGTTGCTGGAGGACAAAGCAGAGTTGTCTCCGTAGGAGTTAGCAATAACTGGTTCCATTTGAGTTTCAATTGTTTCTGAACCGAAAACACCATCAATAGCGTTTTCAATGCTGCGGGAAGCACGGTCAATCATACCGACTGGATTTGCGTCTCCTTGGTCCCTGTAACCAGCCTTAGCGTAGTTCTTAGCCTTCATGCGTCGGTCAATAGCAGCCGAGCCTTTCTTACCAGCGATGTTCACTTGGTATTTGGTGAATTGTCCATTCTTCTTACGTCGAATGTATTTGCGAGTGCCGTTAGCAGTAGTCATAACTGTGCGAGGTTGGGCTTCAAAAGTTTCTGCGGAGCCATACCATTGTGGAACTCCATCACCAGATTCCAAAGCAGATGATTCTCCGAAGGAGTTATCAATAACTGGAATGCCCATGTATTCTACTTCAGCACCCATAACACCAGCGATTTCATCTTTGATTTCTTGTGTGGCCTCTCCAACGGCTTCTCCACGAAGTTTTCCGAAAAGGAATAGTCCTCCACCAACAGCAGTTAATCCAAGTGTCAAATATCCAGCAGGACCGTAGCAGCCCAAACCTGATAGTTCTTTCATGGAACGGTAGCCGAGAATGCCACCACCAATAATCATTCCTGCGCCTGTGATAGTCTTTGCATCCATACTTTGCACCTAACTCAGCATGAGTTGTTCTGATACTTAAAGACTTCGGTGAAATTACTTATTGTTGGATTTATTACGAAACCACATCCCACATGAATGACAAACCAAAGTTTTGGAATCTACATCACATTGTCTGCGACAAGGACCTCCTACGGGTATCCAATCAGACATAGGATTCAACCCTTTCAATAAGTATGTTGTATTGTTCAGGAGAAAGTTCTCCCCGATAGGACAAAAACTTAAACGTCAAAATTGTAAGAAACTTACTCAAGCGGGTGCTTAACATCAATATCACCGAGGGTCCAACGAAGGGTTTTGATTACACCTTCTAATGCTTTCTTGTTGCGTGCTGCTTCCTTCATAATAGTTTTGTTACCACGTTCTCTGGCTTCAAAAAAGGTATTTATCCAATGATTCTGTCTGCGTTCTGCTGCGTATAACATCTTTTCGATTTCATCCCATGTTCTTCCATAGGAAAAGTGTTCAGAATCTTGGTGGTCGCTTAATGCCATTTTACATCAATCCAGTATGGTATTCTGGAAGTTGTGCTGCTATTTAAAACTTCGCTTACTCTTCCGATTCTGGCAAATCAGAGACAACTGGTGTTACAGAAATCCTTTCTGATTTGTTCAAAGCCGAAGCGATGTAAATCAAAGTTTCCATTGTGAGCGCATCAAGATTAACTTTCGCACGATTTGATTTTTCGTTTCGATTGTTCCATGAAGCAACGCTACGCTTGTTGAGAGAACTAAGTCTCTTTCCAACGTATTCTTGAAGTTGCTTTCGGCTGCAAAGCACACGCATTTGGGCTGGTGTCATACGACGGGGGTTCATAGTATGTGTATAGGTTTTCACTTACTTAAAACTTCTTTTAATTTATGGTAAATCTTCTCCAAAAATCCAAGACCACGGAAACATTAACATCCAAATAACTGCACGAAACAAGTTCAAGAAATGATTCTTAATTGAATCACATCCGTCATTACTTATCGTGTTATTACTTAAACTTCTAAAGCATCAAGGATGCCGTCGTCATCGTCGTCATCGTCGAGATAGTCAGATAGACCGTCGTTGTCATGGTCGAATTGACCTGTTTCATCGTTACCATCGTTTTGCTCGAACCAATCGCTCAAACCATCGTTATCGTCATCGAGGTCTGACATATCCCAGATACCATCGTTGTCGTGGTCGTAGCGATAAGCGGAGAATGCTCCACCGACTTCATCAACGTCAAGAATGTTGTCGTTGTCATCATCGTTATCCACAGCATCATTGAGTCCATCATTGTCGTGGTCACGAGAAGCATCAGAGCCGTTGTCGTAAAAGTCCTTGTAGTTGTCCACACCGTCGTTATCAATATCTAAATCGAAACGGTCTTCGATTTTATCATTGTCGTGGTCGTAAATGTTTGTCAAGTCGTTACCATCATTGACTTCTTCGTTGTCATTGAGGCCGTCACCATCATCATCGTCGTCTTCTGCATCAACGATACCATCATTGTCGTGGTCCATTGGGGAATCATCCATCGAATCTGGAATGCCGTCATTGTCATCGTCGGTATCTAAATCATTAGGAATGCCGTCGCCGTCGTTGTCGTTTTCGCCATTTTGGTCTTGGTTGTCTAACTGTTGCCCTTGTTGAGTATCAGTTTGTTGTCCCTGCTGACCTTGCTGGCCGTTTTGAGTTTGGCCTTGTTGTTGTTGGTTTCCACCGTTTTGGTTTTGACCGTTCTGTTCCTCGGCTTGTTGCTCGGATTGTTGGCCGCCTTGCTGACCGCCCTGTTGTTGTTGGCCTTGACCATTATCTTGTTGTTGGCCTTGCTGACCAGACTGACCTTGATTGCCCTGCTGACCTTGCTGGCCGCTTTGCTGACCCTGCTGGCCTTGTTGTCCCTGTTGTCCTTGTTGGCCTTGCTGTCCTTGTTGTCCTTGTTGGCCCTGTCCTTGACCCTGACCTTGTGATTGGCCTTGTCCTTGACCTTGACCCTGACCTTGACCTTGACCTTGACCTTGCCCTTGTCCCTGTCCCTGTCCTTGTCCTTGTCCTTGACCCTGACCCTGACCTTGACCCTGACCTTGCCCCTGTCCTTGTCCTTGACCTTGACCCTGCCCTTGTCCTTGTCCCTGTCCTTGACCTTGACCTTGACCTTGACCCTGACCCTGACCCTGACCTTGACCTTCGCCTCCAGCGTCGGATTCACCGCCACCTTCAGTGCCACCGTTTCCAGCACCAGAGTCTGATTCCGAGAAATCGGGGTCATAAGCATCGGGGATTCCATCTCCATCGGAGTCAGAATACTCACCATCGTTGGGGTCTGTTGGGAATTGGTCAGTTGCGTCAGATTTACCGTCGCCGTCTGTATCAGAATTGTTAGGGTTAGTTCCCTTTGCATATTCTTGAGAGTTTGTTAGACCATCACCATCGGGGTCAGCGTTAGCATCGCCACCGTTAGTTGGGTTAAGACCATTACTGACTTCCCAACCATCGGGAAGACCATCGCCGTCTGAATCAGCGTTGTTCATGTTAGTGCCGTGAGTTTGTTCTTCAGAGTTGGTAAGTCCATCTCCATCCCAATCAGCCCCACCATCGGAAGGGTCGAGTGGGTCAGAACCATCGGCGGCTCCAACACCTGCGCTCATAACGAGCATCAGGGTAGTCAGTAGTGCAAGCATCGTATTTTTGAATCTGTTATTTTTCATAGTAATCGTTTCCTATATTGTTTGTTCATAGGGAACCCACTGTTCCCTCTAATACCAAATAGAACTAATCAACTACTTAAAGGTTAGGTGAGATTGTGTAATGATTCAACTAACAGGGCTGATTTTACATTAAACCTGCTCACCTCTGCCGTCTTACCTCTAAAACGGTTGTTGGGTATTCGTCGAACCCTTACTTATTCTGTAAAGTATGTTGTGTTTTCTTCAGGAACATCTTCGTCTTCTGATTCATCATCGTCACCAAGTTCTTCCACGGCAACACGATAACGTCGAGTTTCTCCATTCACAACACGTTCTACAATAACGGTAACACGAAGTCCATCTTCTTCAGAATCTTTGGCGACCAAAACTTCTTCAACAACTTGGGACTTAGGGAGATTGTTAGACAACAAAGCCGCAACCATTCGATTTATGTCTGCAATTTGTGTGAGTAAGTTGGTAGGCTTTCTATAAGGTTGATACGACCATTTATTTTCTTTCGGGTCCTCATAAGGGTTGTAAGGGTTGCTAAAATCATTTAGAAAATACTTCCAGAAGTCATCCATGAATCCAATAAGTTGCATCACTCATTTAAAGTTATGGACGTTTAACCGCTATTGCGGTAGAAATCTATGATTTCACACTCCGGATAGGGGAAACTCGAAGAGTTGGGGAAAGGTTGTCCCCGATTACCAGATTTCTGGTAATGATTCGGCTGAGAATCATCAGTATTCTTTTATTGAAGGCAAAGACCACGGGGCTTGATAAATGGGGCGATTAACGAGACACCTAAGATGAACTTTGTTGCCGTGTTGGTAAGCCGTGGATTCACCGGGCAAGATGTGTTGAAAACAAGATTGACAGTAATTCAACACTGGGTTCGCCTCACAGAATCTCATCTGATAAATCGTCAAGTGGGCTACGGAATACTTTTGTTTCCACTGTTTCAGCATCACGCTGCAAAATCTCTTCTGTAACTGATTCCCAATCCGAGTCTTCTGGTTCAATGATTTGAACATAGCCATCTGATACGAAAGTTATTGACAAAACTTCTGGATTTTCTGGGTCTTCTTGGAAAAACTGGAGAACTTCGATGTAATCTCGTGAAGCGGCATTAGCAGCCATTAGTGCTGACAAACCTTCGTTGATAAGTGTTTCAACTCCTCGGCGTGAGGGTGTGTTACGTCGGAAAACTAAATCTCCACCCATATAACCTTCAATAGAATACATCAGTTTATTGATACGAGTTCAACTACTTAAACCTTCGGGTCGGTGAGGTCGTCATCGAGAACATAACCTTTGGGCAATCCTTCTTCATCATCAGAGAATCCCGAAAGTTTAGAAATCTTGGATTTGAGGTCTTTGGTGCTGGTGGTCGGTGAACGACAACGGGTGCAAAGTAATTCTAAACTGGGAATGATGGTGTTAAGTGAATCCCATGAATAATCTAAAATGTATCTTGGTGTGTCGTCAGAACCACTTCGACTGGTCCAAACTGCACGTCTGCTGGAATCTTTAGGCACGATTATTAAATCGGAAGGTTCATCGAAACCACAACGACTACAAACATTATGAAAATAATCCCAAAGATATTGTCGCTTTTGGTCACGAAGACGCTGTTTGGAACTAACGGCTTTATTGACCAGATTTTTACGAGTTTTATTACGGCGATAATACTGCCTGTTGTAAGCGTCTTGATACGCTTTTTTCTTGGCGGGGTCGGAGTAAGGCATTCTTGATTCCTCAAGAATTACTATGGTTGTTCTGATACTTAAAACATTGGTTTCAAGACCTTAGATGATAAGTCCTGTAATCAAAGCCACGACACCGGGAACTGCGGCAACCCAAACTTGCCACCAACGGTCTGCTGCTTTTTCTTGTTGAGTCAATCGTTGGTCTAACAATTCCATGCGTGTAATCAAAGGTGGTCTGCCGTTACCATCTCGAACTACTTTGTTCATGTAATCTAAACTTTCATCAACTGTTTCTAAACGTTCAGAAACTTGTCCCATCATTTGTTTCATTTCAGAAGTTTCGGTTACGAAACCTTCAACCATGCGGAGTAGGTCTTGACGAAACTCGTCGGATTCTGATGCCAAGTTCTCACTCTCCAAGTTGTGAAATTAGGGCTGTCAATTGTTCACTACGAAGTAAAAGTGTATCAATGTGTTTCTCTGTCATAACTGCCCATGCGACAGCATCATTGGCTCGAAGCGAGGCTGTGGCTAAAAGTATTTCGATATGTTCCATATTTCTCAACTCTTTGGTTTAAGTCCTGCGGCACGAAGTCCGGCTTTGATAGCCTTTTCCTTTTTTGTGTATCTGGCTTGTTGTGCTTTGGTCGGTGACCAGTGTTCTGCGATTTCGAGACCGTAAAGATACGGTAATTGGGATTCAAGGATTTCAGTTTGGAAACCCGCAGGATTACCCCAATAAGCGGTGGCTGGTTCTCCATCCCACCAATTTCTAATTTCAACTGAGAAATCGCCAAAGGGTGAACCGTCAAGAACTGGTCCATGATTGTAAATGTGAGCCGCAAGTTTGCGAGCGTCTGATAGGGATTTCATGGGGTTCTTGTAATCACACATTGGGCATGAATCGTATCGGTAATCTTCTCCAAAGTGGAGTTCAAAACTGCGGTCATACCATGAAGGAGGTGTAGTAAGTGAAAAATACTTGTAGTAAGGTTCGGAAACAAGGAATCCTTCAGAGTCATAGAACTGCCAGACCAATGCAACTTTGTTTTTGGCTTTGTTTTCCCACGGACTAAAAACGAATTGGCTGTTAGACATATAATTAAGGTATTCTCGGTCTTCAACAACTCCTCTATAACCCTTGATTTTGTCAGGAAGGTCGAGAAGGTATTTTCGGAAACGATAAAGAACGTAAGCGTAAGTTCGGTTTGAGAAAAACTGACCTGAACCACACTTTTTGTAGCCTTGAGAACTCAAATGTTTCTCAATAACTTCCATTTCGTCATCCCAAGTTTCATCAGTCTCTTCGGTATCAATCCAAGAAAGACCAGATTTTTTGTTGATTCCTTCTGCACGTTGATTCAAAATCTTTCGGAAGTATTTTTCATCCGAAGTTCGAGTAAGTTGTGGTTTATAACCTGCATCTTTATGACCATCGTTGTGACCTTGTGAATAAGCAAAGGAGTAAGCATCTGTTTCTGAATGTTGGGTTTCTTCAGCACCGGCCATCCAACGTTGGCTTTTTCCTGCTTTCTTGACTTCCCACATTTTACCGTCGTTGCCTCTCATACGAGTTCCAATCTTTCGCTTAGTAGCAGAAATTGTCGGTGCTTTGCGACCAATCTTAACCAATGTTCCGGGTTTTGACCCTTTGGCGATGGACAACCGAGATTTAGCCTTAGCCTTTGGCTTGGGCTTGGGCTTGGCTTTACCGAGAATCACATTGGTTAAAGATTTGAGTTCACGGGTTGGGATTTTGTCTGATTTACAAGCCTCCCAAAACTCATCATACTCATCAAGGTATTCCCAAGTCCAATTGTTCATGTTATTGATGGCTTTTATTGCGGGTCCACAATATCGGCACTTGACTCTTGATGCCTCGTTTCGATGAAACTTTTGAGTGGAATACTTGTCCGTAATTGCTTCCCAAGTTTCGACGTATTCATCGAAGGTAATTTTGTCGGATTCCCAACGCTTTTCTAACGCATTGAGTTTCCTTCTGTCGGCGGCACTATAATCGTCTTCAGAGGGTTCGCCATCTAAAATGCAAGAGTGTGTTTCATTGTCATAAAGGTTAGTTATATCAAAGCCATTATCAAAATCATACTTTTCATCCAGTTCTTCTGGAAGTCCACCTGCGAGTTGTTCAATGAAATAGTAATAGGAATCGGGAAGGGCTTCTCTTAGCACGGTGTCTCCTTCAGGGCTGGCTGGTCCATAGGCACCAGATTGAACAATTTTAACATGGTTATTCCACCAGTCCCAATCAGTTTGATAGAACTCTTTGTTATCCTCAGTTTTATCGCTTCGCTTGAGCCAATCATCTAATGATTTTTGTTCTCCTTTAAGACGCTTTAACCAATAAGGTTTCAAAATGCTCAAGAACTTTTTCTGGGCTTGAGTTTTTGTCATGGTTTTCGGGGCTTCAAAGGTTTCCGCTTCGTAATCATGGTCGCCATAGTGCATTGATGGGAATTGGTCGGATTCGGCAGAATATGTAGGTAAATAGGAGGCTTTTAGTGGCCCATGAGGGGACATGATTCTCATTGTATCTCCGTATCGCACATAGAATATGTCGGCGTTTGGGTCGTTTTCATCAAGAAGTTTAATGATTTCATCGTGTTGCTCTTTGGTAATGGTGTGGGGATATTCCTTTACCATGAACATTTTCATTGAAGTTTCCGCATCAAGATAAATCATATCTCTGGGGTGTTCATATCCATGTTGTTCGGCACAATCCTTACAAGCATCTCCACCCAGCGTGGACATCATAGGACTATCAGATTCTTCAGGAGTCATGTTACAAATGAAACAAACTCTCTCATCCTGTTCCGAACCATAAGTAACACAGGGGTTTTGACCGCATCCACAGTTTTTCTTGTCACCCATGACAAATGTTGAGTTCTTCTGATACTTAAAGAGTATGGTGGGCTTGCCAAGATTTGAACTTGGGTCTAACGACCCCCAGCCGTCAAGTATAGGCCAAACTAACCCACAAGCCCGTGGTGTAGCCCACCGACCCGTTGGAGGCGAGAGGAGACCGAAAAGAAGAGGTCACAGGCCGGGGACTACAAGACTATGTAAGTCGAATCACCTACTTAAAGTTCAACTTCAGAAGTGTCTGATAATGCTGCTGTGGCTTCAGTGATAACTGCTTCAACTACTTGTGATTCAGAATCTGAGGTCACAAAATCCAAGTCACAAACGTCGTTGTCACAGAATCTTTCAACAACTACTTCTTCACCTTTGATTCGACCAAAGGAAAGTTTCCCAAGTCCTGACTTGATGTTGTGATATGTTTCGGAATCAATACTTTCGTAAGGCATTTGCGGGTAAGCCCCGAAGTCAAGTTTCGGCAAGAAAGAAATACCTTTCAATTGATATTGGTAAATATCAAGAGCATTAGCGATTTGAGAACCTTCTGTTTCTGGATTAAAAGTTACGGTGCATGAAACTTGGTTGTCTGCCCAGTATCGTTGTGCAAGTGCAGCCATACTCAATTGTTCCCACATTGAAACATCGTCGAGTGTTCGCACACCTTCTCCCAAATCAACAGGGATTTCAACAACCATTGTGGTATCTTCACTACCAAACGCAGGTTCAATTTTGTAACCAGCCTTTTCCAACGGAGCCACAAGGTTAGAATCCTTACCGAGTCTCATGCGTCGAATGTAATATCGAGATTCAGGGAAGTGGATTCCCGGTGTAGCACCAGCCAAAAGTGAAACTGTTCCAGATGGTTTAATACTGGTTGTCTTGATGGACTTTGGAATCGCAAACCAATTGGAATACTTTTCATCAAGTTTCTGAATGTGTCCGTAGCCAACATCCATCCATGAACGAAGTTCTCCTACTCCACGATTGGCTACAAATTGTGCAATACCACTCATGGAACATCCAATTCGACGGTTTCGTAGCATAACTCGATTGGTTTCTGCCCAATGAGTTTGACCCAGTGTAACGGTTTTAGCATACAAATACGCATACTTGAGAGTTTCGAGATAGTCATCGAGTGAATCGTGATTGTTCGGGAAAGTTTCAACCAAACAGCAAAGTTCGTGGGATTCCAATGTTTGTTCCAAACAAGGGTTTCCACCCATCGCTCGATGGTCTTTGTAATCTGGAGCATCAGCCATGCGACCATAATCTTTCATGTTTTCCAACCAAGCATAACCGGGTTCACCGTTTAGTCTCACACGTTCTGCCGAAGGTTCATAGTTCATACCGAGTTCAGCAAAAATTGAATTGTTAGATGTCCAACCGTATTCGGCTCGATGAGGGTTAGCCTCATAGTTTTTGAGGTCAAGGTATTCTTCGTTGTCAGGCTCTCCGAAAACAATTTCAGCAGTTCGACGGACGTTGCCCGCTACTACACACTTACCAATGAGGTTCATAATATCAACAATTGAAGTAATTGAAATTGGACCACCTGTTTCAGCGTTGAGAATCCTTCGGACATCATCGTGAAGTAACACCAAAGGTGCTGGTCCTGAACTTTCACCTCCGAAACCTCGGATGCGAACTCCAGCAGGTCGGATTTCAGAGTAATCGAACTCCAATGGGGCTGTGCCGTAGGCATACGAATCCAACAAAAGTTTCAATGATTCTACCCAACCCTCACGAGTGTCTGGAATAACGATTGTTTCAGATGAGCGATGTTCGGCGGGTCCTTTGATGACCATTGTTTCAGCACCTTTGGTGTCGAAACCAACTCCGACTCCCAGCATTGAAGCATCCATTAAGAATGTAAAAGGCTTAGAAAACTCTGAAGAAATCTTTTCAGTGGAAACGAAAGCACAATTGTTCAAAGCAGCAAAAAGTTTCTTTTCTTCTGTGATTGGTGTTCCCATAGCCCAAAGACCACGACCCGGTGGTAGGAACTTCATGTTAAAGATTCGGTCATACATGGCTTGAGCCGAGTGTTGTGCTTTCCAAGCATTCCAACCAAGACCGTGTGATTCAATGTGTCGCTTTTGCATATTGAAAGTTCCTTCCACAACTCGTTGAACTGTTTCAAACCATTGTTCATTTTTACCGTCTGCCTTCAAACGAGAGTAGGTTCTGTTATAGACCAGTTCTCCAAGTCCATTGAAACCAAAAGGAGCCTTACGTCGGCGGTATTTATTCACGAAATTGTCTGAAAGGTTAAAAGGGTTTTGATTGTTCATGGTATCATCTCTGGTCAGGATTTGGTCTTATTCGGTGCAACTACTTAATGCTTTGCTTCGGTAGGTTTTCGGTCTTAGATGTAGTTTCAAGACCCCGCAGTTATGCGATTCTTTGAAACTCTGTGGGACCACGCTTAGTTTTGATAACTAAGAAATCTGGGTCTTGCTTCATGCGAGCAGAAAGACTACGTTTGGTGGGGATTTCACGGCGACGTGACTCAATGAGTCTGCCAACCATCACTTCAGCAGTAACGGTTTCACCGACGATGACTAAGCGTTTAGCGGCTTCATAATTTGTAGGTTTCGTTTGCATACTCTCAACTCCTGTTGGCTACCATAGCAATAACACGGAAGCCATCGTGCGGTGTCCATTCGGCTCGAAGTGGAATGTCTTGTCCACCTTGTAAAGTCAAAGATTGCTTTCGGAGCGTAGCACCTAAAGTGGAAAGCACTTCTTCGGTGGTGTAAGTGGTGGATGAAATATCACTGGCTGTGAGAACTCGCTCTGGATTTTCATCATCGAAAATAGGTTTCCATTCGATTGGTTCTTCGTCGTTTTTGCTACGCCAAAGAAGTGTGCGTGTTCCTTCCGAATCAGTATTGAGAATTGCATCGAAAGCCAATGTTTTTCCTAATGCTTTGAGATAATCACGAATGTCTTTAGAAATGGTTGTTAAAGAGTAAGAATAAGAAAAATCTGGTAACAAATCAACCTCATTCATGTATTCCAAGCGAAGTAGTTTAACAACACGGCGAAGTCCGTTGGCTTCCAAAGAAAACTTTCCAGAGTCATAAGAAAAATCTACTGTTTCTTTAGAGGTTAGTGTTTTGACAATATCCTTGAGACGTTCATTGACGATTCCTAACTTGATAGTTTCGGGACAGTTGTATTCTCGAAATGCTTCGGGCTTGAGCCAAATATCAGCCAACTTGAAACGCTGGGCGCAGACCACACGAATACGAAGGCCATCAGGACCCCATGTGTAAATGGCTTCTTCAGATAGTTTAGAAAGAATTGAAAGAAGTGTTTTGACTGGTTGAACATCAATTGTAGCATTAAAAGATTCTGATGTCATGGTATCAACCTCGTTGTGCGAGAGTCTCGCTGGTTTGTGCAAGCCATGACTCTGTTATGAAGTTGAGGATAGTTTGATAAGCCACTGAATTAGTTTTCATGCCCGCAGGTGGGTTGGATTCAAAAGCAGTAACGAAATCTGCGAGTGAATCGAAATGGTCATAGATTTTCTTACCTGTGGTGCGACCAACTTTTGGGATTTGCTCTAACAAAGCATGATGCTTGTTGCGAGTGGAACTAACAACGGTTACTGGTCGAACTAAACTTCCGAACTCATGGGCTTTGACACGAGCAATCACAGAGTTAAGATAACGGAAAGTTTCATCCAACGATTCGGTATAAACTACTGGAAGTGATTCTACTGAAAGTCGGTTTAGGTGTTGTTGCAGAGAACGAATGCGGTCAGCACTTACACCGTAAATATCTCTGGGTGAGCCTTCAATAAGTAACACTGGTCGTGTTCCTTCTGTTTCAGCAGCCGATTCAATCAATCGGGAAACCTGTTCTTGAAGTCGCTTGGAATTGAAACTTCCGTAAGCATCAGACCAAGTTTTACGTTCAACCTTGACTGTTAGTGGTTGTTTATCAAAACCTGTGCCGACCACCCAAAAGTCGCCTTCAGACAAAGTTTTTATTTCGGCATTTAATATGAGTTCGGCCATCGCTCGAACCGAACCGTGTTCGTGAGAATCGACAAAAACCTGAGCATCGCTGGTCATAGTATTTGTATGACAAAGCACTTACTTAAAGTTGCTTACTTGAGATGGTAAGCATAGCCACAACCGCACTCATAAATGCGGTCAGAAAGACGTAGAACCAAACTTCTGTAATTGCCACAAGCAGGGCAATTGATTCGTTCAGGTCTGATTCCATTAGGTTTTTTAGTCTTCAAGATTATACTCTCCAGATTCTGCCTCAAATGTTACCTTTTTGTTTCGCAGAATGAGGTCAAGGTATGCCGCATAATTTTCAGAAAGTTCACCTTCATGGTCTCCATTGAACATTACGATTTTCCATTCATCTCTAAAAGAAGCACCCATCGTGTGCAATTGTTTAAGAATATGGTAAAGGTAACGGTTTTCAATTTCACCACCCGGTCCTGCATCGTTGAGAAGGTCTAACAAACGTTCTTCATCGAGAAGTATTTCTTTCATACGGCTACTATGATTATTCACCTACTTAAAACATTAGGCACTTGATTCTTCTTCACGAAGGAATCCAGTTACCCAAACTTCTGGTTTGCTAAATATCTTTTTGTCCCAACAGGAATGGCGAAACCAAAGATTCTCGTCAGAGTATTCGGTGTATGAGCCGGACATTGGTATTTCTTCTTTAGGTTCTCCAAATAAACTTCCTAATCCCTCAAATCGTTTGCCAGTCGTGATGATAAGTGTGATTTTGGAGTCCGAGAATGTTCCTTGCTTAGATATGGATTCCCAAAATGTTCGAGCCGTTGAAGCAGACAGAACTTTTAATCTAACTGTTTCAATTGTTTGACCGAAACCAACAATAACTTTGTTTTCATCGAAGTTAATTGAACCGCCAATGATTCTAAACTCTTCAATAACTTGTTGAAGCGTGGGTCTTTTAACGGAAAAGTCTTTATCAGAGCCAGTCCAGTATGAAGTTTCAGAAATCCAATTCAAAATACCTTGAACCGCAACTGATTTTTCGCTTGGTTCATCAGGTGACTTGATGGGAACTAAGATTTTTCTGGGGAATGTCACAAGTAGTTCTTGAGTGAGGCTGCTATTTAAAGTTTCGCAAAGCCATTAAACAAAATGTGTGAATCATTAAGTAGTCGTGCAAACGAAGTTCAAATATGGCAAAAAAGAACCGCCGTAGCGGTTCGTCTTTGGTCAAGACAAAGGCGGGTCATAAAGTTCGTAGCCAAAGTGAAGCGAAAGTTGATGATTGGTTGTTTAGTCAAAAACTCAATTATGTTTATGAACCTATTTTCTGGATGCGTGAAAGAAAGATTGAACCTGATTGGGTAATTATGCCGAGCGATAATCCTTGTGTGGTTAGACCGATTATTATTGAGTATTGGGGCTTATCGTATTCTAAAAAAGATTTGAAAACTGCGGCGCATTGGGTCAAAAATGCTAAAGATGGTTACGAAGCACGTCGAAACCGTAAAGAAAGTTTCTATTCTGAACAGAAAACTTATGATTACATCGGTATTACACCCGATAACATCAAAAATCTAAAACGATGGTTGCCGCAACAACTTCAAAAGTTGGGTGTGCAATTGCCTATTCCAGAGGCTCCTGCGAATCCAAATAAGCAGACCATTGTTCAGGGTCGCAAAGATTGGTCGGTTCAGAAGCCCAAGAAATCTGGCGGTCTGGGTCAAAAGGAAGTTGAATCAATCTTAGGTTTGACTCCACCATTGGGCGGAAATCAACGAACTCAAGATATTCGGGAGCGATTACCCGACGGATGGAACTACTTTCCTCGAAAGTAAGATATTCCTTTTTACCTTTTTCTAAGGATTCCCAACAAGTTCCGTAGTCTTTTTTGACTCGATACATTGAAAGTTCTTCGGATTCTCGGAAGTCCTTGAGATGCTTCGCCAACAACTTTGGTTTCAAGACCCGATAGCGGGTCAAAAGATTGGCTGGAATGTCAGATAACTGATGGTATTCATTGAGAA
>Ga0208013_1000262_pt1 | contig 33803 bp, 73 predicted proteins | sample 16_taG_FD_184091 | JGI IMG/M metagenome (GOLD analysis project Ga0208013, IMG submission 184091) | Marine viral communities from the Subarctic Pacific Ocean - 16_ETSP_OMZ_AT15313 metaG (SPAdes) (version 2) | ecosystem: Environmental > Aquatic > Marine > Oceanic | place: Pacific Ocean | collected...
GCGAGAACAAGCAAAGCCAATCCAGAGCGAACAGGACATTGCCCATATTGCGTCTATTTCTGCCAATAATGATGAAGTCATCGGCAAGTTGGTAGCAAAGGCAGTGGATTGCGTAGGAAAGGACGGCTCTATCTCTGTTGAGGAGGCTCGTTCACTTGAAACAAGTCTTGACTTATTGGAAGGATTCCGGTTTGATTCTGGCTATGCTTCCCCTACCTTTATTACAGATGAGCGCAGAGGCGCGGTTGTGTACGATGATCCATTGTTTCTGGTTGCCGACTGTAAGATTGAGAAGGTTGATGACCTTTTGCCGGTACTGGAAGTTGTCGCAAGAGAAGGGAGACCCTTGGTTGTCGTCGCATCGGAGATTGATCCTGCTGCGTTATCTGTCTTGGTTATCAACGCAATGCGTGGCACTATGAAGGTAGCAGCCGTAAAGGCCCCTAGATATGGAGAGGAGAGGAGAAACATCCTCAAAGACCTAGCCTTATCAACTGGTGCCGAGATTGTTACAAAGGCTGGTCTTAAGCTGAAAGATGCCAAACTACAACACTTGGGTACCTGTAAGAAGGTTGACATTATCAAAGGTTGGACCACGGTTGTCGCCGGCAAAGGTGACCACGAAGAAGTATCAAAACGAGTGGAAGCATTGAAGGTTGAGCTAGCCCAAACAGACTCATTGAGAGAGTGCGAAGCCATTCAGGAGCGCATTACTCGCTTAGTATCTGGGGTTGCTGTTATCCGCGTAGGAGCCGCCACAGAGATTGAGATGATTGAGAAGAAGCACCGCATTGAGGATGCCTTGGAAGCAGTGCGCGCAGCACAGCTAGAAGGCGTAGTTCCGGGTGGTGGTGTAGCTCTGATCCGTTCCCGACCATCTGGCTCCTCCAGCTCTTTTGAGTCTATCGTCTATGACGCTATAACAGAGCCTCTGAGGCAGATGGCGAAGAATGCGGGTGAGAGTCCGGATGTTGTTCTAGAGCGCGTCAGGAGGGCAAGAGGAGCCCGTGGGTGGGACTTCAAGGCCGGCGCAATGAAAGACATGAGTGAGGCAGGGATTATTGATCCTGTTCGGGTAACAATTACTGCACTAATCAACGCCGCTTCAGCTGCAGGAACTTTAATTACTACTGGTCATGCGATCATCGAGAAGGGAGATTCGGATGGAAGTTAAGATGCAATACCTAGTGGACCTTGAAGATGTCCCAAAGGAGTGTAAAGTGCTGCTGGATGGTATTGATTTGCCAGAGTGGGATATCCTTATAGATGTGTCGAGCCTTATTTCGGAAGGCGAGATAATGAATTCTGTTCGTGAGCTAGAATCATTTCGGAAGGAACTATATCGAATTGACCGTCGGACTGCAGACGTTTCATATATTTTGAAAGGCTATCTGCAGGCCAAGAGCGCGCAAAATAAGCCAAATATCAGTGCAGAAGTAGATACGGAAGAAGATCAACAAGAAAATCTTGAAAGAAACATCAGGAATTATCAAAATTCTCTTAAGAATGTAGAAACAGGCACGCCAGAACAAGAAGAGGAGATTGCACTAAGAGAACTGACAGAGATGATTAAGAGCGGACTTCAGACTCAAATAAAGGAGACAAAATGATGGTACAATTGGTAGAAGTGCTAAGAGCAGCACTTGAAGAAAATAGTTATGGCCGCCGTTTACTGGGCCAAGGCTCCCAAGCAGGTCCAATATACGAACTGCGCCAAATCAGTATCAACCCTTCATGGGTTGTTCATGTTCGGCCTGATCAAGTTATGAAGGGGAATCTCAACGAGGGACTTCTTCCTGAGGATCTTGATAAAAGGTCGGAATTTACCAGAGTTTTGCTGAACAGTGGGCAGCATGGCGAAGAAATAACCGTTGTTGGGAGCACATCTTCTATCAGGGAAAAGCTCAACAAAGGTGTCAGACATCTTCTGAAGGGCTAAATTGCATAACGAAGCACACACAGAAGATATATTGGCTGTTGAGTTTTATCTTCTAGAAGAGCTGGGAGTGGATGTGGCCTTTGGGGAAGATGAGCCTAACGCTTTCTGGGAGGATGATCATGAAGGCTTTGTTTCTATAAATACAAAACAAAGTAAGAGACTTCAGTTATATTCTTTTTTGCATGAAGCGGGCCATGCGATCATTCGAAGCAGAGAAAATTATGACAAGCTGTATCCATATGGAAAGAAATACAAAAACAAATCGATATCAAGAAGAATAGATGTATTGAGAGAAGAAATAGAAGCTTGGAATGAGGGAGAAAGGCTGTCCCAAAGACTATCTATTGTGCTCGACTATTCGTTATGGCACAATTTTATGAAAAAAAACCTGTTTGAATACTCTAAGTGGGTACAGGACCCTGATTTATACGAAGAAGGGAGAGGGAGTTCTTTGCGATTATGTTAAATGTTTTGTATTGGAAGATTATGAGCCTATTCATTTTGGGCCACACTTTTACTTGGTTTCAGTTAAATGCCCAGTTTGTTTCTGACTGGTGGAAAGGTAAGCCAGTCTTGGCTGTGATTGTGTTTGGTATTCCTGCAGGATTGTTGTTTTTGACCGGCTGGAACATGGCAACAGAGGAGAGCGGAGAAGTCTGGATGCCTAGGTTTCTAGGATTTTGTGCCTCCTGGGTACCTTTCCCCTTATTGACTTGGGCTTTGTTAGGGGAAACTCCCTTTACTTGGCGCACAATTGTCTGTTTTCTTTTGGCTTGTTGTATAATGGTGGTCCAACTTTGGAGATAAAGTTCTCTAGGTTGACTTTTGTTTTCTGAGATAACTATTTATATTGGAGGCAAATAGATGGACTTTCATACTATGGTTACTCGTTTTCGAGAAAGGGCGGAAAACGAGCAAGATCTAACAGAGCTAGGACCCAGGGACAGGAAATACATAGAAGACTACGAAGAAGATGGCCCAAAGCAGTCTAGGCCCATGTATCCTTTTAAGAGCTTGTTCGGCAACAAGATGAGAATCGCTATTCCTCTTGGTGGTAAGACCAAAAACGACGGAACTCGAATGTTTAAGTACATGGTAGAGCAAGGATGGGAGCCGGCTTTTACAAAAAAGACAGTAAAACAAAAGAAAACCAGAAATGATGGCTCAAAGTATACGGTTGATGAGGAGATACCGGAGCTTACGATGGTCAAGAGCGTTAAAAAGGTTATTCCAAAGGGCCCGAGAGCCGGTCAAGAAATCATTCAAAAAACAAGAATTTCAATGGGAAAACTTGTTAACAAGATTGGCAGACCAGAAGACAAAGAGTGGTGGAATAAGTACCAGAATAAATTGAGAGTAATGGAGCACGTTCGGGAATACTTTTTGCGCCCGTGGCTCAATGACTTTGCAAACGTGGATAGAGATCCTCCAATGATCATTATCACAAGGAAGCCTATTGACGTAGCCCGAATGTCAGATTTTGAGCCCAAGTGGGAGTCTTGCCACAGTCCAAGCCGCTCTTACTTTTATAGTGCACTAAGGGAAGCCGAGGGTCATGGTGCTGTGGCATATCTGGTTAGACCAGAGGACTACGAGAAAATAAAAGGAAATCTGCAGCAAGAAGAAATCTTCTCGGATAAGGATACTCCCAACGCTCCAGGTGAGAGAATTGAGCCAGTAGGGAGATTAAGGATCCGTAGACTTGTTAACGTATATGCGGACGGCATAGAGTTCGCTTTGCCGGAAGACAATGTTTATGGTCTTGCACCGGCAGATTTTATTCTGACTGTTCAAGAATGGGCAAGAGAGAGTCAAAAACATATGTGGGCTGATCAAGATGGAAGATTGAGCGTAGATAGGTTCAAGCCAGATCAATGGAAAACAGTAGGGGGATCCTACTGGGATACTCCCCCGCGAGAACTTTTGGGGCAGTTGTGGTCAAACGATGATAGAGACCAGGAAGCGAGAAATAAGCTGCAATTGTTGGGGCCTCTTCATGGAGAGGAACATGAAGTCTATGAAGAGGAAGAAGATTGGAATATTCACTGGCGTCGAGAACAAGAGTTGCAGCGAGAGACAGTCCCCAAAGAAGGGGGAACTTACCTTGCACCATATCGCGAGAAACTACAACAACTAACATTACAATTTAACAACAAAGCAAAGCATATTGAAGTGCGGAATATTGATATAGAACCGGTTCAGGTTCAAGGAACATACGGCATCAATTTTAGTGCGTTCATGGATTTGTATTTTATATATCCAATGCCATCCATCCCCCAGGAGGACTTGCCAAGACATATAGATAATAACGATGGCCCAGAACCTTTGAGCTGGTTTACAAACACAAAAGCGGAACTAGCAGAACTGCTGCGAGGTACTGGAGTCTTGGCAACCTCGTATCCTGCTGGAAATTATAATGGCGACTATGCGTTCTTCATGGGCGACAATCGCCAAGCAGATTGGTACTGGAGAATAGTTGGAGATAAGTTGAGTCTTTTTCAACAGCGCCAGGTAAGCGTAGATATACAAAACCGACAAGGAGTGTTCATACAGGCCCAGAATCCACAGATGGGTGCCCTGCCTGCGATGAGGCATCTTATTTTTTCTGAAGAAGATCTGGAAGAATTAACAGAGAGCTACGAGGAAGCTTTGCAGGAACTTCTAGAAGATGACGGTTCTTATGAAGCGGCTCATTCTAAAGTTTACTCTTACCTTGTTGAGAAAGGGTTCTTTGGACAGTCTGGAGAAGGAGAACAGGAAACGATGTTGAAGGAATCAGATGAAACTAGGTTATTCCAGGTAAGCCTTAAGCTTCAGGTAAAACCAGGAGTGGGAGGTGGAATAGAAGCTAAGTTGAATCGTATTCGGGCGATTGCTGGAGTGACTGTTGTAGGGCACGAAGAGGGATTAAATGTTGGAAAACATACTTTTGTTGTAGCAAAGATAAAATTTCATCCTCCTCAAGATTCTTTGCGCCCAATTTCTTATGTGTGGGAAACACTTGTTCCGCAAATAAACAGTTCTCGCTCAGTTCCTGGGATCAAAGTAATCGAGGTTATCAACGGTACTCTCAAGAGACTAGATAAGAAATGAAACAGATCATGGAGAAATGGAATATGTATGTGAAAGGGCAAGAAGCGATCGCAAAAGGGGTCTTGATTCGTGGCGCAAAAATCCTTATTCTTAGGAGGGCAGACAAATTCGTTAAAAGAACTTCCCCATGGGAGTGGGACCTACCAGGAGGCCATATAGAGCTTCCAGAGACGCCTGGAGAAGCTTTAAGCAGAGAAGCAATGGAAGAGGTCAACTTGGACCTCGGCGCTCTCACAGAGGTACACACGGGATCCAGAACAACATTCTTTTATTGCACGGAATGGACGGGGAATATCAGACTCTCTCATGAGCACCAAGACTATAGGTGGATTAGCCCCGATGATATCGGAGACTACTACATTGGGAGAGATTACAGGAAAGCTATAAAGAAAGCAGTAAGGCAAATTTCCTAAAACCACTTCATTTGCCGCTTTTGCCGCATTTCTCTCTATATACTAGTGGGGGTAAGGCAAATGAGGTATATATTTTGGGTAGTGATTTTTTTCTTTTTGGTGGCAGGCTGTTATTCGAATCTTGACAGGGGATGGAGATCACCGCAAGTAACAGTGGCTCAGGAATTGCCAGAGCTATTAAAAGCTTCTGCTACAGATTTCAACCTAATTAGAAAAGCTCGCAAAGCAACAGTAAAGATCCATTCTGTGTATGAAGAAGGAACCCACGTAGGTTCAGGTACACTTTTCAAATATGAAGGAAAAACAATAGTTGTTACCGCAGCACACGTAGTCTTTCCCGAACCTGAAGAGATTAAGGTATTTTCAGGGGGGAAATCCTTGGATACAAAAGTAGTATATATGGATGTTGAAGAGGATTTGGCAGTCTTGCTGGTGATTGGAAAGGCAAGGATAGAAACTATCTGCTTCAAGGAAGTAAAGAGGTCCGCGCTAAAGATAGGTACCGAGGTAGTTTATTCGGGTTATCCAAACAATGAAAGCTTGATGACGATCCGAGGGTACATATCGGGCAAAGTGTCAAATGGCAATTTGTACCTACATTCTTATGGCTGGCCAGGCGCTTCTGGTTCCGCCGTGCTAGATGAAAAAGGAAGAGTTGTCGGGGTATTAAGCGCTGTTTCTGTAGGACACGGTCCTTTCGGAATGCCCTCTATTATCGAAGACTCTGTTATTGTTGTTCCGATTTGGAAATTAGAACTGGATCAATTGAGAAATGCCATAAAATAGCTTGACAAACAAAAACATATGAGCTATACTACTTAGTGTAGGAGTTCTTGTATGCTAAAAGACACAAAAGTAGATCTACTTCAAATAATCCGAAATTTGACGGATAAAATCCAAGCTCTTGAGGAAGAGAATGAAGCTTTGTGGATGATGTTGGACGAGATTCATGAATCCGACACCGCTGCAAAGAGACTTATGGATGAACAGAGGGATGAACTTCTTGCTCTCTCTCTTGAGGACATGAAGCCAATTGGCGAAGCATAAAGGACTGATTATATGGGTAAGGAAGAATTCGAAAGCGAAATGGCTATCGATGCCGAAGAACTTAAACCAAAACCACCCACTCGATTGGCACCACTGGGAATCGAGACGTTCTCTGTTTGCAGGCAGCTGGACGAGAGTGGAGTTTCGGGCACAGGAGTGATATTAGAAGGAGTCCAGTATGCTACTGGGCAAGTCGTTCTTCATTGGCGAACCCCTTTCCCTAAAGGATCAATCGCAATATTTGAGAGCATAGAGGACTTCAAGCGTGTCCACATCGACCCGCACCCTTCGAATAAGACGATTATTACTTGGTCAGATGGCCGACAGGAAGGTTTTTAGAGCACTGATTTCAAGAAATGATGTCAAAAATATGTACACATGGTTGACTTTTCTCTTTTAGGATGGTATATTATATATGGATGGACGCGCTACATACTTTACTAGGGTGCGAACATGAGCAAAGGGAATAAAAAGATGTTTAATACGAGTATCAGTCAAGAAGAGTTAGAAAGTGCAAATGAAATTCGACAAGCTGTTGAGTCTGCTGTGAAGGAGGTTAACCCAAAAGTGGATTTTACCATGGTCCTTTGCTATTGGATTCGCGCAGTCCCAGCAGAAGCATAAATAGAAGAACTTTTGCCTCGATAGCATAACGGCAATGCATCTGTTTTGTAATCAGAAGATTCAGGGTTCGAATCCCTGTCGAGGCTCTTTTTGCGGGGATGGCGGAACTAGGTAGACGCGCTGGACTTAGAATCCAGTTCCTTTTTTGGAGTGAGGGTTCGAATCCCACCCTTGCCGTTTCTTCGGAGTGTAGCGCAGCCTGGTCAGCGCGTCTGGTTTGGATCCTACCTCTCCGATTTCCTTTTTACATCAGAGGCTCAAATGAGACGTTTTAGCGTACAAGGATTTCAAGTAGGGGATTTGGTGGCTCATAGCGCGAGAGGCAATACTCTCGGCCTGGGCTTAGTTACTCACACTGGTGTCGTCGAGGCCATGGGCTGGAAGTATGGTGGTTCCAAGGTTTATTGGTTCAAGTCTGGAAAGACGACTCTCCATCATCCTATTGATCTTAAGGAGTTAGAGGAAAGCCACAAATGACAAGCAAACTTCAAGTAGGGGATTTGGTGGAGATCACCGACCATGAATGCAGATCCCACCCCGGCCTAGGCCTAGTTATTTGCACTGATTGCACTGATATGATGCTCTTGGCGCTCGGCAAGCTTGCTTCGGAATATATCCGAGTCTATTGGTTCAAGTCTAGAGTGACGACTTTCTATCGTCTTCGTTACCTGAAGAGATTGGAGGCAAGCCACAAATGACAAGCAAATTTCAAGTAGGGGATTTGGTGTTGTGGGTGCCCCCTTTGACACTGCCTATCCATCTCTCAAACCGACCAATGGGAATGGTTATTTCGGCATGCTGTTCTGGTCAGCCCTTGATTGGTCGGCAGGCTGTACAGGTATTTTGGTTCAAGACCCAGAACACAACCAGACACGTTGACGAGCATCTAACAAGACTGGAGGCCACAAATGACAAATAAACTCCAAGCAGGGGATTTGGTGTCGTGGGATCACCCACATCATAGCTTTCGATCCGGCCCACACTCAATAGGAATAATCATTTCAGTTTTCTGTTCTGATTCTCCCACCGAGCAATGGTCCCACCGAGCCCGTCTCATGGGCTTCGACAGGTTTCCTTTTCAGGTATTTTGGTTCGATGACCGAAAGGCAACCAGACACTCTAACAAATATCTAAAAAGACTGACACCCTCTTGACAAAATAGTTGTTGACTTCTAGTTCAATTTGATGTATAATGTAAACATAGAAAGAGAGAGATAATGAATATTTCAATTAGGCCATATATTGATTCTCTGATCAATGAAGGAAAGAAGTCGAACTCACAGATCTATGGTAAGGCATGCGAAAGGTGGGTGGAAGAAAACTTACACTGTCCCATTTGTAGTGGCAACCTGAAGGAGCACCCTCCCAATGAGCCAAGCAAAGACCACTTCTGCTTAAGCTGTGGTTGCGACTTCCAAATAAAGTCTTCAAAGAAAATAAGTTTTTCCAAGGAAGGGCATATCAAGATCCTCGGTGCTGAATATTCTACCACCCTTCGTTCTGTGGGCCCCAACTCAACGATAGACTATCTCTTGATCGAATACGACAAAGACCTTTCTAAGATCAATTCCATCTATTGGAACCGTGCTTCTGATTTTGGAAAGAACAATGTTATTCCTCGGAACCCTCTTAGTCACAGTGCTCGACGTGCAGGCTGGCAGGGATGCACCTTGGTTTTTAAAGCTCAAAATTTAAAGCAACTTCTTTAAAAATATGCTCTTTTATACCTTGTTTCGAGCCCCCAGGAGATACTAAATATGAATGGCTTAGACGTGTAAGGATTTCTTGACATCCTCTTGACAAAATAGTTGTTGACTTCCGAACCAGCTTGGTGTATAATATAGATATAGAAAGGGAGAGATAAGTAACAAGACTCAGTAGCATAATGGTTAATGCAGTCGGCTGTTAACCGACAGACTGTAGGTTCGAATCCTACCTGGGTCGTCATTATTGAGCCGTACCGTTTAATCAGCGGTTAGTGGGGGTGGCGACAAGCCCCATGAATGAATCAGGGTGATACCTGTAACAAAAGCCCCGGATCTCGGAGGGATCGGAGGGGGACAGCCCGTAAGCTGTAGTCGTCGGAGGCGAAAGCCATTGAAAGCGGCCAGCACTGTACTATCTTTTAATCGCCCGCTGGCACACCGGTTTATAGTGTGCTTTAATCAATCCACAAAGGAACAGAGAAGATGCGAAAGAGGGAACTAATTCGAGGCAAGACCTATAAGTATTCTGGGGTCTGGTCACCTAGCCACATTCATAGTGTTAATGGCTACGGAGCTATCCAGAACCTGAGTGAAATGGTCATGCGATCATGCATCTTGACGTATTTGGGAACCCGAAATCAAGTTGGGGGGGACATTTACGGATACGGCGATGAACCGATCTTTGAGGCTCGATCGAGCAATCCTAATGTGGCCACCTTCCGCTTTCGCTGTTTGAATTGTGGTCCGATCGTCGCTGTGGGTCATGGTGAAGGAGCAACCCGAAAGGAAAAGGCTGAACTTTTGAGAGCGGGGATTGAACGCCATAAGAGCGAAATTGTTAAGCTAGAAAAAACTGTTTCAACACTTTGGAAGCGTATTACTTCAGAGGAACGACAGGCAAACATGTTTGAAAAGTACGATACAGATGAGGAGGCACTCGCTGCAACCTTCTCTAGGATTATCCAGACAGGAGGTTCAGAGACCGAGATTCTAGAAATCCTCAAGGAGTTTGGAATGACGAACAAGCTGTAGGTAGACTATTGTGCAACGTGGAGAATGGGAAACTCGCCAGAGAAAAGGGATTCCGTTTGTAGGCTGGGACCAATGCCGAGGATGAACGAAGTAGAGGAGGTTGCAGGTTCGAATCCTGCCGTTGCAGTATACTCACCACCAACATAGGGTCCGAGAAACCTCTTTACAGCTCCGAGAGGAGTGTCTTCGTCCGAAATTGTATAAGTACTTTCTGCTTGTAGGGTAAAATGTTAATTTATATAATTGAGAAGTGCGCGTACAGTGGATTATGAGAATATCACCCGTGAGCGGGATCGTAGCTAATGATGTTGGCGTATAATTGCATACGATAGAGTCGCCTAGCGCTGGACGTACACCAGCCATCTTCTCAGCAAGCCGCTGGCACACCGGCTAAAGTGTGCTAACTTTTACTTGGAGCATCAATGCCATCGCAAGACTTTGAAAAAATGTTCAAGGAAAAGCCTATTGCCAGTATTGATTTAGATGAATACTGGAATCTACCAGCTACCGAAGGCTGGCAAAACAAGCCACATCGTTTCCTCTACAATTGCTTGAGGGAAATCTATCACCTTCGACTTCGATTGGAACGATTGGAACAAAAAAAACACACCGGTTAAAGTGTGCTAATCGACCGAATCAGTAGACGAGGTAGTCTTAGAAGCGCCGCAAAATAGGTTCGATTCCTATCTGGTTCAAAACCGCTGGCACACCGGTCAATGTATGCTAATCGCAAAGAGAATAGCCCTACGTTCCTATGGGTGACGATTTAGACTGGAACTCACCTAAGTTTTCCTTTGCAAACCGCTGGCACACCGGTTAAAGTGTGCTAACCTATGCAGGCCCTTAGCTCAGTTGGTCTTAGAGCAGCGTGCTCATACCGCGCCGGTCCTGGGTTCGAGTCCCAGAGGGCCTACTTTTTATTAGAGGAACAAAATGAACAGAAATGGAGTAATACAGGCAGTACTATTTATCTTCGTCTTATGGGCGATTGTTGTGTCTAGTATGGTTTCTACGTTGTTTGCACAACTATACCTTTAGGGAGCATCAATGGGAAAGAGGCAACCCAATTTTAAAGTTGGTGATTTAGTGGGAAGAAGAAGCATAAAAAGCCGTATCGGTATTGTTACACATCTCGTTCCGGGACGCTATTATGTTAACAATGGAGTAGAAGGGTATCCTCAACAAATATATTGGTTTGATATAGGTGTAGCGCGTGAGGTTACTGCACACACCTACAGAGACATATACATAATAGAGTTGCCAGATGATTGAGCCAAAGTTTAATGTCGGTGATTTGGTGAACCCGAGGCACATATTCCGAGGTAGTATGTATCCGAGTATTGGCATCGTTCTTGGGACTCGACGAGTCGGGCTGCTTGATGCGGAATACATTCTTGCACCCCCAGATCTCTATCGGGAGTACGTTTACGATATTTTTTGGTTTGATTATAAACTAGTTGGCCAATTTAGTCAGGACTTATTGGTGCCGATCTATAACATTTAAATCCAGCAAACTAATTAGAGGGAAGGAGCACGCTGTGAAAAACTACAAGAAAGGATGGAGCAATTTTTTGCTAAAAGAGCATGCTCTAGAGGGCTACGAAGAGCAGCTGGAGTACAACGAGGAAGGTGAAGTGGTCTTGTATCATGTTTCTTCCACGGAGGGCTTGAAAGCTTTGAGCCCGCAAATTGCGAGAACAGGAATCAGGAACTACACAAAGAAGGAATACCGAACCTGGGATCGTCCTAGGGTTTTCTTTTTTACGAGACCTGGACAAGAGGATGCAGGAGTAGGAAAAATCCAAGGAAAGGTGACGTACAGAGCCGAGATAGATAAAGAAAAGCTTTATCCAGTGATGAGAGATCCTCTCAAGTTTTCTTTTCCCGAAAATGAGAAAGAATATTTGAATATTCGGGAAGCTACTCACGGCATGCCTTCGTATTATCCAATCAATAGGTACGAAATGGTCGCGACTCTTGCGGAGAGAGAAGGGTATCACGGTTTCATTTATCCACAAAAAGAAGGATCTCTTATCGTTGCACTCTGGGAAGCTATCGAGGTTACCCCTTTAGAAGAAGATTTTTATCAAATAGGAGATAGTCTATGAAATTGTTACTTAAAGAATGGAGAAAGTACGAGAAAAGTGTACTAACAGAACAATCATTTAATCGATTCAAGCGTATGATCGACGTTCATCGGCGACCATTCTTGGTTATTTCTGCATATCGTGAAGGTGAGGCAAATCAGACACCAGATAAGCGCCTGAAGAAAGACATAAAAGAAGCAGGATACCCTTTTACTCGCGTGAAGGGCTCTGGCCAAGAAGAGGTAACCGATCCTGAAACTGGTGAAGTGTTAACGGATCCTAAAACAGGCGACAATGTAGTAAAACAGGTCATAGAAATGACTTATATTGTTACAACAGATAAGCGTCCTGATACAGAGAGAGCAGAACTAAGCCCGGAACAAGAAGAAATCGCGCTCTTTGAGCTTGGAAAGAAGTTGTCGAAAACTTATGATCAATATGCTTTCATTTTTGGTAGGCCTGAAATTCGCATCAGCACAGCTGGCGAAGAGCGAGAAGCTTACTTTATCGCAGCATATAATCACACTGCACCAACATTTGAAGAAGAGCATCGAATCAAGGAATACTGGGCAGGTCCTTGGACAACTATCGAAAGAGCCACGGAAGATGACATCTTTTGGACGAAGATTGGAGGAACAAAGGGAAAATTTGTCTAAATAGGTTGGAAAACAGGGGGATGAAGACTGTTGACATCCTCTTGACAAAAGAGTGGTTGACTTCTCGCCTCATTTCATGTATAATGTAGTTACACAAAGAGAGGTAGTAATGCACATCGGACAATATGTTGAGAAAGTAGGTTCAAAGGGGACCTATGGAATTATCACGGATCGACCAATGGTTCACGAATGTTGGACCGTTCGTTGGATCATCGGTCCCAACCGTGGTAGGACCTTGATTTCCCACCAGAGAGAACTTAGACTGCATGACAAGCTCTAATATAAAGGTGGGAGATCTGCTGGTCGTACATGACACCTACTTCGCAGGTAAGCCTAGTTATAACCAAGAAGAAATTGCCATAGTCACGGAAGTCAGAAAAGCAGGTTGGTCATGTTATAGCTTTTGTGTTTACATTTTTGGCCACGGAAGCACCGTATGGATGTTCAACCATGACAGCCGATTTTCTTACAAAGAACTGGAAAGAGGAAAATGAAAGCTAGCTTGAAACCAGCAGACTTAGTGCGGCTGGACGGTATCCTTAGTTCTGAAAGGTTGACTATTGGTATAGTCATAGGTGAAGGCTACAAACCAGTAGCTGGAGAAGAGCAAGCTTGGGTGAGAGTCTTTTTTTTCGGTCCTGGCGTAATCAGGAGCGCCCCTGCACACAGGCTGAAGCGCCTGCAGTGACTGGAGAATAATACTACATGATAATCACAGAGAGTCAGGATGGTACCTTTGAGTACCACTCACTACTTAATAGTAGAGGAGAAGAGGCCCGTGGAACCGTGGATGATCAAAAAGATCGAAGAAGAAAGCAGAAAGAATGCTCAATCTCGACGTATTCAGCCGAATATTCCGGCTCCACCCCCTATTTCCATCGATCGAACAGAGAAGAGCGGTAGGCCATCGAGAGAAGAAGCCGCGACGAACATTAGTTTCGAGGTTTGACATTTCCTTGACATCTTATTCATTGACTTTTTTTGAGTCTAGGTGTATAATAGAGAAACAAGGAGAGAGCAGTGGCCAAAATGAAAGTGGGAGACTTTGTAAGAAACCGATTTACTAGAGAGGTGGGGAGAATTGTAAGTATACCCAGAAAAGGTAATTTTATCGTAGAGTATTGCGAGTATCACAGAGACAGACAGACCCCAGAGCATTTCGAGCGCCTGGAGGTTTCGTATTCACCAAGAACAATCAGTACAATCCAGCAGTTCCAGACACTAAACGCCAAATAATGGAGATACAATGAAGACTATCAGCCTTAGCAAAATTAGAGCAGAACTCACATCCGTAATCAAGGCCCTTGAGTCAGGCCCAGTAGCTATCCAGAAGCATGGCAAGACAGTAGCAGTGCTGTCAGCCCCTGGAAGCACCCTAGAGGCCTCGCCACGCCCACCAGCGACTACAGGTCCTGCCGGGGCCCCGAAGAGCCCAGACAGCCGCTCAGTGCCTCTCATAGATGTCTTTGAGATTATCGACGACGAACCGGAAGAACAAGATCCAGACCTGGACCTGTCTTTCGAGAGTTACCTTGCAAGCCAGGAATCCGATCCGGTACCCGGATCTTGGAGCAACTTGACATTCTCTTGACAATTAAGTTGTTGACTTCGCCTTAGATTTTGTGTATAATATGGGTACACAAGGAGGAAATCTTGAAAGAAACTATCGAGAAAACCGTAAATACTTCTCTGCTCACAGAAGAGCAGTTCCAATCTCTCCTTCGGGGAGAAATGACCTGGGAACAAGCTTACAAGCTAGCTCCAGGCCCTGACTGGCGCATTACCGAGTTTGATGCCGAGGATATCTCAAGTGAGCAAAAAACAACCTCAAAAGCCTAGGAACATGGTGGCATATAACATGATTTTCCGTCACAAGAACGGAGGGTCAGCGGGATATCACAGCAAGAAGGGATATTCTCGGAAAGTTAAGCATAAGGGAAAACAGTATGGCGGTTGAAACAGGATGTCTGACCAGTGGGGCGATTTTCCACACCTCTATCCAAGAAAAGTCCGTGTCCGTGGTGGTGGAGTTACCATTCCAGCTGGAGATTTCCGAAAAGGAGGCAGAGATACTTGATATCTTAATTCACAACCAAATGGAGATTTTGTTAAGGCCGTACTTTCTTTCAGCAGTTGGAGAAAAAGTATGATAAAAATTCAAGACCTAACGCCTAGTGCTATTGTAGGCATGATTAGGGATAATCCAGGTAAGATTCAGAAGGCAACGTATCCTAATCCTGGAGAGCCAAAGCTTGATGAAAAGGCCTTTATGATTGAAGAGTCATGGATATTCATGTGTTTATCTACTGGGTGCGATTATCAAGGGTCTAGTCCTTGTAGTTGTGATTCAGATGATGCCATTTGGTCTTATCAGCCTACGGAATCATTTCCGTATCCAATTGAGAGTCCTGAATTTGGAATTGCAGGATCTCTTATGGTTGCTTGCCTCTATAGAGATAGAGATGGGGAATATGTTTATGTTTTTGAGGCTGGTTAGCGAAAAAGAGAGGGCACCCAATGAAGATCGGTGATAATATTAGTATCCGCGCCAATTTGAAAGCAACAAGAAGGACAAAGAACCGCATCCAAGAGAAAGGTCCATCCTTTTTTGTGAGAAACCTTCCCAAGAAAGTAGCTTTTGATCGTGGTGCTAGCCTTTGGGTTTTGCTGGAGTCAGAAGAAGTTGAGTGGATGGGTTGGCTCCCCCTGGCGGAAATGGAGATTGCACCATGAAAGTAGGAGATTTAGTAAAAACTACGAGAGTAAGTGTATGTTATCCGGCTGGTTCTTTGGGCTTGGTTACGAGAGTATTCGCTTTCAGAATCGCCCGAATGGTCGAATATCCCGCGTGTGAAGTTTTTATGTTTTCGAAACAGCGCATTAAAAGGAGCATACAGCGCGATCTAGAAGTTTTGGAGGCCACAATTTCATGAAAGTAGGAGACCTAGTAAGAGCAAAGCCAGGAACAGTGGAGGGAGACCCAGAAGAACTAGGAATAGGAATTATCGTGGAAGAAACTACGCCCGATCCTGTATATGGTGATAGCTTTGTCTGGGTGAAATGGTTCAACGGCATAGGTGAAAGGCCTTGGATGCGATACCGGCAAGACCTAGAACTAATTGACAATCCTTGACCTTTTCGTGACAATTTAGTTCTTGACTTTTGGTGAAATTTGTTCTATAATATGGAAACATAAGGAGAACAGTATGCTTAAAGAGGGAGATTTGGTAGTGCCGGCCCCCACCGGCTTTCAGTCGCGCGCTGGACGAGTCGCCGCTATCGTGGCGGGGATTGGGATAGTGGTGCGCGCAGTAGCCATTGATTACGGCAGAGGCAAGGTAATAAGCAGATATAAAGTTTTTTGGTTTCTCTCTCAAGCCGTCTCCCCTCAACCACTCAAGGATAGTGACCTAACAAAGTTAGTTCTTGGTGCTTAAATAATTAATATATGGGTCCATGGTGAAATGGATATCACAGTAGGCTTCTACCCTTCTATTCCAGGTTCGAATCCTGGTGGACCTACCATATACAATAGATAGTGAGAGAGAAGTAGTGGAAAAAGTGAAATTTAAACCAGGGGATTTAATAAGATCACCCCGGTGGCCAACGGATATAGGTCTTGTTTTGCACAGCGTGCCACCCGATCCTCACCGATCACCGGGGTCGTATCTTGGCGAGGCGTGCTATATTTACTGGTTTCGTTATAAGCATGCTTTCTGGTCTGATGGCTCCAATCTTGAGACACTCTCTTGACAACTTAAGTATTGACTTCCAACGAAATTTTGTGTATAATATAGGTACAGAAGGAGAGATATAATGAGTATGGCCGATGGACTCGCATGGGAACGAAAAGACAGAGAAGCAAGGGAACGCACAGCCCAGGTATCGGACGCTGGTATTCTGATCGAATACTTGACAGGTCAAGATGCACCAGACGATGTACGAGAAGCTTTCATTAGGATCGTTGGTCCAAGCGTAGCGTCTCATGCGTTGCGCTTGTTGTTCATAAAGGACATGTCTTGAACATTGAAGCATTAACATTCTCTTGACAATTTAGGTATTGACTTCCAACGAAATTTTGTGTATAATATAGGCACAGTGAGGGAGAAAGAATCATGACGAAAGAGAAGATTCGAGAAAGAATTCTTGAACTCCAATCGAGGAAAGAAGGCGAAACATCCTTCGCTAGGGGCTATTGGTTGATTCTGATGGATGTCATAGCTGTCCACCATGGTGGGCGTAAGATAGACACCAGCGAAATAGCTCAAAGAGCAAAATGGTTTCGCAAGACTTTTAAAGAAGAATTTCAGAGATTTACTGAATTCCTCGTAAAGCCAGGTTCTGCCGCCTTGGTTGATGCTTGGTACGACGACTTGAAAAAAGGAGAGTTGCGGGAACCTTTCGCGGAAAAACTCAAAGATGGAGAATTTGAGGTTGGGGATTTGGTATCGGTGAAAATGCTCCCACAAAAGGGGAAAGTGTTTGAGGTTCGGTCTCGACGGTGGGCGACAGACCTCAAACAGTATGAATATGTTATCGGCTCGACCTCTGGTTCGGGAAAGACCATGGTTCTGCGCTCTGTATGGCTTGAAAAAGCGTTAGCAAAACCCTTGACATTCTCTTGACAACTTAGGTATTGACTTCCTCTAAGATTTTGTGTATAATATAGGTACAGAAGGAGAGATACACATGGCAGCTAACTTGGATAATGTTGTGACCTGGGAACAGGCATGCGAACGGTTTGAAAGTGAGGAATTCCCCTACGTTCAGGCTCAATATGAGCAGGATGGTGTGCCGGATTGGCCTGCACGTCGAGAAGCTTGGAACAACTGGAAAGATAGTCTGTGCAAAAATGGTCAGATTTCTGACTGGCAAGATGCGAACTGGTCGCATTCCCCATTGTGTGAATAGGAGGCAAAATATGACGAACTGGACTGCCCAAGATATTGGAAACCTGATGGATTGCGTGGATTCGCGCATCGATCAGCTTAACGAGGATATTCTGATTGGTAAGCCTAATGCAAAGCGCGAGCGTTCTGTGCTCCGAGATCTCAAGATGAAGCTTGGGATCGATTGGTCTAACGCAATCGCCAACACCAAGATCAAGCCCTAGTGGCTGCTCTTGACATTCTCTTGACAATTTAGGTATTGACTTCCAACGAGATTTTGTGTATAATATAGGCACACAAGGAGAGATACACATGGCACGCCGGATTCAACCTATTTTTGACGCAATTCTCGCAGATTCTCGCCTGTCTTCGCGAGATCGCGACTTCGTAACCAGCCTTCAGACCTTCTATAAGCGCAAAAAGATGCTCACGCAAGGCCGTAGACGAGCGCTCTTGGTGATCGAGGAGAAACTCAAAGCGCCTATCAAGGCTATCGATCCTGAAACAGAAAAACTGATCAAAAAGGTATCAGACCGTGCTCGTCATGACCAGAATGATTGGGCAGTGGCGTTTATGGCAGATATGCGAGCCCGTTTGCTCCGTGGGGCGTCGTTGAGCGCTAAGCAAAAGCAAGCTTTCGACAATCTTGTCAAGAGGTACAACGACGACGCCCAGGTCGAAGAATTAGCGTGGGCAGAAGAGTTTAACACAAACCACCGCTTGAAATTTGATTATTTTGTGAATTACTATCGCAATCTAGGTGAAAGAACGGGAGAAACGTACTATAGCGCGACAATTCGAATGAGCCAATCTTCAAGCGATTATGTCCCTTCGAAGGGTTGGTGGAAGAAAACCTGCGAAAAGCCTAAGACCAAGGCCCTCTTCTTGATTATGGATTCGGAGCCGAAATTTAAGGCAGGTTCTTATGTGACGCTCCGCAACTCTGCACGCTCTTCGGCCTATGGCCGCTCAAGAGGTATCTTGGCAGGGTGTGGAGACTGGGAAACTAAAAGTCTCAACGCGGAGATCCTGGATTACCCTGATTATCCTCCATTTTCTGCTGTAAAGGGCGGAAAATTGGTCCGCATTCTGTTCTTTGGGGTTTCCCGGCCAACGCTGACGGAAGAGCGGCACTTGAAAAAGGTTACCTTCAAGGGGATCTAAGCCTGTTTTGCCTAGGTAGGGGAGCATTGACACTCTCTTGACAAAAGAGTGATTGACTTCCAGCGAAATTTTGTGTATAATATAGGTACACAAGGAGAGATACACATGACGCGTCGTAGAACAGTAACATGTTCATATTGTGGGCAAAAAGGGCACAACAAGGCAGGATGCCCAAAATTCAAAGCTAAGCTCGCCGCGCGCGAAAAGGCGCATCCCAATTGCGCCTGGCTGGCTAACGAGAAGTACAACGAAGCGCAAAGGAAAAAGCGCGCTTGCACTTATTGCGGGGAAGAAGGGCACAATCGCACGACCTGTAAAGCAATGAAGCAAGATATCCTGCTTCTTGAGCAGAAAAATCAAGCTTGGAAGGTGCATGTGTGTCAAAGGCTGAAGGATACAGGCCTTCTCCCCGGTGCGCTGTTTACGGAAGAAGGACGAAGGTGGAACAAAGAGGCCCGTAGCTACGAAACAGAGGGAACTGTTACTATACTGTATATTGTTCTTGGTTTCGATGTGCGTAATTTCAACATTGTAGAAAAAGACCTAGAAGTATTAGTGGTTTGTGAGCCGCGCTATATCGGACAACCCGATATGTACAAGAAGGTCTCTTTGCCTAGGGATATCCGCACCGGTCGGACCTTCCGATATGTTGGAAGAGGTTTTGAGGTTGTTTCTCCTGTTGATCCTTCTAAGGTTGACAAGTCTTTTGATCATTCCATTGGTCGCGACTGGCTTCACTTCGGTACTTCGTGGACAGACAAGTATTTTAAGAAGAGTTTGCACAAGAATCTTAACAAGTGGTGCGTAGGATACGAACTCTACTCTAGGAAAAGTAAATATACTGGAAAGTTCGACAATCAACCACATCATTTCTATTGGAGCGACGAGACGCATGTTTAAAGCAGCAATATCACTGGTGTTGTGGTCGGGAACTATCGACAAAGTCGAAGATGGCACCGCGACGGCAGAGATGGTAGATAGCGCAGGAAGAATCCTGATGTTTGAAGGTCCAGTGACTTCCTTTCCTTGTGAGCCAAAGGAGCAGGGAGAGTTCTGGATTGTCCAGTATAATACTGGTCTTATTGAGGCCAGATGTTTAACAAAGAGAGAGAAGAATGCACGAAAAACCAATGCCAACGGAGGATTTCACCCTTATCGAGCCAGCATACGGCTTTGATGAAGACTACGATCCCATGCCTAAAGAAATGATTGCTCAGGGTGAAGGTCCTGAACGGCTGGACGAGGAGATTCCATTTTAACTTGATTGAGAGCCTGGAAAGAGACAAAGAACTGTTTATGCCAGAGTGATGGAATTGGTAGACAAATTTGACTTAAAATCAAATGGCTTATAGCCGTGCGGGTTCGAATCCCGCCTCTGGTACTTTCTCTTGACATTCTCTTGACAAAAGAGTGATTGACTTCCTCTAAGATTTTGTGTATAATATAGGTACACAAGGAGAGACAGGGTGACTGAAGTAGAAAAAATGGAAAAGCAGCTTTTGCAACTAGAGACGTTCTGGGAGCTTTCCTCATTTATCACGGCCTCTGTCGGTACCGACATTGGCAACCGCGTTCTCCGACGTTTGATCTGGGACACCAGCTACACGGGTCGACCCCTCACGGATGCCTCGATGGCCTCCCTCGACGCCTGCGCCTGGAGAGATCTCTATGTTCTCGCTCGTAAGAACCCCCAGGTGCGGGCTCATCTTGAAGGGCTAGTCCTATCCGTCGATCTTGGCGGGGGCCCCCACTCTTGACATTCTCTTGACAAAAGAGTGATTGACTTCCTCTAAGATTTTGTGTATAATATAGGTACACAAGGAGAGACAGGGTGACTGAAGTAGAAAAAATGGAAAAGCATATCCTCTCGCTCGCAACATTCTGGGAGTTTTACGCCTTCGTCCTCGGCGCACACACGGCTGACCCCATCGACACGCAGGACCCTGGCGCGCCACTTCCAAACTGGACAACTCTTTATAACACCGCTCGGAATAGCCCGGAAGTACAAGCCCACATTGAGGAGTTGTGTGAGAAACGTACCGACCGCTCTTGACACTCTCTTGACAAAAGAGTGATTGACTTCCAACGAGATTTTGTGTATAATATGGGTACAGAAGGAGAGATAGAGTGACCATCGATCTGACAGAATATGAAAAAGCATACATTCTCCTGGCGTTGGCGACTTACGCCGAGCATCACTGGGAACCTGATGCGGAAGAGTTTCTTCCTCTCACCTCCGAAGAAATAACAAGCCTGATTAAGAAGCTTATTGAGGGTTACGAAAAGCTCCTGACACCCTCTTAACAAAAGAATGATTGACTTCACCCAGAAATGGGTGTATAATATAGAAACAACAGACAGAAACTTCCTAAGTAGGAGAAAGCCACATGGCTACCGTAGATTTCGCAACTTTTATGTCCGTCGCGCCCATGATTCTGGACGTGGGCCTTCCTGTACTTATCCGTGGACGCCACGGAATCGGCAAGAGTGAGGTGGTCTATCAGATCGCCGCAATGCGAGGCCTTCCAGTGGTTGAACGCCGAGCAAGCCAGATGACGGAAGGTGATCTTATGGGTCTCCCGTCCATTAAGGGCGAGGCTACCTCTTGGAATCCGCCTGACTGGTACAAGAAGGCTTGCAATGAGCCTGTGTTGCTCTTCTTGGACGAGGTCGACCGTGCGACCTTGGAAGTTCGACAAGGCATTTTCGAGTTGAACGACTCCCGCAAGCTCAACGGGTGGCATTTGCACCCTAAGACCGTCGTAATGGCTGCAATGAATGGTGGTGAGCACTCTGGTGCTAGCTCCTACCAAGTCGGGGAAATGGACCCTGCAGAATTGAGCCGTTGGTCAACTTTTGACCTTGACCCTTCTGTCAAGGATTGGCTTGACCACGCTAACGGGAAAGTGTCCCAGATTATCTGGGATTTCATCAAGGGTGACAGTCGACACCTTGAGTATGTCCCTACAAAGGGAGGTTTCGAACCAAACAAGATTTACCCAGATCGTCGGTCCTGGTTTCGCCTGGACAAGACCCTTGACGAGGCTTGCCTTTTGGCAGAAGATGAGTTTAGTGCCGGCACTTTGGCAACTATTTACCATCTCGCCTGCAGCTTCATTGGCACCGAAGCGGCAGTTTCGTTCAAGGACTTCGTCGAGAAGTACGAACGACAAATTACAGTCGAAGATCTCTTGGTGAAGGGAAAAATCAGCCTTACAAAAGACTGGTCGCTAAGCGAACACATGACCATGATTGAGAAGTTTTGGGTTTCCGGCCCTCTTACTCAAGATGGTGCACTTCACGACGATAATATTCGGAGCAACCTGGCAGAGTACTGCATTACCCTGCCTGGTGAAGGGGCCATGGCGCTCTATACCCTGGTCGCAAACAATAATCAGCAGGACCAGAGTGGCGTTGTCAGGTTCCATAGGCATGTTTGCTCTAACGGGCAGAGCCCACAAGGAATGATGAACGAGATGTTGACAGCTGGCGGCTGGCAACCTGGGAACTCTTAGTAGTAGGAGGGTGCCTATTGTGACGCAGTTTTAACCACAATAGGCACCCTCTCGAATGAATAAAGAAAAGATTTAACGGGACCTTAGCTCAGTTGGTAGAGCACCGGCTTTTTAATCCGAGGGTCACAGGTTCGAATCCTGTAGGTCCCACTTTTTATTTGATAGTGACTAGGTTATGGGCCAAAACAAAAGGCAATAGGGGTTTTCAGTGATTGAATATACAGTATTTGTACACGACGACGGTACCAAATATTGGTACGACGTAGACGGTCTCCGTCACCGTCTAGACGGCCCAGCCATGGAGTATGCGGATGGCAGCAAATGTTGGTACTACAAGGACAAGCTCCACCGTCTAGACGGGCCAGCCGTTGAGCATCCTAGCGGAACTAAGCGCTGGTACGTCGACGGTCTCCGTCACCGTCTAGGCGGCCCAGCAGTTGAGTATGGCGACGGTGACAAATATTGGTACTACAAGGACAAGCTCCACCGTCTAGACGGCCCAGCCGTTGAATACAAGAATGGCAGCAAAGTCTGGTATCTCAATAATAGATGCTTGTCCGAAGCCGAGTGGCGTGCTAAGACTCAACCAAGCTGTGAGGGTAGGGTCGTCTTGATTGACGGCAAAAGGTACAAATTGACGGAAGTATAATGAGGAGTTGTCATGGATTGGAATCGTAAGTCCCACTTTTTTAGTCAAGAAAGAGAGAAGAAAACATGATTAGTAAATTTGAATGGCCAGACCTTGCATTGGGCTTTGTCGCCTTCTCTTTTATCCTTATCGCAGTATAGGGGACGCCGATGATCAAAGAGAGACTAGAACAAAGGGCAAGTGAGCTATTTGAGCAGAGATACGCCGAATATACGACAGCGGGCGGATCGTTAACGCAAGATCGATTCCATGATATGCTAATGAGTGCCTGGAATCTCGGTCGCTCGGCAGCGATCGAAGCAAAGACTACGTGGAACAACAATTGGGGAGAACGCCCAGGGAACTGGGAATACCAAGAGGCAGTTCAAGCCTGTTTGGATTTCGACGAAATCATGGAAATGGAGGATGAGGATGACGAGGTATGATTTTCAATTAACCTTGGCCGAAGCAGAACAACTCCAAGAGGTCCTGGCACGCCAAATCGCGCGTGATATCGGCTATCGTTCGCGAGACGAAGGTGCCCTCAAGGCGCGTTCCTTGCTGAAGATCTTAGAACGCCAAGTACGAGACATTCAGAAATTCGAAGAACAGTGCGCCCTCCGCGCAGAGCAGGGGCCCGAATACCTAGTTGGAATCTAGGTATTCGGGCCTTCCCGCTTTATAGGAGATAGAAGCAGAACAATGAAGAACAACTTCTCACAGCCTCTCAGGAGCCCTTACAAACGCTCTGGAGCCTTGCTCATCCTAGTAGACCAGGACAGGCCTGTGAGCGCCCACAGGGGCAACTAGGGACCTCTCGGATATTTTCCTGGGCCTTCCGGTACACTACACGCAACAACACACCAAACAGCACTATCGCCAAATGTAAAGAGAAAGTCAAGCCCAAAGATAGTGCTTGACTTTCTGCTCTAGATCCTCTATAATATAGATACACAAGCCGGGAAGCCCCCGGCAAGGGAGAGCCACAGTGGAATCAATGACTAAATTCGACCTCAATCGCCATATCGTAAGATTTTTGTGGACAGAGCCTTTCTGGGCTGCTCTAAGTCGACAGATGGACAAGATTCCTTGTTTCGAGATCGAGACAGCAGGTGTACGAGTCTCCTCTTCTGGTAGATTTGAGCTTGTTTACAACCCAGATTTCTTTGCGCGCATGGTGACGGAGTGTAAAGAAGTTGTGGGAAGAGGTGGCGACCATTATAAATGGGTGTTTGGAATCTTGAAGCACGAATTCATGCATCTTGTGTTGGGGCATTGCTCGTTTAGACGCCCAAAAGACGGGATAACAAAGCGAGACAATATCGCAATGGACCTCGCAATTAACAGCCATTTGGTTGGTGAGTTGCCACCGCTCTGCTGTATGCCGGGAGAAGGCCCATTCGCCAATTTGCCGAAAGGGCTGTCCTATGAGGCGTACCTACTTCTCTTGCCAGAGGATGCAGGCGAGGGATCTGGACAATTTGATGATCACTCCCAGTGGGGAGGTGACGCCGATGGTGACGCAGCTGCTGAAATCGCGCGCCATCGCTTGAAAGAGATGGTCAAGCGGGCCAACAATGCAGCAAATGCCCAGGGTTGGGGCAGCGTTACGGCAGGCACCAGAGAACTTATCAATGACTTTCTTGCAACCAGGATTGATTGGAGAAAGGTTCTGCGCTCCTTTATTAGGGCGAGCATCAAGGCTAATCGGCGCTCGACGGTGCGTAGGATTAACAAGCGCTTCCCTTATATCCATGCAGGGTCTCGTTCCGAGCGAGTTGCCAGGCTGGCGATTGCGATTGACCAGTCAGGGTCTGTTGGAGACTACCTACTAGGTGCGTTTTTCGCAGAATTGCAGAAGCTTTCCGACTTGGTGGAATTTACCATCGTCCCTTTCGACACTCAAGTTGATCCCGACCTAGTGTATACGTGGAAGAAGGGAGAAAAGCGCCCAATGGAGAGAGTATTGACCGGTGGAACATGTTTTAATGCTCCCACGGAATACCTGAACAAACACAACTTTGACGGATGTATCTTCCTCACTGATATGGAAGCTCCCAAGCCCATCGCTAGCAAGTGTCAGCGCATGTGGATGACGAATGCTCGCGGTGTGGAGTGCTCTTTCGAGACTTCAGAACGTGTCATTGAGGTTACTGATTAGGGCGTATGCCCTCACAAACCTGTAAGGTCTGGAAGGTATACGTGAGCGGATTTGAAGTAGGGGACTTGGTAGTTTGGGGGGCAATTTCGGGCTCTTTGGGGATGGTCGTCGAGAAGAAACCCTACAATTTTTATAGAGTCTGTTGGTTTACAGGTTCAGAACTCAAAGGACGAGCATCTATTCTTACTGGTGGTGCGATGGAAAAACTGGAAGGCCCAATTGAGTAAGTGTAATATTGAAGTAGGGGATTTGGTCAATTGGGCCTTCCAGTCGGGATCGTCGTCGCAACGACAACGAGAGCGTGGGTTGGGAATAGTGGTAGAGGTGTTACCTTACCAAGTCTTGACCAGTTACCCTTCTTGTACCCATCCAGTTGCCGGGGTCGAGCGACGTTATACCTTTTTTGTCTACTATTTCAAGATAGGGAAGATTATGCAAAGTTCAATCAGCGCGCTAGAAAAACTGGAGTGTCCGTGAGTGATCCTGGTCGCCTTCCTAGCGAATGGGCATATCGCGCAGGTGATTTGGTTGTTCCTAACAATGCTGCATTTAGGCGAACATACGGCATAGGTATAGTTCTCGATCGTAAGGGCCCGTGGGCACCTTGGCCCGTTTTTTGGTTCAAGGATGGAGCACTAGACTCCGGTTGGAACTGGAAAAGAACAGGAGAGGACTCACTAGTCCGTCTAAGTGTGTTCCTAGAGAGACAGAAAGAGGAAGATACAAAATGAGCAAGAATGAGTTTCGAGAGGGAGACTTGGTGGGCTCGACGCAGGAGGACATGGAAACATACATGGGAATTGTTGTCAAGAGTTCTGTCCAGAATTCTGTCGAGAACGCCAAACCTGTGCATGAAGTTTATTGGTTTTTCAGGGAATATAGTTTGATGATTCCAGTGAAGGAGACCTTCTTGAGAAAAATAGAATGATCAAAACGAAATCATAACGAAGAGTACACGGTCAGTGCTAGAGCCCGTGACAGGCTCTACGGGCCACACACAGGGCAGAGCCTATGTCACGGCATAGCCATAGGCGACAAGAGCGCCCCAGGGGCTCCCTAGAGGCTCTCAGAGCGTGTTCGGGAAAACAAAGGAACAGACAGGAGATTCCTTTTGCCAGATATTGTCAAATTTCAAGTGGGTGATCTGGTCAAATGGTGGAACGACGCTCCTGGCTATGGATTAGGAATAGTGATTGCTGCCTACGACGAACATGATGTAAGATGGAGAAGACTATCTGTTTATTGGTTTCATACAGGAAGACCGGCGATGCAGCATCCTAATAACTTATTAGAGGTTTCTTGAGATGTATAGAGCGAAAGACCAGAAAGATAAATTCAAGGTGGGTAATTTGGTTCGGTGGTGGCGACCGTGCGATGGCCACCGATCCGGGTTTGGAATAGTGTTTGCGATAGAATACGTCGACTTCCGCGCAAACGGCCCCACTGACGCTCGGTGTTCTGTCTATTGGTTCAGTACAGCACATGCGGAAAGCCTCCATCCTGGAAATTTAATAAGGTTCGGTACGGAGAAGCCATGGGTGTGAGCGAAGCTAAACTTAAAGTTGGTGATCTAGTAGTTGATAGTGTCGAGGAATTCGAAGAAACCTACGGCATAGGCTTGGTATTGGAGATTTATCCGGCAATCCCCTCCTACTTTCGCGGTTCCACCCAGAGAGGTTTTGTGCTTATATACTGGTTCGATACTAGAGAAGCAGAAGAGGAATTCACCACGGATGTAAGAAAGTTATGAGTTCAAATTTCGAAGAGGGAGACTTGGTTGTCTATCGTAATATTCACGGCAGCCTCAACCAACAGCAGAGTATAGGCTTGGTGATAAGTAGGTCTCGCTACGGTGCAAGGGTTTACTGGTTTAGTCATAGGTGGGTTCGTCAATATTTCGTAACGCAATTAAAAAGATTGGAGAACCCAAATGAATAAAAACAGGCTCCAAGTAGGAGATCTTGTTACTCATCGGAACAATCCCCAGTACCCCAACGCTACGGTCAGCTGTGGTATTGGCATGGTGGTAGATAATTTGGGATGGGCGCAGGCTTATCGGCTTAGGGTTTATTGGTTTAGAACGGGAATGTCTTGGAGAGAAAGAGAAGACTTGCTAGAGAAACTGAAGAGCCAAGAGGACAATCCAGATGAAAAAAGATAAATTTCAAGTAGGAGATCTTGTTGTGCTCACAGGCAGCACGCCTCAACACATGGGCCTGGGCTTTGGCTTGATTGTGAGCGTCAATAATTCACAAAACAAATCGCGATTGCGCTCTGCGTCTGGGATCGCATGGTCATATGCTGTTTACTGGTTCCTGACTGGAAATGTAGGCGCTCATAGTGTATACTCTATAAGCAGGCTAGACAACACAAGAGACACCAAATGAATGAAGATAAGTTTGAAGTTGGTGATTTGGTTGTAATTGCTCCTGGTGCGCAAGCTGATGGGGGCCTTCGCGCAGGAGTGAGCATAGGCTTGGTGATATATTGTGAATCTAATATTGTTCGTATTCGCCATCCAATGGTGGATGTTTATTGGTTCGAAAAAGGCATGACCTGGCCTATGTTTGTAGACATCCTAACAAATTTGGATACAGAAGAAAGAAATGAATAAAGATAAGCTTCAAGTAGGGGATTTGGTAGTTTACTCGACGGCTAAATGGAGAGAGGGTATTGGTTTGGTGGTAGAGCCCCACATCATCGAATTGAACGCATGGAAGATTTATTGGTTCAAGTACGGAAGTACCTATACTTCAAACGAGCACTATCTAACAAAACTGTAAGCCAGACACAAGAAGAACCCAGATGAATAAAGATAAGATTGAAGTAGGGGATTTGGTGATCTGGGCACCGGGAAGGTCACACGTTGGTTTGGTTATCGAAGGCCTAGACCACTGGCAATACAGGGTCTATTGGTTTTATGCCGAGAAGGCCAAGCGTCATACGGGGAAATACCTAATCAAGTTGGAGATCCCAAATGAATAGATACAAATTTGAAGTTGGTGATTTGGTACTTAGAAAGCACTCCAGACCTAATAGAGGCATTGGTTTGGTGGTGGAAACCCTTCCACGCAGCTTCTTCTTTAACGAGAGACGCTGGTGTAAGGTTTATTGGTTTAAGCGCGGAAGGACCTGGAAGATAGAGGAGCAAGGCCTAACAAAACTAAACCCGACATAAGAAGAGACAAATGAATAAAGATAAGATTCAAGTTGGGGATTTGGTGTGGCGTACACATGGCTACGGAAGAAAATATTATGGCATAGGTCTTGTGATCTGCATCAACTACCCCTTTGCCGCGATCTACTGGTTTAAACTTGGCGAGACTGTAGAGATCCTGTTTCGTTTCTTAACAAAACTAGAGATACCAAATGAATAAAGACGAGCTTCAAATAGGTGATTTGGTGAACTACTGGACGGATGCCCTGGACCTGCGCGTTGGCTTGGTTATCGATGACCTACCGCACAAAACGTTCATCGCTTTAAGATACAGGGTCTATTGGTTTAAAACCGGCAGCATCCTTCGCCATTCGAGGAACAGCTTAATCAGGTTGGAGATCCCAAATGAATAAAGAAGAGATTCAAGTTAGTGATCTGGTGCAATGGATAGCTCTTTACCCATTGGTGAAGGGAGGATCCCTCTCTCATAGATATATCGGTTTGGTGGTGAGTGTCGACCGCGCCGCAGATTGGCTCGATGCTAATAAATATGCAAGGTATCGAGTCTATTGGTTTAAGCTTGGCAAAACAAACTTCAACTATGAAAGTCAGATAAGAAAACTATGCCCGACACAAGAAAAACAAAATGAATAAAGATAAGCTTCAAGTTGGTGATCTGGTGACCGACAAAACCCACGACGGCGCTGAACCAACAGAGGGCATTGGTTTGGTGATAGCACCCCACTCTCTAATCAAACCGGATGGATGGATGGTCTATTGGTTCAAGTACGCCGAGATACAGTGGTGGTACGAATACCACCTAACAAAACTATAAGCCAGACGCAAGAAAAACAAAATGTATAAAGACAAGTTTGAAGTAGGGGATTTGGTGACGGCCAAGAGCCCCAGCGGCCTTTCCGCACAGGGCACTGGTTTGGTGATAGCACCCCACTCTCTAACCAAACCGGATGGATGGATGGTCTATTGGTTCAAATACGCCGAGTTAGATTGGTGGTACGAATACCACCTAACAAAACTATAAGCCAGACGCAAAAAGAGCAAAATGAATAAAGACAAGATTCAAGTAGGGGATTTGGTAAATCACAGCCGGTCCATTTTCAGGGGAATCGGTTTGGTTGTGAAGAGGCTAAAACAACCCGTCACGGGGCCAGGGCTGTATTTATATAGTGTTTACTGGTTCGGGCATGGGCGCTCCAACTTTCACTCAAAGCGTGCTATCGTTAAATGCACGGAAGAGCCAAATGAATAAAGATAAGCTTCAAGTTGGTGATCTGGTAACGCATTCCATATTTTCCAAGGGTATTGGACTAGCGATAAAGAAGAAGGGATGGACAGCAGGAGTCCCCCAGAGCCCAGTATGGGAGATCTATTGGTTCAAAACTGGAGATACCTATGCTTCAAGAGTGAGTGACCTAGCAAAACTGTAAGCCAGACACAAGAAGAACAAAATGAATAAAGACAAGATTGAAGTTGGTGATTTGGTGATTGATAAGTTGAATCATCTCTATTCGCGCATTGGCATAGGTCTAGCGGTAGGCACTGTGTCGCCCATAGCATTTGTAAAGGTATATTGGTTTAAAATTGGGAGAACAGAGGAACACTTCGTTACTACCCTACGAAAGCTGACACAAGAAGGATAAAATGATTAAAGGTGAGTTTGAAGCAAGGATGAACAACTGCAAGCTTCAAGTTGGTGATTTGGTGAAGTCAACAGAATGGTCTTTTGGGGTTGGCTTGGTGATTAGTTTCGACGAGATCTACAAAGATGACCAATGCGCAGAAGTATACTGGTTTAAGCTTGGAAAGATCATGGGCCAGTGGCCAGCATTCTTGACAAAGCTGGAGACGTCAAATGAATAAAGATAAGCTTGAAGTAGGGGATTTGGTATTTAGAAAGCAGGCATTTTGTCAAGACAGAAAAGACAGAAGCATTGGCTTGGTGGTGGAAGCCATCCACCGAGATGCCTTATGGCCCGTACCGCGCCGCTGGTGGAAGGTTTATTGGTTCAAGCTCGGAAGGATCCGGAATGTTGATGAGCATGGCCTAACAAAACTAGAGATACCAAATGAATAAAGACAAGTTTGAAGTTGGCGATTTGGTGACACATCGATATGGCCGGGAGAGGGACGTTGGCTTGGTTATCGATGACGATGATCGAGTTGGGGATGGACACTATCTAAAATACGGGGTTTATTGGTTTAAAACAGCGACAACAGTTCGCACATCGAAGTGGGGCATAACCAAACTAGATAAGGCACCAAATGAATAAAGATAAGCTTGAAGTAGGCGATTTGGTGACCTACACCACCGACCCGCTCGCCTTCTCGGAATTCGGAGAGCACTATGGCATAGGTCTAGCGGTGGGTAACATTCCAGCTGGCAGGAACGACGATTCGTTCTCAACCCCGGCCGTCTTGCAGATCTACTGGTTCAAGTTGGGATATGTCCTCGACGAATGGTCAACCTCTCTAGTAAAACTATGCCCGACACAAGAAAAAGAAAATGAATAAAGATAAGCTTGAAGTAGGGGATTTGGTTGTTCTTAAGAAGAGTGATGCTAACAGAAGAGGCATTGGCTTGGTGATAGGTTCAGAAGATCCCTACGGTAGGAAAATTTACTGGTTCAAGTGGAGAGAATGGACTATAATTCCATCTCGCTGGTCTCGCTACCTAGCAAAACTAAGCCAGACACAGGAAGAATAAAATGAATAGAGATGAGTTTGAAGTTGGTGATTTGGTGATCAAGGACTCCTATATCCAGATGGCCTCTCTGCCCGTAGAGCACTATGGCATAGGTATAGCGGTGATCACATACGCGACTCCACCGTCGCTCGTTCCAGCCACAAGTGCTAGGATAACGGGAAAGCCCCTAAAGATCTACTGGTTCAAGTTGGGGGAGGCACGCGTTGAGTGGTCAATCTCTCTAACAAAACTATGCCCGACACAAGATAAAACAAAATGAATAAAGATAAGCTTGAAGTAGGGGATTTGGTTAGGTCATCCTATGTCTACGGAAGAAAATATTATGGCATAGGTCTTGTGACCTGCATCAACTACCTCTTCGTCAGGGTTTATTGGTTTAAACGCGGAAGGACTGGAGATATCGGCTTTCGTTACCTATCAAAACTAGAGAAATGAATAAAGATAAGCTTGAAGTAGGGGATTTGGTAACTTACTCGGAGGATCCTAAATGGAGAAAAGGTGTTGGTTTGGTGGTAGCATCCCACTTCGCCGAAAACGAACTGAACGCATGGGAGATTTATTGGTTCAAGTACGAAAGTATCTGGATTTCAAACGGGCACTATCTAACAAAACTAAGCCCGACATAAGAAGAAACAAATGAATAAAGATAAGTTTGAAGTTGGCGATTTGGTGACCTCCAAGCTCCTCGGCACCGATGGCATTGGCCTGGTGGTGAGTGTCTCGACGATCCGCACAGTGACAGTTTACTGGTTTAAACACGCCGAGACGCATCAGGCGCACCGCGACCACCATACAAAACTAAGCGAGACACAGGAAGAATAAAATGAATGAAGAAGATATTCAAATAGGGGATTTAGTATTTAGAAAGCAGTTATTTTGCCAAGACAGAAAAGACAGAAGCATTGGCTTGGTGGTGGCCGACCTCCGACTAGTCGCCGGTCGCCCGCCGCACCCGCGCCGCTGGTGGAAGGTTTATTGGTTCAAGCTCGGAAGGATCTGGCATGTTGATGAGTATGGCCTAACAAAACTATGCCTGACACAAGAAGAACAAAATGAATAAAGACAAGATTGAAGTTGGTGATTTGGTGTATTATCCCTGCTATAGCAAGGATAATGGTGTTGGCTTGGTGGTAGCACCCCTAACCAACTTTTGGGGGAATGCGGGCTGGAAGGTTTATTTTTTTAAAATTGGCAAAACCTACACGATGCCCGTGGAGTACATATCAAAGCTCTGGGGAGAAGGAGAAACCCCAGATGAATAAAGACAAGATTCAAGTAGGGGATTTGGTGACCTCCACGCTAGGCCTGATTCAGCCAGGCATTGGCTTGGTGATAGCTCCTTTTAGTACCCTGGGTTGGGAGGTTTACTGGTTTAAGCGCGCGCCCACCGGCAGAACGTGGTGGTACGAATACCAGCTAGCCAAACTATGTCCGACACAAGAAAAAGAAAAGAGTAAAGCATAAGCACCCTTCGCGGGTGTTTTTTTTGTTTTCGCCCCATTTTTTCCTAACAACACCTAATAGTATAAGCAACACAAACAATATAAGCAACAATGCCTAGTATAAGAGTTATAGTATCCTAAGACAAAGGTAATAACAAGTGGCATGGTATACAACTAGGGTAAGCACGAACCCATGCTGCTTATTCGATGCGATAGGCTGTGAAGCGCTGTAAGGCCCACAGAGGCTAGGGCAGCTGTTTGCCTACCCGATCATACCCATAGCTGCCCTACCTGCCCTTAGAAGGCCAAAAGAATGGCTTAGATGATATGGCAGGGTAGGGGTGGTATTGGTGTAGCTGGGTTAGTTAGTGTTTAGGCCCCTCCCAGCCAATATTTTTATCCACAGCTACCCATACTATCCACAGCCTATCCATAGACCCGCATATATCCACAGTTTAGTAGGATATTGACACCAATAACAACAGTTATCCACAGCTATCCATACTATCCATAGCCTACACTATGGACTATGGATAAGTCTTCGCTCGCCCTAGAGAAAACTTAATAAGCTTTAATTATACCCATAATAGCCCGTAGATCGTCAAATGAACTTATCCATAGTCCATATATGATAATCTACGGGTTCTTTTTTGCTTATCCACAGCTGATAATTACTATCCCCAGCCTACCCCATAACCCCCTTAGAAACTTTCTTCGCTCGCCCTAGAGAAAACTTAATAAAACCCTTTCTCCATAATCCTTGTAGATCCGCCACCATGGCCATTCTACAGGGATTTTTATTGGCTATGCTTTTTCAGCACCTATTAATAGTTTATCCTCAGATCTTAGGTAGTTTTGCCCTACTATATTAGTATCCATAGTCACCCAAAGCTTACCCATAGTTATCCGCAGGCTATCCTTAGGGTTGACAGTACCATTTCAGGCTAGCTGAAAATGCTATGGATAAAGTTATCGACAAGGTTCAACCTAGCTTTTAAAGCAGTGGCACCTCCCCCCCCTCCCCCATATGCCGGGATGTAAGTACCATATGGCTTAGCCCCGCAAAGCGGGGCAGATACACGCGCTACACCCACAGAAATTTCCCAGATTTTCAGCTTGCCCTTATACCCATAGTGTGTTATGTTATAATACAAGGAGAGTAAGCCATGACCAGAGTATGGAGAAAAAAGAAGTACCCAAAGCTAACAGATGACGAGATTAATGATGCAATCTCGGTCTTTCTTGATAAAAACAATTATAAAAACACAGAAGAAGCTTTTGTATATTCAAAGTATATGAAAACAGAAACTTGGGCTAAACGGCGCGATGCATTCTTGGCCTCTCACGGTGGGGCTTGTGAGCTATGTGGCAGCAAGGAAAAGGTACAAGCACACCACAACAACTATCTTTGTGTAGGTAGAGAGAAAAGCATAGATCTGGTTGCCTTATGTTGGGAATGCCATAATGACTTTCACAAAAGGGTTAAAGCCAAGTCCCTTAAAATACCAGAGACTTATAAAAAATA
>Ga0208013_1000263_pt1 | contig 33733 bp, 64 predicted proteins | sample 16_taG_FD_184091 | JGI IMG/M metagenome (GOLD analysis project Ga0208013, IMG submission 184091) | Marine viral communities from the Subarctic Pacific Ocean - 16_ETSP_OMZ_AT15313 metaG (SPAdes) (version 2) | ecosystem: Environmental > Aquatic > Marine > Oceanic | place: Pacific Ocean | collected...
TCACAGTCCTCCTCATCTTCCTGACTACCCCATGTTTCCTCTGACTCCCAATCGCCCGCCATGTCGTCGAGCGAATCCCAATCGTCGTCGCCATAATACAAATCGTCGTTTTCTTCGTCCATGTCGTTTCTCCAGTGTGGGTGGTGGTTGTATGCCCTAATTATAGGGTAGAATCTGCTGGAGTCAAGAGATAATATTAAATTGATGTAAGTGCTTACGCACCAACGGGTTACGTCGAGCGGGGCAGCCCTGCGGCACCTAAGTCTAGGCACAGCAAGGACTTACGTCAACCCCTTACCGCTACCTCTGGGAACATTCGCCCGTCAATATAGTCCCTATTGTACCCAAACCCCTCACACCCCCAGTCAACAGCTACCAGTTCGCCGTTGTACATTCCGAAGTTGCCAAACTTAGCATCTTGCACGCCGATACCGAAAACCTCTTTGATTTTCGCGCACACCCTTCGCTGATGCGTGCGATACATGATGGCATACTCACGTTGCTTTGGTGTTGGATGGTCGGGCAAGTCCCAACCCTCAAACGTAAAGACGTGGGCGGTGACGTACCCATAATACTTTGTACCCATGTGGGTGATGACAACCAGCTCCCCCACTGGAGGGGCAATGCCGTTTCGGTGCCCTTCCTTTTGTCGTCGCCAGCACCCGACGATACCACGTAAGCCGTGGTTGTTGCCCTCATCGTATGAGGTGGGGATGCGGAACTTGATACCCCATGAGTCATTTAGCTTATAATAGAAATGGGCTGCACCACTAGGCCGCTTTTTGTTAAAGGTGTACGGAACATGTAGGGGCCTGCGTAACTTGGCGATGCGGGCTTTGATTTGGGCGAGGGTTGGAGCTTTCTTCATTTTGCGTACCTTGAGGGGTCGAGGGTTTTGTGGTTGTCGGTGTTCTCATTAATCCAGACTGTTTTAACAAACAGTCCTGACGCCTGAGGGATGGCGGCAAACACCAGACTACGAGCACCATCAATAGGAAGTCTAAACACTATTTTATTTATCGGCTTATTCTTGTCGAGTTCTTCAGCCTCAAATATATAAACTTCTGACAGGTCCACGGATTGGGGCAGACTAAAGGAACCATAGCGGTCGTCCTTCGATGCCTTGATGGCGTGACCTGAGTACGTGAGCGAACGCACACCAAAGGGGAGCTTGTTCTTAATTCGTTTCGGCCATTTAACTTCTTGGTGGTAAAGCATAACTAGATTATAGCGTTAATTTGGATGGAGTCAAGCGATTCGCCAATAAAATAAAAGATTGATGTAAGTCGTTGGTGTCATTGGACTTACGGCCTGCGGGGCAGCCCCGCGCGTGCTAAGTGCTTGGTATCAAAGGACTTAAGGCGTTACAGATTCGATTAACTCACAAGGGACATCACATCCGTCTTCCCAATCGGATGATTCTTGCCTACTAGCAAACGGGCCAACCAATTCTACATCACCGGGAAATCCAACCAATAAAAATATCATTTTGTTTTCCTTGTTGAAATAAAAGAGGCCCCGCCTGAGCCGCCACAACCCAGACGGGGCACAACACCAACCCTTATTCCTCTGATTGGTACGCTTTTATCAGTGCCTTTACAGTTCTGTCGGAGAGCTTAGTGCATCCGAACTGAATTTCTTTACCGGGATAGATTTTAACGTCGAACTCACCGATTCTCATTTCAGGGGGGAAGTTAGGGGTAAAGGTGCCGTTCAGGAGTTTAACATATTCCTTTGTGCTTAACTCAAGTGCGTCGTTGTCCGGTGCGGAATTGGGGTTATTGTCATAAGTAAGAGACTTCCGCTCTAAGCAAAGATAGAGATGGCCGCCGCTACAGTCTATCGTCTCTGTAGCTCCGTCAACCCACCTGTACCCGTTGTTCAGGGCCATTGTTTGAATGAGTGTGAAAGTTTCCTCGTTTTGGCCTACTACTGCTACTTTGTTCATCTTTGTTTCCTTGGGGGTTGGTGTCGTTGGCTTACTCTCCTATTATACAGTCGCATCGGGTCAAGTCAATAGCTAATTAAAATAAATAAGAGATTGACGTAAGTCCTTTGGTAGTCAGCACTTAGCACCTGCGGGGCAGCCCCGCGCGACCTAAGTCCTTTGGTAGTCAGTACTTACGTCGATTGCTGCATGTGTATAAAAAAAGGGACTCACCTCCGTCGAAGTGAATCCCTCTGCTGTGTTCAATGCTTTGGCCGCTGCCGTCCGGTTTATTAGTTAGTTAACTTGGCAAAAACGGGCTCGGGCGAAGTATTAATTACAGCCGCTTGGTTGTTCCCTAGGGAACCTTCTTGTGGTTTGGAAGTGGCGGGTTTCGACCCCGCGTTGGACCTAACATCGTTTTTTGACGGTTTAACTAGTATCATCACCGCTGGCCGCTTTGCTTTAGGCCGCACCAGTATTGTCCTCCGCGCTCGTTTCGGGAATAACCCCGGCGTGGTGCGATTGCAATTTAAGGACTCATCTCAAAACTACACTTCCACATGTTTTAAGTGAAAAGTGAGGGACTCGAACCCTCGATTTGTAACCAGATAGGCTATCGACCCACAAATGCAGTATGTGCCGATTATCATTAGCACCCATTTACTAGTTAAGTGCCAAGCTACGCTTCAGTGGACCAGAGGGGAGTCGAACCCCTGTACCCAAATGTTCTCTTGCGAGGTTTACATTGGGGCGAAACCGTTACTAGCCCTTAGTACCCCATGTCGGTTATGCTCCGACCTCTGCGGGTTGAAGGCCCGCCGACTGCACTAGTCGTCCTATGGGGCAAAGTGGTCGTCTTACATCGGACTTAGTACGCTTGTGAGCTAGGCTCAACTTGGACTTAGTACACCATGCGACCATATGTGTTATTCTTCCGTTACCTCTTGGTCGTAACGACCGTCGCGGAAGCTGGGATTAGCCGCGAGGAACTTCGCAGCTTGACGCTTGGTGACTTCCTTCTCACCGCAGAACTTGACGAGAGCCGAGTGCAACGGGTGCTCCGACTTCAAGAGTTGAGCGGACGATAGCTTGACGATAGTGACCTTTTTCGACATGACGTTTTTTCCTCAGGTGGCTTGTGATGTGTGAGACTACATTATACACCTAATGCAGCCCGAGTCAAGTGCAATTCTGGTCTTAATTGCGGAAGGCGAACTATTTAAGTGGGCGTCGTTCGCTCTGCCCTTGTCTCTTATGTCCTAATTATAGCATTGATTGCGGCGGGGTCAACAGGCAAATGGGTATTTTCTAAAAGAATTTAAGATTGACGTAAGTCGTTGGTATGAAAGGAGTTAGGGGGCGCGGGGCTGCCCCGCTGGATGTAAGTCCTTTGGTAGCAAGGGGTTAGGGCTTGGCAATCTCTAATAGTGATTCCATAGTCGCCTTGACAATATCATATATTGATGTATTGGTATAGTTGTCACCAATACGACCCCCACAGATATAGCCCTCACGGTCCTCTACCTCATGGACCAGTTCCTCTAGCTTGGTTGTCATTAATCTACCTCGATATAAAAGGAATCTAGTTCTTCACCGCACACGACGTAACAGCGACGGTTGCCGCACTCACATCGGTTGCTATCTTTAGGGGATTCGGGAAGCATAAAGCTACCGCACTCATCACAGTCGCACACCATAGCCTCATCGCTATCAAGGCCATCAAGCATAAACCTTGTAAACTGCTCATCTGTTAGGCAGTTATAGGAATAGTGTTTGTGTAGTTCGTTGACCATGTTTCTCTTTCGCTGCCTCAATATAAGATATAAAATATAATAGCAAGGAATGACGGGTATCGAACTAATGCTGGCGTGTTTCACCACAGCGCTATGCGACCACGAGGGTGGATGCACCCACCCGTTGGGACCAGCCCGCATTTCCGGTTTTATAGACCGGTGTGTTAACCATTCACACTACATTCCCAACACTTTCAGCGACCCATAGGGGCTTTGCTCCCCTTACCCAGGATAGACAGTCCCGAGGCCAAACTGATTGGATAGGTCGAATGAGGGGACTCTAACCCCTCTCGTGTCAAACAAACTTTCGGGCAAACTTTCGTAAGCCGAAGCACACCTTCCCCAGTGTAGGGGAATAGCGGTACAGCCCATCGGTTCGTTCGATGTAATAACATCGCTTGTCACCGTTAGGGTGTTCCACGTTCACAAGCAACTGAGAACGCTTGAATTCCTTATCGCCGCTGCGATAGTCCTCGCTGCGAACCTTCTGCTCGTCCGTATCACGTACCGAAAGCACACGACCGAAACGACCAGACACCCCCTGTAAGGGCTGCTTGTACTTAAAGGAAACAACATCATTTTTCACAAACATCAAAAAACCTCTTTCAAAAAAACCTAGGGAAGTCGTCTCCCCTTCATGTTTCCAATTATACCATAGGAGTTCGTGGAGTCAAGCCCATAGCGGCAAAAACAACAAGAAATCCAAAGATAATTAAAGCGTTCATTTTGTTCTCCCTTCCTACTACTATTATCGGCACTTGTCAACCCCAATCTTCACTAATTCCCAAAAGAAATCGAAATAGTTGTAAGTCGTTGCTATCAAAGGGGTTACGTCGCGCGGGGCAGCCCCGTAGGCCCTAAGTGCTTACGCACAAAGGACTTACGGCTATCGTACACCGCCTTTATATAGTGAAATCGTTTTCCTAAGTTCTAAAATAGTCCTATCTCTCTGAGCCAACTCCTCTCGCAACTCCTGACGCTCGCGGTCGCAGTCCCAACATTCGATTGAGTCGTCAACGTACCGCTTTAGCAGCGTCCACGTTTTACGGTCGAGAACGTGCCGCGCGTCACTACCAACCATAAGGCAGAACCTTATTCGGTCGTCGCTGCTGCCAGGACCACAGTATCTAGTGATGCTCAACTTCACACCGCCCTCATCATGGGCTCTCAACTGGATAACTTGTTCACTCATTTCATTTCCTTTATATATTCAAAGTCACTTGTGGCGAGGTAAAACCCAAATTCTGCGTGTGTGTTGTCTGGGCTAAATAGGAAACTACCATCTTCTTCCGTCACGACCCCCGTACTATTTTTAGGGAAATCCAGCGAACACATAGTATCAATCTCTGTCATCGTTCGCGTTAGCCTTGCCCGTTTTTCACTCATTTCCAAATTCTCTCTGGTTTGATGTTGACGAGATATTCATTTTCATCTCATTTCCCTTTCTGTTGCCCCAATTATACCATACATATAGACAGAGTCAACCCCTAAAACTCGCGTGCTAGTGCTTACAGCACACCTACCGGGGCGGCTTAGGTGGCACACCCCCGCCCAGACTACACCTGCTCCTTGTCCAGGGTGGGGTAGTGGAAGCGGGACGTACACCCGGTGTAGATTGCCAAGTAATCGAATAGCATATTGAAGCAATCGAACCCGTAGGTTGTGCATGTGCAATATGGGGAAACGGCGGTGTAGCCAACGCTATCGCCTAGCTTGGTGAACAGCTCTACACTGTACGCATCGCTACCATAGATAGCGATATTGCTATCAGCATACGACGCAGCACGACGCATCGCGGCGGCTGCCTTACGGCACGCCTGTAGGGGCGAACGCCCAAAGAACACCTCACGCACGTCAACGCCGTTGGAGTTGGTGAAAGAAAAAACGGCTTTGTGTGTGAAATTCGACATAACTTAAAACTCCAGATGAAACTAACAACCAAACAACTCCCCTATTATAGTAGTTATCGGCACCGTGTCAACCCCCACACCACTAAATTATAAAAGAAAATAGAAATAGTCGTAAGTCGTTGGTATGAAAGAGGTTAGGGCGCGCGGGGCAGCCCCGTGGCACCTAAGTCCTTATGTGGTAACGACTTAGAGCGAGGGGAGCTTGAAGATGCTGTCGATGCAGATTACCCTCAATGTGGGGTAGTCCTTATAGCAGTCGAGCAACTGATTCACAGCGTGCCGCTCATCGTTCGCGTCGAAGTCGCAGAACTGTACAAACGTCAACTGGTCCTTGGTGCAATATTCCTGATATGTCACGCGAAATTTGGACATTAGTAGTCCTCCCCAAAGTAACCATAAGATTCGTCACACTCGCAGAAGTCCTCACGCTCCTGCTGCTCAAGCATCAAGTCCCGCTGATACTCGGCTTCGGCTTCCCCGTCCTCATCGTTCCACCAGCCGCACTGGCAGTCGGATAGCATATCCCCACACTCAATACAGGGGGTCTGCTGTGCAATGGCATCGGCGGTCACGTCGTCAGCCGCCCCCTCACACACGGGGCAGGTGTCCACGTCCCCCACGAGAGAACCGCAGTCCTCGCAGTTCCAAGAGCCGTTGACGATAACGCGGGAGTCGATTTCTTGCTTGCACATGGCAGGGTTCCTTAGTGGGTGGCGTTGCTTGTTATGTCTTAATTATAGCGAATATTTTAGCTGAGTCAATAGCTATTTTGAAAAAACTTGTGATTCGCAACAATCGGTTACAATCGAGTGCCCAGAAAATGGGAGGGTCTTAACCTCAATTTTCATATTCGGGTCACGATGCGTGTAGCTTACCCCCACGGTGCATTGGGTCTTACACCCAATAGAACTAGCGACTAACATACCAGCAACGAGAGCGACAACGATGTAAATGTATTTCTTCATGGCGATTCCTTAAATGAGAAGAACTATCTTACTATATATATTATCGACACGTCAACCCCAAATCTTGAGGCAAACAGAAGAAAACACAAAATAGTTGTAAGTCCTTTGATACCAACGACTTAGGGTGCGCGGGGCTGCTTAATGGGGTGTAACTCCTTTAGTACCAACGACTTAGGGCGTTTTTATCTTGGCAACAATCTCATCAGAGGGGAGCCACCCAATCCACTCATCCGACTCAACCAAGAGGGCCTCTTTACCCCCCATGCAGATAGGTGTACCAGTATCAACCACACTAAAGAGTGGGCCGCGTTCCCTGATTCGGTTGCGCGTTCGTTGGCTTGCCTCTTTGGCTGCCTCAATATGTAAAATGCACATAATTTAATCCTTCCAAATATCACCCCACTGGATAGCCTGATAGTACTCCCTATCAAGGTGGGCCAGCATTGCACGCCATCGGCCATCGCTCACGCCTGATGGCTTACCGCCGCCATAGTGCAGACGGTTAACCACCCGCACCATGTGTCGATTTAGTTCCATGTTCTGTACGCTCATTTTTGTTCCCAATTCTCGTAAAATTCATCCATCGAGGGGACATCAACTGGTCCATCGGAGGGGACATCCCCCTTTACCACCCCATAGTGGGCCTCTAGTTGGGCCACACGAGCGGCCCGAAAATCTTTGTCGCAACCGACCGAAACATCCACCATTGTGGGGAGCATAAAGGCCCCCTCATCGTCGTGTGCTTCCTTTACGGTTAGCTTTCCAGCAAAACCAAGCAATTGCTCAAGCGTTTTGTGCTCAACCTCAACCGCTTTGTGCTTGCGGGATTCCCACAAATCGGTGGTTTTCAATTCGTCGTCGTCGTGAACAACATCGACGTTGAAACATCCGAACAACTCAACATCGCTGATGTGTTCGCCGTTGATTAGTTCGCTAGTCGTGGCGTTTGGAAAGTTCTTCATTGTCTTGATTCCTTGGGGGGTTGTGTTTGGTATACTTGAATTGTAGCAGGTTTCGCGGGGCGTGTCAACACCCCTAGTCAACTTTTCCGAGAAAAAAGTTCACGCCATTGTGAAATAGTTTCGGATTAGGATTGCCGTTGGTGGACGACTTAGCCGCGAGGAAATTAAACGCGGCCACCGCTGCCTTTGCGTTGGTAAACGTGCCTTGCAGCTTACCATGGTTGCCGCCGAACAGTTTGAATGGGTGGTTGAAATTGATTTTCATAACATCGTTTCCTTAGTGGGTTGTGTTGCTTAGTATTCCCCCATTATACTAAGTATCGGCAATTTGTCAACACCAAAACCACTAAATCTGCAAAGAAAGTCAAAATACTTTTGGCACGATATTTGCAGTACGGAATCGTCGTAAGTCGTTGATATGAAAGGACTTAGGGCGCGCGGGGCAGGCGGGCGGCACCTAAACCCTTGCCACGTAAGGACTTACGTCAAGGCGTACGCTATAAGAATAATGGCAGTCGTGCCGAGGAACATCACGGCGGCGGGTATAACTATAATTTCAATTAAAAAAGCAACTATTTTACACAGCATGTCAAGTACCTTGGAAAAGTGTCAAGTATGGTCAGTACATCGCGGCCAATCTGGTATTACGCCGATTCGAGGGGATTTCTCCAGTCCCCTTTTAGTAGCCCAACGGTCTTATCCTCCTCATGTTGAAACTGCTGACCCGTCTATCAGAGTCAGCTAAACTTGTCATGTGTTGGCGGGTGTGCCGAGAGTCGAACTCAGGTTGGTCTAGTCACTTGTTGACGTTATATCGCGATGTTCCCACATCAAAAGGGCTGTACATCACCCTTTGCGACTAACTAAGGAGGGTTGGATAAACCCCTCCGACAACGACTAAACTGGATACCGCACATCGGCCACCCGATTTGTTTCGGATAACCTACACACCCAGATTGTATTGTCGGTTTTTTTGCCCGCAGGACCGAAAACCTGCACTTGATTCGTTGGGCGGCGGCTAGGTCGCTCGTTAGGCCACCATTCCAGGCGGCACCCATTTGTTTTAACCCGTTCAATCTGCCTGCGGGTTCGTGTACCCTGCGACAGACTTTTGAACGACCCAGCGTTTTTTATCAACGACTTACGCAATCGGAACGGATGTCTTTTGCGGTTCGAGTGCCCATCTTATCACTCGAAACTTTCAGGGGTTGTAAAGCCCTACGGGGTCGCCATTACACGTCTCGCTTGTCTTATGTTTTCAATTATACCATAAATCTTATCGTTGTCAACCCTACTTGGGTAAAGTTTTCACTTTTTTTTGCCACTTGTATCGCGGGCCAAAGAAAACGGTTTTCATCCCGTTTTGCTTGTCGTAGGCGGCGACTAAGGTGTCAGCAAAGGTAGCCTTGCGGGCGATAGTTCGGACGGTGTAACGAGAAAACTTCATTCTATTTCCTTGTGGGCGGGGCTATTCAGTCTCAAATGAGCTATTCGCGTGGTGCGAATCCAGTAAGCCTCGCTTGCTTGGTATATCTAAATTGTACCATAGATGTTGTGTGGAGTCAAGAGCTTAGGAGCCCTTTTTTCGAGATAATCTCGAATTCTTTTTGGGTGATTACCCCAGTTTTAACCCACTGGAATACCCACCCGATACGCTTCTCAAGGTAGGTGTTTTCTAGTTTGGCGATTCGTGCTTTTAGTTCGCTGGTCATTTCGATGCCTTAAAAAAACTTTCTTAACTGCCTTGCGTGTGTCCTACACTATAAGGAAATTGCCCCGAAAGAGGGGTCGTCGTAACTCCTTACCACCACACGACTTACGTCGAAATTCCCCCTAAACAGCCTAATGTGTTATGTATGTCACCCCCCGCTGATTATCGACATAAGTTGTTACTAGCACACGACTTAAAATACTTCCTAAATACTTTATTTTCCAGAAGAGGTATGTGACACGTTAGGTCACGGGCCGCACGGGAGGGGGTTAGCTATAACTGTACCCCCCGAAATAGTTTTGCGTTTGGCACGATATTATATTGACGTAAACCCTTGGTATCAAAGGACTTAGGGCACGCGGGGCAGGCCCCCCGACCGTAACCCCTTACCACGTAAGGACTTACGTCGAAAGTACTTCTTTCCATTCACCGTTGGTGTGGTCAACGTCGCCAATCAGCTCACCGTCTTTCCATACCTGTACAGCCGAACACTTAGGGTCAGCAACAGCCAAAGCCCGCGACAACGTAGGCCCCACGTAAATCACATCGTAATAAGTAATTACAATATATATCTTCATTTTGTCAAGTACCTTAAAAAGTGTCAAGTATTGTTTAGCGAGTCAAGCCACCACCGTAGCGGCGACGGCAGCAAGCGCCACGCATTTTCTCACGCTTCAAATCGCTGGCCTTCTCTTTCGAGCGTAGGCGGCGGCGGTCAGCTTTGCGGTTTTGTCCCTTAGTCATTTTGTTTTTCCTTAGTGGTGTTGTTTTGTATTACTGAATTATAGCATAGGTGGCGATGGTTGTCAACCCCTATTCACAACCATAACGCTCACAATCGCGAACTTTGCTTGCGATGTACGCATCACGCACAACGTCAAACGCTGGCACGCGGTACACGTTGGCAGCGGCATCAAATTCTACTAGTTGATTACCAAACTCTTCGACGTAAGCCCAAACGGCTTTATAGTCACCTAGCACACGATGTGCGTCGGTTTTGGTTTCGATTTTAGGCATATCCCAAACACTTGCAACAACTGTGGGGAGCAAGATTTCAGTAACTTTCAACATTGTAAACTCTTTCTTATAAGCGGGGCTATTCAGTCTCGTGTGAGCTATTCACTTTTGTGAATCCAGTAAGCCAGTTGCTTTGTTATATCAGTATTATACCATAAGGGCGTGACACGTTAGGTCAACGGTCCAGGGAATTATCGTGATTTTCTTTAAGGCTTTTCCAAACCTTACGGATGTATCGCCAACTATGCCCATCGGTCCAACGGGAGCTAAGCTCACCATCAGCTTCTACCACACGGATTTCACCGAAGTTTTTATCGTGGCGAATCAACACAACGTCAAGCATGTGACGCATACCGTCATAAAGACCACCGGAACCCCCACCGGGGCGTTCGATTGCGTTCTTCTTAGTTTCGATAATTCCTAGTTTCATAATAACTCTTTCTTAAGACTCTGTTTTGTATAACTGTATTGTATCAGAAGGTAGTGACACGGTAGGTCACTAGCCTAAATATTTCATACGTTTTGCGGAAAGTATTTCCTGTTCGGTCAGGCTGTAGTCTACAGTGGGATTTGCCGAAACCTTACCCTCATATACGAGGTACTTCCAAGCGAAGCTTAAGCACCCCTCACTAGAGCGGTTTTCCGTCAACACCTTAGCGTTGTAGGTCTCCTTGTCCTCTAGTCCGAATTCTGCAAACTCGTCAGCACTAACCAACAGCACGCTAGTAAATGGGTATGCTCGCAACTGGATTTGCACGGTTCCAACTGGGGTATTCTTATCTAGCTTCATTTTAACTCTTTCTTAAAAAACTCTTAGCTTGGCTTGTGCCTTGCTTTCTATTATATATATAATGCACTATTCGTGCCAAAACTCACAAAATTGAAATTTAGTTGTAAGTCGTTGTGTGGTAAGGGTTTACGTCGTGCCAAAACATCTTCTCAAAACCCCCCTTTTGTCAAGAAGTGTCGTCAATTTGTGAGCGTTTTCCAAAATGGCGATGTAAGTCGTTGTGTGGTATAGAGTTACAGCGATTCTCAAATCGGGACTCGATTCTCATTATGGGATTCTTTTCAGATTGTTGGCGTTTGGCACGCCGTTTGCAATAAGAAATCGTCGTAAGTCGTTGGTACTAAAGGACTTAGAGCGAGCGGGGCAGGGGGGCTCGACGTAAGTCGTTACCACCAAAGGACTTACAGCCCCAATTTGGCGTCCCGCTTGGCCTTACGCTCGGCCTTACGCTGGGCAGCCAATTCGGCCTTAGTCACCCCCTGTTGGCAGTAGACGACGGCGTCGTAAGTAACCCCACTATCAGGGCACTCACGCCCCTCTTCCTTGACCACATAGGACAAGTCAAAGGACAAACCAACCGAAACCGACCGAGCGAATTCGCGGTCGAATTTGGTGAAGTTTTTCAACGCACGACCGTCAGCCGTCACCATGGTGATAGCAACGAACTTTTCCCAAATCGCGTCACCGTAGCGGTCGGTGCCCATGTGAAGATTCTCGCGGGCGAATTCGATGATGCTGGCGACGGTAACTTGCTCAGTGATACGGGACATAACTAAACCTCAAAAGTGAATGATTAACAACTCAACTACGTTGATTGTACTCTTATCATCGGCATATGTCAACACCTATCACCACCAATTCTGTAATAAACTTGAAATAATTTACAATCGTCGTAAGTCGTTACTGCCAAAGGACTTAGGTCGGCGCACCCGGCTGGTTTTGATGTAACCCCTTGGTATCAAAGGGTTTACGTCGATATTTTTTTAGTATATCTTTTCCACCCAGCCATCCCCCGTGCGGGTCATCTCACCCACCATTTTGCCTAGCTGCCATATCTGTATCCCACTGCCACCATTGGCGGCTGCTGTGGCACACTCGGAGGATAGCCCAGCGTACAGGATAAAATCATAATCAAACACAATATAAATCTTAGGCATTGCAAGCCCCTCTTTAGTACTGCCAATGTGAAGTGAGCACGTCACCCGCTAGGAAATTACGATTAACGATTCGGTTTACCTCGACCTGAACAGCGTCATAACTGCCGTCAGTCTCAACCAAATACCATTGGGAAACCCGCTTGTTATCAGACGAGCGAACAACGATAACTTGAACCCACTCTTTAATCATTTTGTTTTCCTTTGTCATGCCTCAATTTTACCACGTTGGCCGATTGGTGTCAAGAGGTAGGACGCGACCAATTGGGATTATATAGAAAGTTTTCCGCTTTCTTATCTTCCAAGATAACACGGTATACCCCTCTATCGGACCATACCGAATTTCGTACCGTGAAACCCTCCCCTTTGTACTCTTGAATTAGTTCATCCAACAACCTACGCTTGGTATTGCCAAACTCGATAACAACGTGTTTGAAATTAACTAGCGGTTGTGAAGATTGCATTTTGTTTTCCTTGGTGGCGTTGTGTTTTGTGTAACTGTATTGTAGCAGATAGGGAGAGGTTTGTCAACCCCCCTTTTCTTATTTTTCTTCAATGTAAAACCGCTCAGCGGATTCACCTTCGGCTACCATTTCAGCCAACTCAGCCACGGCCTCTTCCCGCGAAGCAAACGGGGCAAAGCAAGGGAGGGAAAGCTCAGAACAAACGATTTCTTGGATAACAAACATGATAACTCTTTCTAGAAAAACTCTTTGAGAGACAACCTTGCCTCCTCTTCATGTTTCTATTATACCATAACTTTCAAATTTGTCAACCCTCAAACACCTTTATTTTCAAAGTATTTTCAAAGTATTTTTGTGTCGTAAGTCGTTGGTGTCAAAGGGTTTACGTCGAGCCAACCTGCTCCGCTCGTCGTAAGTCGTTGCTGTGTAAGGGGTTACGTCAATTTCATATTACTTTTCTGGTTCGTTCAGAAAGTTTTCGTATAGCCCCTTGTAGGGGGGCACTGGCTTAGGGAAAGCACAAGCACCGTGGAACAGCACAGCACCGGCAACGGGTTTACCGCAGGGCTTACCGCATAGGCCGCAGTTTCCCGAACCCTTTTCCTTGTGTTCCCAAACGTGTGGTTTTCGCGGCATGATGTTTTTCCTTGGTGGTGTTGTTTTGTATAATCGAATTGTAGCAGATTGGAGAATAGGTGTCAAGCCCATTTCTTAATAAGTTTCCAACCGTTATCAACCCACTGGTCGATAATTTGCTGTTGGTTGCTAACCCCAGTACGGGTAGAATCGGTTTTTCCGTCCTTCTCAAACTTTAGGTTTACCATAGGGGATTGAGTACCCCATACTTGGGAAGCTCGGAAGCGACGGGCCGAATTGTAATTTGTTTTGTTCATCATAACTTTCGTAAGACTTTGTTTTGTATAATTGAATTGTAGCAGATTAGTTGGCTGCTGTCAACCCCTGATGGCAGATTATTAGAACATTTCTCATCAGGCTATCGAAATCAGCATAGGATACAATCCCACGACCATTTAGGTCGAATAGCACGTCAACAGCTACATCCATACCGTATCGGTCGATTGCATTGAAGCAATCATTGATGGTAAGGTCGCAACGGGCAAGGGTGTCATTTACGTTAGGCATTTTAGTTTTCCTTAGGGGGTTGTGTTTTGTATAACTGTATTGTATCAGATAATGTTGCGTTTGTCAAGGGGTGAAAGCGTTAAATTCCATAAGTAATCCGAGAAATGTTTTTCCCTCGGATTCCATGCAGAGATTAAAGAATTCAATGCCCCACGTAGAAACGATGAATTCTTTGTTTGCTTCACATTCGACTTTTGTAATGAATCCGCTCATGTTGCCCTAATTATACCATAGGTTCGAGATTTGTCAACCCCATATACCGTTATTTTGAAAAGATTTTCAAAGTAATATGAAATTGACGTAACCCCTTGGTACTAAAGGACTTAGGGCGGCGTAGCCGGGTGGATTTGCTGTAACCTGTTGGTATCAAAGGACTTACGGCAATATCTTCTTCCCCCATGAGTCATTGCGCTGGGACTCTATAGGGGAGTGGGTTAGGTAGCACACCCCATGTGTGTGGTGTACATGTGTGCTACATGAACACCTTGATACCACGCAACGCCTGTACTACTAGGGTACATGCCACCCGATAGCGTAAGCCGTAGTCTTCACTGTCCATGTGTACAGTGAAGTATGCTTCCAATGCCTTCACCATTTCATATGGGTTGGTACGTGTGTGTGTGGGTGTACATGTGTGTGATGGCTTTGTGTAGTGATAATTCATGTTGTTTCCTTTGGGTGTGTGTGTGTGTGTGTGTGTGTGTGTGTGTGTGTGTGTGTGTGTGCTACCACTGGTAGTTGACAGCTTGCCCAGTTAGCTGGGCCATCATCTTACACCATGCTTCCATGTTGGCTGTTGAGAAAAACTTGCGGGTGAATGGCTTGCGGGTTCCGATTTTAATAGTGGCGGTCATGTTGTTTCCTTGGTTGGTTATCGTTGTTTTGTATGGTTTAATTATACCATGTTGTCGATTGGTGTCAACCCCTTACATCCACCAATCCGAGAAAACTACATCGTCAGCTTCTTTGGACGATAGCCCAAACTCATCTTGTAGCTCGACAGCCAAAGCGTCCAACGCATCGGGGTAATCATCATCCATAACGGAGACCATGGCTTCTTTGACGAACTTTTGTGCTTCTTGAAAACTCATTGTGTTTTTCCTTTGGGTTGTGTTGTTTTGTATAATTGAATTATAGCAGGTTGGTTGGTGGCTGTCAACCCCTAGTTTAGAATTCTACATAGAATCCCTTAGGCCCTGATACCGTTATATCCTTGCCCTGCAATACCACATCGTATCCATTGTCACCGCAGAACCTAACAACGCGAATCATCGTATCCATATCAATCGTGATGTTTGGATTCCACTGGTCGTCGTCAAGACCGTCAAACATACCCAAGTCACTTAAGAATGAGACAAGAGAAACATCGTCATTCTGTCGTAAAGCGTAAGCAAGCGAGCCGTTGTAAGATAAGTCAAACATTGTATTTTCCTTTGGGTTGTTGTTGCTTTGTATGCTTCCATTATATAGTATGTATCGTCATTTGTCAACAGCTATCGTGATTAATTCTATGAAATATCCAAAGTATTTTAGCGATGTGTTGTTGATGTGTTATCTATGTTACATAGATGTGATGATGATGTGATGATGATGCGACGATGATGTGATAGCGATGTGATAGCGATGTGATGATGATGTGATGCGATGCGATAGGACGCATAAGCGGGGGTTTATCTAATCTCACATGAGTTAGGGATACTCACGGACTATCTGGGGGGGTGGTGCAAACACAACGAGCGGCAATTACGTGAAATGACTACTTTTAGCAACGCCGTTCCAAAAAAAATCGACCGCCCCTATTTTAACGAAGTGGCAACTTAACGAAAAAAAGCCCCAGATGTTACTCTGAGGCTTCTGCAACTAATGCTTCAATGGCCACCGCTCATCTTGTCTGACGCCCACTCCACGTAGCTCGTACACGGCCTTTCGTAAAGAGGCGACCAAGCGGCCCTGTTGTCGTATTTGGCGAGAAGGGAACATTGTTGGCCCCTTGTTCTGCCCCACCATCTGACGTAGTTTGTAATCCTGCTTTGCCCACTGGTATAGGTTTTGACGCAGGCTTCTTTTTTGAGAAGCTGATAAGCTCCTTGATTCTCTTGGCGCTAACACACGATGAGTCCTGTCTAAGAACAATACCGAGGACTTCGTCCCCATTTGAGTCCATCACCACAGAGCCACTTCTACCGCCCTGAACTTCCGCGTTGAATCGGAAGCCCGTAGAGAAGGTCATGTCAACCTTCCCCCATATCATGGAAGGTGGATTGGAGTTTGCACACCCAATCGAAATAACCCTGTCACCCTTATTAGGAATGGCCTTAGCCAGCCTTAGCCTTGTCTTAATATGCTTTATCTTGTCCGTTGGAATTGATACGACCCCCACATCTTGATTCACTGATGCGAAGAACATGTCTAGGAGCCCAAGAGTATGGAGCAACTTATCACTGTCATCGACCCTGTGATAAGTGTTCATAATCATAGTCCCCTTTACCAGCGCCATCCTCTCAGGGTAGAAGAACTCCACCCACACTTCCTTAAAGTCCGTAGCGAACATATGCCCAGCCGTAATCAAATATGCTGTGCCCTCTTTCTCTGCCTCAGTTTCAACCAACCAAGCCGTGCCGGTTGCCGTGCTGTAGGTGTTGGTCTTTGGATTGAGGCGTTTTACGTGTATCCTGGCGGTTGCTCTTACTGGGTCCAAAAGGTCGGCGTTCGCCGCCCCTATAGAACTCAGGAAAAGCACCATAGTAAGTATAAGTCTATACATGGTTGCCTCCGTAGGTACATAAAAAAAGAGGGCGGGAAAAACCCACCCTCCTTATATAGTATACCCCTATGGCATCAGTTTAGCCACTTAATTGGCTCCTCGTCCGTTGGGACGTGGTGCTCATTCTCCTCACACCACCTCAAATAGTCAGGATGAACCTCTCCTAGTGTATAAATAGTATTCTTGGTTTCCACCTTTCGAGGGAACCCCTCTACCTTGCCCTTGATTAAGGACGTACGAGTCAGCTTCCCGTCTGTACGATGGGGATGGCCGTATACGCGCCCTACAAGGGTTAGGGCCATGTGCTCTGGGGGCGTGTAGAGACTTCCTGCTCCGTCTACACTCCAATTCTCAATTCTTACTTCTGGTTTAGTTGTCATGCTAACACCTTCGTCCCGTTCTCGATGATGTGGTCGATACCTTCCAGGGCTCGCTCGTACGCGAAGTCATTAAACTGGGGGCGACATGTGATGGCGCGGTCATCAATGAAGACGGCGGCGTCAGGTTTGCCCTTGCCACTCCACAGGGAGTCGTAGGCCAAGTCGTGAGCTTGCATATATGCAATGATGCCGTCCTTTCCAGCCTGCTCGTCAGCCCTAGCTGAGAAAATCATAATCTTGTGGCCCTTAGCTCTAATTGCTAATAGAAATTCCCTGGCCCCTTCGATTGGGGGGTCAATTGTTACAGGGCCTCTCCAGCCGCTCCATGAGGCGATGACGCCATCAAAGTCCACGGCGATTGTTCTTATTTTTCTTCCCATTGAGGTTTTCTTCCTTATTTTTTAGTTTGTGTATGTGTGAGGCAGTCAAAAGGCCCCTATTGCTAGGGCTTTAGTGACTAAAACCCACTGACAAAAGTTTGGCTTTCCTGGGTGGTTCTTCCTTAACCAGCCCCCTAGAGCCTCACTCTGACTACTTTTTTCTCTTAGATATATATGTCATTAGGTCCAGCCCTAGAGACACCACAATTGCCGTAATAAGCAGGGCCGCTATGATGGGGCCTACGATAGATGTGCTCATTAGTATTCCAATCTATACGCTAAGTTAATGTCCTCGAATACCAGCTCGTGGGCTCCAAGATTGTCAATGTCAATCTCACAAGTCCCGTCAACCCCCACTCTGATAGTGTCGTCCTCTACGACGAAGCTGGTAACAGCGTAGTAAGTTCTATGGTTAATATAAGCGTCGAGCTTCTCCCAGTTGAGACAGTCCCAGGCCGTCCACTTTTCTTCTGAATTGCCGTCGTCTATGAGGATAGTATACTTAGGGCGACCGTCGTCTTTGTCGGTCTTCTGTATCCCCATCCTCTTTATGTTTTCAAATTGTATAGCCATATCAGTCATCAAATATAATAAGGAAAAGAATTACAAAAAACAATACGGTAAATAGTGCATCGTTACTCATCGACGCCCTCCCCTCTGTCCAGCCAGCAAACTAGTGCGGTCATAATGGCTACGATGCCAAGCAATACAAGTAGTCCGTCCATCTATCATCCTCCCCACGGTAGGTGGTTAGCGGTCAAGGTGACCTTAAAGTCCCCATTACCAATAGACTTTGTTACCTGCTCATCCGTAACCTGCTCACCATGGGGGTAATCATCAACGACCTCACAAGTACCGCCCCTGTCCTCAATGGCCTTCTGTATCGCTTTCATGTGAGACCAGAAGCAACCCCCTGGACCAGTAACCTTTATATCTACATTAATGCTCATTTAAGTATCTCCTCTGCCAAGCCCCTGAGGCTCCAGCCTATCATAAAACCACACACCATAACAGTTAGGGTAATTCCCATCAAACCCCCTCCTCAGGCCAGTCCTTCAAGCTCTCAGCAACCTCATCCCTTATACCCTTAACCTCCTTAGCAGATAGACGGACCCGAGGTTTCTCCCCTTTGTCTGTGGCCCCCTCTTCCTGCCTCACCACTTTGCAGACCCCTCTACCGGGTTGCTTTGTAATGCCTAGTTTTGTACGCTGTTTTCTCACAGCATATACCGTAACTCGCCGTCCGCTGCTGCGTGATAGTTTTACGGCCATTTCAGAGTCCTTCATAAGTCCTGAGTTATCTCTGATAAACTGCTTCTCGCCTTCTGTCCAAACAATATTCGCCATTAGATAAAATCCTTATACTTTTCGCCTTGTTGGGCACCCATATTCCACACTACCACGACACCCTCTTTGTTTTCAAGGCGGTGGTACAATATATCATTTTCCAAGAGTACTTTCTTGACAATCTCTCGACGCCACTCGTTCTTCTCTGCGAGGTTCTTCCTTAGTTCGTCATCTTTTTTCTTTTGTTGCTTGATGGCGTTGTTCCTTTCTTCCCTTGCTTCTTTCCAGGCTCTATCTAGGCCCTCCCGATAGCCCGCCTTACGATACTCCTCTGGAGGGGTGCGAATAACCCATGGGACGACTATCACAAGCAGCCCTAGTACACCAATAATTTGCCAAAATAATCCTAAATCAAACATTTTTACACAATTTCTCCGTTTCGTTGTTAAAAAAGCCATACGTTATGTGTATAATAAAAGTATAGGCCACTTTTAAGTGGAGTCAACCCGTTTGTTCAAAAAAAGTAGAATTATGAATCACAATCTAATTAAGACTGAGCTACACACAAGGGCAACTGAGGAACTTGATGCCGAAGTGAAGGAAGAGTTGGAGCTAGACGCTCCTGAAGGGACAATGGCGGCGTTGGTTGCCAAGGTTAGGAAAAAGAACAAGGAACGCGACAATGAGGACACCGAATGAAGATACCGCCTAACATGACTAAAGAAATGGTCATGGCGGTAATACAGGGAATAGCCGAAGAGGCTTCTGAGAAGTATCTGTTCAGCTATCATGGCACCGAAGACATCAAGCAGGAAGCCTATGTGGCAGCAATGAGTGGGCTTGAGAACTACAGGGGCAGTCGTCCTCTGGGGGATTTTTTAAGAACCCACATCTTTAATCGCTTGATGGGCCAAAAACGAAACAGCTATGAGCGCAACGTCTGCGTGATACCCATTCACTTACTTGAGGAGGAGATATAGATGAAGATTCCTCCCAATATGACAGAAGACGAAGTCGTGGCGGTAATGCAAAAAATAGCCAGGGCTGCCAAGCACAAGTACAGGTTTGGATACTACGAGGCAGACGACATTGAGCAAGAGGCTTATTTTGAGGCCATCAAGGGACTAGAGAAGTACGACGGCAAGAGGCCGTTGGAAAACTTCCTCAGAGTCCACGTTTTAAATCGCTTAAAGAATTTAAAGCGTAATAAGTACGAGCGGAGAGACAAGCCGTGTGGTAGTTGTCTTCTGGCGACCTACTGCAAGAAAACTGAAGAGTGTTCAGAGTTTGAGGACAAGACAGAGTGCAGTATCTATTACAAGTGGTACGAGCGAAATACCGCTAAGAAGAACCTTATGAATCCTGTGGGGATTGGTGTGATTAAAGACCATGAAGAGGAGCACATGAGGTACGACGACGACATCTTGGACAGCCTGATTGTAGGGGAGATGCTTGAGATTATCGAGGGCAACCTTACCAGCGGGGAACTTAGGAAAGACTGGATTAAGTTGAAGCATGGGCTTAAAGTCCCGAAACATCGTCGCCAGCGTATCCGAGATGAGGTGACACGCATCCTAAGGGAGAACGGAATAGATGAATATGAAGCCTGAACGAAAGCGCGGTCCTCTAAGTATGGAGGAGCGTAATTATATTATAAAAAATGTTCACGAGCAGTCTGTCGAAGAAATTGCTGACGTTCTTAATAGGAACGCGGCACCCGTTGAGAAGTTCATTAAGAACAATGACCTTAGGGGCAAGGACAGCGTTGGTGACCAGGACAACCATGAGATTCTATTGTCTAAGCTAAGGCATCGCCCTTACTACTATGATATTAGGGCGCAGCTCACAGACGAGGAGCTGAGTTACTTTGAGAAGAACTGGGTCTTCCTAATTGCACAGTTCCGAGAGGATGTTCTGTATTCAGAAGAACTCTCCCTGAAGCAATTGATTATCGTTGATGTTCTGATGAACCGCTCCATGGTTGAGAGGCGGGCGCACCAGGAGGATGCCAACCGTCTACAAGAATCTCTAGACGACGAAATGGCAAAGCACCCAGACGACAGGGATAGGGACTATATCCTAAACCTTGAGACTCAGTTGGCGTTCGCTAGAACGTCCATCACCTCTTATACCAACGAACATGTCAAGCTCTTGAAAGAGAGACGAGACATAGACAAATCACTAAAGACAACTCGTGACCAACGTGTCAAAAGAATTGAAGACGGTAAGACTTCTTTTAGTGGCTGGCTGAAAACCCTTGAGGATGAAGGCGAGCGAGTTAAGTGGGGGGAGTACGCTGAACTAATGCGTCTGTCCTTGTTTAGAGCTATGGAGAGGCTATCACAAAATCACGTCTACGAAGATGAGAAAGTAGACATTCCATATTTAACTGTAGAATCCGCAAAGATGAACGAGGAAAAACAAAATGGCTAAGAAGAGAACTAAGAAGACTCCTACGGAGCCCCAAGTTGACGCCACACAGGAACCAACCGAACTTAGTCCCAAGAGTAAAGAGTGGAACGAGGGAGTTGCCGCAGGCATTATAGAGGAAGATAGGGCTGAAATCTTTGTCGATGGGGAGACGGGTGAGGTTGTTCCGACACCAGAACTCTCAGACGACCACGAGACGGTGGACGAAGAAGAACATCAGAAGAGGGTTGCGGCGGCAGCAGCTAAGAAGCAAGAGCTAGAAGAAGCTCTTATTGCAGAGGCGCAAGAGGAACTTGATTCACTGGTTACGCCTGTTCCAGGCGGGAGTGTGGCAAGTCAGGAGGTGACAGGTGAGGGCTTTAGCTCAAAGAAAACGAGTGAGAGCGCTACTAATGCCGCAAGACGTAATGTTAATAACGCAAGGGAGAAAGTAGACACTCCTAAGTATCGTATGAATGTTAATGGCAACAACTCTGGTGACTATGCTAGTTCTTCTATTAAGACCAAGGTTAATAGCAATCGAAGCGGAGTCTTTAAGATTCGCGATGATGAGCCTATTAATAACGCGAAAGGAACACACAGGGAATGATACGTTTATGGAAACTAGGTGATGCAGAGCGTGGGATTCTCCCTACGAGAGAAGCAGCCATAACACTGGCGAAGATGCTGCAAGACAACGAGGGCTCTGCGACCACGGATATAATATGGGGTCCAGATATTGAGTGTCTGCATATTCCAGACAACTCAGAAGAGTGTAAGGACTTAATTGCTTTGGATGAGGCAATTAGCAAGGTAAGAATCTTTAGCACGTCTATACCTCCTCATATTGAGGAGGCTCTTGCTAATCAGGAGATTGAGAACTTGGAGGATATTGGGGATGAGTAAGTTTGAAAACCAAAAGACGGCAGTAGTCTTCGGAGTTACTGGGCAAGATGGTTCGTATCTTTCTGAGCTTTTACTTAACAAAGAGTATAAGGTCATAGGCGTCGGACGACGCTCAAGTGTCAACACTCAAGAAAGACTTCGCCCAGGCGTGTTAGACAATCCAGACTTCACTTATGCCGAAGGCGACATAACGGACCTAGCTTCCGTATCGGGGATTATCGACGAGTGTCAGCCTGACGAGTGCTACAACCTAGCGGCTCAGAGTCATGTAGGGACGAGCTTTAAACAGCCCGTGGCTACGTTTCAAATCGACGCCGTAGGAGTGCTAAACATACTTGAAGGTATCAGAGTTCATAGCCCGCAGACTCGCTTCTATCAGGCAAGCACTAGTGAGCTTTATGGGGATAACTATGACACGATAGATGAGGCTCCTTTCGAGGAGTATAAGATTCCTGTTAACTACCCCGAGAACAACGAGCATATTCCTTCGCTTAAGAACTACCAAACGGACGACACGGTGTTCGCCCCTCGTAGTCCATACGCTGCCGCCAAAGCTGCCGCGCATCATTTGGTGCATACCTATCGTGAATCCTATGGACTTCACGCGAGCTGCGGTATCCTCTTTAATCACGAGAGCGAACGTAGGGGAGAGAACTTCGTCACCCGTAAGATTTCAAAGTGGGTAGGAGAGTTTGCTTCTAGCCCTATACCCTTCTCATTGCCACACGATGAACAGCTTGCGCTCGGTAATCTAGACGCATATCGGGACTGGGGCCACGCAGAAGACTATGTATACGCTATGTGGTTGATGTTACAGCAAGATGTCCCTGATGATTACGTCATAGCTACCGGACAGGCTCATTCCGTACGAGACTTCCTAGACGCTGCGTTTAAATGCGTAGGCGTTGATGACTGGTCTCCTTACGTTCGTGTTGACCCTGAGTTCTTTCGTCCTGCTGAGGTTGAGTACCTATGCGGAAAGGCTATTAAGGCTAAAGAGAAAATGGACTGGACCCCCAAGGTCACATTCACTGAACTAGTAGAAAGAATGGTGCTTAGCGATGCCGAAAAAGCGAAAAAAGAGAAAGCTTACAGCCAAGCAAATATTCAGAGCGAGAGCGAAGGGCAGAGCTGCTGCAAGGGGAAATGTTAGCGGGGCTAGAGACTATCACGACCCCAAGTATAAGATGTGGCGAGCCGCCGTCTTAAGAAGAGATAGGCGTAAGTGTCAATGGCCTGGGTGTGACCTGAGAACTGGTATTCAGGTCCACCATATCAGGCGATGGGCTGATTGTCCGTCCTTAAGGTATAATGTATCAAACGGTATCTGCTTATGCAGAGGACACCATAAATCTATAGAAGGCAAAGAGCAACAATATGAAGCGCACTTTAGAAGAATCATCCTTAACGCAAGAGGACATCGACCGCCTCCTCCTAAGCGTAACGATAGTGACGGGAATGATAAACTGTGAGGGTTTTATAACGTGGACGACTTAAATATACGATATGGCAACCTGGAGAGAGACGGCAGGAAGCTAACTGAGATAATTGAGAATGGCGTCTTTAACCCTGAGACTTTTACTGGCACAATTTGTGAAACAGCACTTAATAAAGACGATGTATCTGCTCAAACCATTGAGTGGGAGTTTTGCATTGTTGATGGTGTTATCGAGGCAACTAGATACAAGCAGGTATGGATAGATGAGCTTCAATGTAGTGATTGACACCCGAGAGCAGCAACCCTGGCACATCGGAACATCAAAAGAGGTAGACGAGGTAATTTCTCGTAAGCTAGACACCGGGGACTATGCCATCGAAGGTATGGAGCACTTGCTTTGTATCGAGAGGAAGATGAGCGTATCTGAACTAGCAACCAATATAAGTGAGAAGCGCTTCTGGAAAGAGATGGAGCGAATGAAGGAATACAAGTGGAAATATCTTATTCTTGAGTTCGACATCGACGATATTACTATCTTCCCTGTGGGCTCTACTATTCCGGCGCACAAGCATAGCAAAGTCCGCGTTCGCGGCCCCTATATTATGAAGCGGCTTGCTGAGATACAGGTTGACTACAATATCAGTGTCTTATTTGCTGGAGACGTTGACAACGCTAGGTGGTCTGCATCTAACATTATGAAGAGAGTATATGAGCAAAACAAAGAACAATAATGGGCTAAGCTACAATAAGTACGATGATGCTTGGCTACAGTTGGGAGACACCGGGGAGATAGTTAAGCATCCGTCTTTCTTTAACCCTCTAATACGACGAACGGACGAGGAAAGAGCCCAGCCTGGACTACACGAGATGGGTGTTATGGTTAACCCTCAGTATCTAGCTCTGACGTGTAAGGTGTTTCTAAATATTGACATCCTTCCTGAGCAAGCGATGGTTTTATATGAGCTATGGGAAAGACCGTTCCCTATGTTTATCGCCAGTCGTGGTTTTGGTAAGTCATGGATGCTTGCGGTTTATGCTATGCTTAAGATACTTCTTACACCTCGAAAGAACGATGGTTCTCCTGGTTGTAAGATTGTTGTCGTAGGTGCTGCCTTCCGTCAGTCCAAAGTTATCTTTGAGTATATGGAAACTCTATGGAAGAACGCTCCTGTCTACAGAGACGTGTGTAACGGCCTCAGTGGGCCGCGCCGAGATGTTGATAGGTGTACGATGAGGGTTAACGACAACTGGGCCATATGCGTGCCTCTGGGCGACGGCTCCAAGATTCGTGGTCTTCGTGCTACCATCGTTCTTGCTGATGAATTTGCATCAATCCCACCCGATATTTACGAGACCGTTGTTGCTGGTTTCGCGGCTGTATCTTCTGACCCCCTTGGTAATGTTCAGGCTTACTATAAGCGTGAGGCAATGAAAAGGGAGGGCCAGTGGACAAAGGACAAGGAAATTGTCTACCAGTCTCGCACGGGCAACCAAGCTATCCTATCTGGTACGGCTGATTACAGCTTCAAGCACTTCGCTGAGTACTGGCGTAGGTATAAGGCTTACCTATACACAGGGGGCGACATGGAGAAGTTACAGAAGCTTCTTGGTGACGACTTCGACGAAGAACAATTAATGAACATGAACCCGCACGACTATTCAGTCATCCGAATCCCTTATGAGTTAATTCCGAAGGGCTTCATGGACGAGAGAGTGGTTATGAGGGCGAAAGCTACGGTTCATTCCGGCATATACCAAATGGAATACGGGGCTGTTTTCACAGATGATTCCGATGGGTTTTTCAAGCGTAGCCTAATAGAAAGCTGCGTTGCGCATAGCCAAAACATCAATAATATGTACTGGCCTAACTGGTGTCCAGTACCATTTGATGCTCTTACAAGGGGAACCCCCGATGCTAGGTATGTGTTCGGGGTGGACCCCGCTTCTGAGGCTGACAATCTATCTATTACCGTTCAAGAGGTTCTTCCTTATCATACTAGGATAGTCCATGTGTGGACGACCAACCGAAAGGACTTCAACGAGCGAAAGAAGGCGGGCCTAACAGATGTTGCCGACTTCTACGGGTACTGTGCTCGCAAGATACGGGATTTGACCAAGGTCTTTCCGTTGGCAGAGGGCCATCCTCTTGGTGCCTCAATTGGCTTGGATGCTCAGGGCGGTGGTATAGCTATCATGGAGGCCCTACATGACCCAGACAAGATGAAGGAGGGCGAAGTACCCTTCTGGCCTATCGTAGACCCCAATAAGAAGGGTGAATACGACTTAGAGCCTGGATTGCATATTATCGAGATGGTACAGTTTGCTAGGGCAGAGTGGACCGTTGAGGCCAACCACGGCCTTCGTAAGGACTTTGAAGATAAGGTTCTCCTGTTCCCACGGTTCGATACGGTGACGCTGGAGATGGCTCTAGCTGAGGATAAGTTCAGATGTGACGACTTCGCCGCTAAGAACAAGGGGCAGAAGCTTACTTTATATGATACATTAGAAGATGCAGTCATGGAAATCGAGGAGCTTAAGGACGAGTTGACAACAATCATTATGACCAGAACTGGTACAGGGGTTGGCGGTAGAGACAGATGGGACACTCCAGAGACCAAGCTGGAAGGTGGTAAAAAGGGCCGACTCAGGAAGGACCGTTACTCCTCCTTGCTTATGTCTAATATGATTGCCCGTAAGATTTCTAGGGCTCCTACTCAAATAGAGTATCAGGTTATTGGTGGTTTTGCCTCCGACATCCCAACCGAAAAAGAAGGGGACGGTGCTTTATATACAGGGCCAGACTGGTATACTAAGCCAATGAATTCAGGATTTATCGGGCAGTCAGTCAATCGCGGTGTATAATACTATTGTCACCCGAATCAATACCATTATCAATTGCATTGTGAATAAATGACAAGAAAACCAAGCAAAACTAAGAAGCAAGCTTTATCAGGCGAGACACATGGGTACGAACCCAATTACGTGTCTTGGGATGGCGACCTACTAGATAGCCAAGCAGATAAGGTTAAGGCTTTTGAGAAGATGAGTGAGGCAGTCGAAGAGTACCAAATAGTCTCTCGTACTACAGCCCACTTCTCTCATAGACAAAACTATAGTAATCTAAGTACCGACATAAGCGGTCGCCCCGGCTTAACTCGTAGGGATTATGAGTTGCACAGGCCAGACGAGGCTGTTCCTCGTAAGATTAAAGAGATTTTGTCTGTGGCTGATTCTATCTATCAGCGCGTGGGTCTTATTCGTAACATCGTTGATTTAATGGGCGATTTTACCTGCCAAGGAGTTAGGATAGTACACCCCAACAAGCGAATAGAAAAGTTCTATCGTAAGTGGGCGCGTCAGATTGGTATGCCGTTCGTCTCTGAGCGAATTGCAAACAACCTGTTCCGTTCAGCCGTCGCCATCTTGAACACTCAAACCGCTAAGCTGTCTAAGAAGGACCAGCTAAAGTTTGAGCGCTCTATGGCTAAGGACGAGATTGATATGGACATTCAGTTGACCAAAGTAGCTAATCGAGTGCTTCCTTGGAAGTATACGATGATTGACCCTTTGATTGTTGATGTTGTCGGTGGTCCCTTGTCTTCATTTGTGAGTCAGCCCATCTACGGTATCAAGTTACCAGACAATCTTAAAAGGGCGATTAGGTCTCCTCAAAATCCTGCGGAAGCGGCAATCGTTGCTAAGCTTCCTAAGAACATTAAGGACGCTGCTGCTGTCGGAACAGACCAAGCTATGCTCTTAGACCCAGATAAGACCACCGTCCTTCACTACAAGAAAGACGACTGGCAGCCATGGGCCTTCCCTATGATTTACGCAGTCATGGACGATATTTTTGTTCTAGAGAAGTTGAAGCTGGCTGATGTCGCCGCTTTAGATGGAGCCATCTCTAATATCCGTATCTTCAAGCTAGGTAGCTTGGAGCACTCAATCGCACCAACCAGAGAAGCAGCAACTAAGCTCGCTGGTATGCTGCAAGCCCATACTGGAGTAGGTACTCTTGATATGATTTGGGGGCCTGATATTGAGTTGATTGAAACTTCTACTAATGTTCATCAATTTCTAGGGGCTGGCAAATATGAACCTACACTTGCGGCAATTTATGCTGGGCTTGGTATTCCACCCACTCTTACTGGAACCGGCGGTGCTGGCGGCACTACTAATAACTTTGTGTCGTTACAGACACTTATTAACAGGCTAGATTACGGTCGCTCAGTTCTTAGAGAGTTCTGGGAGGCTGAATTTGTCAAGGTCCAGAAGGCTATGGGCTTCCGCTTTCCTGCGAAGCTTGAGTTCGACCACCCAAATCTAGGAGACACACAATCTTCTATGGCTTTGATGGTCCAACTAGCAGACCGCAACCTTATCAGCGACGAACTACTTCGTGAGCACTTCAAACACGACCCAGAGATGGAGAAGGTTCGTATCAACCGTGAGGCTAGAGACCGTAAGGCTGGTCGTGACGTACCTAAGGCTGGCGCTTTCCACGACCCTCAGTTCGACATCACACTCAAGAAGGTATTCGCCCAGAGCGGAGCCATCACACCATCACAGGCAGGACTTGACTTACCCAAACCTAAAAAGGGTGAGCAACCTGCCATCAAGATGAAGCCCCCAACACCAGGAGGCGCTGGTAAGCCCGGCGCTAAGAAGCCTGGGGTGTCTGGTCAGGGCCGTCCTAAGAACTCTAAAGACACAACCAAACGGAAGACTAAAAGGTTCACACCTAAGTCTAAGGCCGTTGTAGAGTTATGGGCTAAAGCCGGTCAAGAGGCCATTTCTGAGTTTGTCAACCCGTATATCCTTGAGATGTGCGAGAAGTCGAACATGAGGAAGCTAACCGAAACAGAAAGGGTCAGCGCTGAGGCTATCAAATTAAACGTCCTATGGGGTCACGACCCACTTGGGGAGATTTCCCAGGCAACGGTCGTGGCCGCTCTACAGGGGTCCGCTCCTGAGGATGTCCTGATTAAGAACGAGAAGGTTATTAAAACATGCTCTAATGAGCTTAACAGAAAACTAAGCGTAGAGGAGGTCCGAACTATTCAGGCCGCAACCTATGCTGAGTATCATGGAGACGATAAAAATGGCTAAACTAAGCCTAGAGTTCGACACTGTCGAAAAGAAGCTTGTCGCAACTATCGACGGCAAAAAGCTTAAAAACGTGAGTTCTATTGAGTTCTTTGGTGGGTTCGATGGCGATTCTTTCGGTATGGAAGTTCGCTCTATTGAGTCCGACGAAGATAACGGGATATTTAAGGTGACTCGCCTTGTGGCAGGTGAAAAAGACCCCACAGAAGAGGTTGAAGAGGAAGACAAGGACTTAACACAAAGTATCGCTAAACGTCTATTCTCCTAATAAAGGTGTATCAATATTAAGATGACTGATATTCCAATATATAAGGCAGAGGTTGACCTGGGACTTGCTGAAGCTATTAAAGCCAGCGCTTCCATCGCCTACTGCTCACAACTAGAAAAGTGGTCAAATGCAGACCATGAAGCACTGAAGCGGTCTCTGGCAAGTATGCCTGAGTACAGTAAGGCTAGTGTTGATGACCTGTATCCGACCAAGTCCGTCCTTGTGACCACCAACTGGAACAAGAACGATGACGTATTCGGAAAGCTCTCTGTATGGGCCGCACGAAAAACCCCTCGGAATAAGCCAACCAATCTAGAGCACGACGAGAATCAGCTTGTCGGCCATATGATTGACTCCTGGGCCATCGACTTCGACGGCAATCTTATCCCTGAGGACACACCTACTGATTCGCTGCCTCAACACTTCCATCTCTGTAATTCGGCTGTCATTTACAACGCATGGCAATGTGAGGAAAAAAAGAAGCGCACTGAGAATCTCATTGCGAAGATTGAAAAAGGCGAAATGTTTGTTTCGATGGAGTGCTTGTTTGCAGGTTTTGACTACGCTGTAGTATCACCTGATGGCCGCCACACCATCGTTCCGCGTGATTCTGCGAGCGCTCACCTCACCCAGCACCTACGTGCTTATGGGGGTCATGGCACATTTGATGGCCATAAAATAGGGCGTTTCTTACAGAATGTGGTCTTTACTGCTAAGGGCTATGTTGAGAAACCCGCAAATTCTGACAGTATTATTTTCAGTACTGCTGGCCTAGAAAACATCTTTGTTTTTGAGGAAAGTAGTAAGGGAAACCCCTTTGAAGAAGATGCTGGTGTATCATTAGATAGCAACCAATCGCTGGTTGCTCAAACTATTATTACTAAGGGTAGTAACGATATGAGTATTGAACTAGTCCAGAAGCAGCTTGACGAGACTAAAGCCGCGCTTGAGTCTGCCTTGGCAGATAAGAAGTCGTTGGAAGATAACTTGTCTAAAGCTGGTACTGAGAAGTATGAGGCTCGCATTGCTGAACTAGAAGGCATTGTTGAGGCTAAGACCGACGAAGATGAGAAGAAGAAGAAGAAGGACGAAGAGGCTAAGGCCCGCACTGAAGAGTTGGAAGCACAGGTCGCTGAGTTGACCGAAGCTAACAAGACTCTAAGTGAAGCTGCTGCTTCCGCTGAGGCCGAGAAGGTTTCTGCAAGTCGTACTTCTACTCTCGTTGATGGCGGGATTGAGAAAATTAAAGCAGAAGAGACTGTCGCTAAGTTCGACAATCTTAACGACGAGCAGTTTGAGGCTATTGCTTCTACTCTTATCGAAGCTGCAAAGGTCCAGACCACAGAAGCTACTGAGACCGAAGAGACATCTGCTGAAGGTAGTGAGGAAGAGACCGACGATGCTGGCGAAGCCAGTGCCGAAGAGACCGACCTTGAAAACGCCGAAGCATCTGAAGAGGTTGATGCTAACGTACAGCGCGACCAAGAACAAGCTTCCTCTAACGAAAAAATGCAAGTCAACTTAGCCAAATTCGTGGCTAACAAGATGGGCATTACATTGGGAGAATAAACTAATGGCTTTACGACCAGACCGTAACTATAACGATGGCGTTCAAATTGCATACTTTATGAATGAAGTAGCTGAGCGTGGTATTATTGTTACTCACACTACTAGTGCTTCTGGCGCTGGTATGGATGACAGCGCAGGCGTAGTAGGTATTCCAACGGGAACCGGAGACGGACTTGCCGCAGGTATGCTACTCAACAATGTTGTCAACAAAGACCTTACTCAGACACACCTAAACGCACACAAGGACGAAGTACAACTTGGTTCTAAGGTTGCTGTTCTAGCTCGTGGTTGGGCGGTTACTGACCAAATTAAAACGGGTGAGACGCCTGCTGCTGGTGCGGCTGCGTATTTTGATGCAAGCGGTGAACTTAGCGCAACTACAGGTAGTGCTGAAGTCGGCAAATGGCTTGGTGCCAAAGATGCTGACGGCTTCGCTAAAGTTGCAATCACCATTGAATAATAAGGAGAAGTCCTGAGATGGCTACTGAATTACTTTTTACACCTGAGGAGCAAGCAGAGCTAGATTCTGTTTTGGTTACCTCTGGTTCTAAGGACAGAGAACAGTCTCTTGCTGGCGTCACTGAGTTGGCCAAGGCTTTAGAGCTTCCTCTTCGTCAGGGCGTGTTGTCCGGTGACATTCTCTTTAACATTTTCGAGCCAATTCGTTTGGCCGCAAATGCTACTGCTGAATTCCCATTGGATTTCTTGGCTCCTGGCACAGAGAAGAACTTTGTCGCTTACACCATTCCTAATCACGGCTATATTCCTCAGCGTCATGTTGAGGGTGATTACGTTAACGTACCTATCTATGATATTGGCGCTGCCATTGACTGGAACTTGAAGTACGCTCGCGATGCCCGTTGGGATATTGTTTCCCGTGCCATGGAAGTCATGCGCGCACAGTTCACTAAAAAGATGAACGACGACGGCTGGCACACAATTTTGAGTGCTGGTGTTGACCGTAACATCGTTGTCCTTGACTCCGATGCTGCTGCTGGCCAGTTTACCAAGCGATTGGTAAGCTTGATGAAGGTTGTTATGCGTCGTAACGGTGGTGGTAACTCCACTTCTAACCGTCGCGGCAAGCTAACTGACCTTTACATCAGTCCAGAAGCTAGTGAAGATATTCGTAACTGGAATGTTGACCAAGTTGACGACCAGACTCGTAACCGTATCTTCAATACGTCTGGCGACAATGCACTTAATAACATCTTTGGTGTTAACTTGCACGACCTAGACGAGCTTGGTGAAGGCCAAGAGTACGAGTTGTTCTACGAAGACCAACTATCCGGCACGCTTCCCGGCGGTGACGTTGAGTTGGTTGTCGGTCTTGACCTAACTAATCGCGACTCGTTCGTGATGCCTGTTCGTGAGGAGCCTCAAATCTTCTCCGACGACACTTTGCACCGTCAACGACGCGCTGGTGTTTATGGTTGGGCTGAGCAAGGCTTTGCTGTCCTTGACAACCGACGTGTAATCTTGGGTTCTCTATAAGAGACCTTAGGTACAACTGAGTTTAATGCCAGTGGTGGCACATTGCTGCCACTGGCTTTTTTTATAGACTAGGAGAAATAAGATGGCAGGATTATGGGAAAGAATAGCTAATAGTAGCGGACCTCAAGAGCATATTGGCCGAATAGGCATTAATCAGATTGAGGCTGCTCTTGTTCAAAACGCAGCGGGAATGTATACTCCCACAGAAATCAAAACTAAGATAGATTTACGTCTAGCTAGTAAGGGTCACGAAGCATTAGACGTAGATGAGATTGCTGACTTTACAACCTTGGTCGCTGTGCTTGACTCTCAAGCCTCTATGACCCTCAAGCTAATATGGCTATTGAAACTGCGCTCTATGCTAACAGACGCAGAAATGGGCCTCTGTGACGAAACTGAATTTCGCGCTAAAATGGAGATGACCCTATAATGTCTTCTGTTGACGCTGACGTATACTGGAAAAGTATAGCAACTGGTTCCACAGACTATGGTTTTACTCCATCTTTTCAAGCCGCTGGTGAGCAAACGCTTCCTGTAGAATTATTGATGTATAATTCCTTAATGGGAGTTGGCTCTAATGCTACAACAAGTGTCTCTTGCTCATGGGGACAAGGAATAGCCTCTAACGCTCGCCAGGGGCAGTATGGTTCAGTAGTACTGGCCGATGCCCAAGGAACTTCTCTAAGTAGTCGTGTTGGAGGCAATGTTTATCTTTGGAGTTCGTATCTCGACGCAGATATTGAGGAAGAATGCAATGTTAGGCTGTGGGGCTATGCAAACGATGGTCGAAGTATCTATGTAGACCAACGACATAATGACGTATCACACTATGCCGCTTTAACCTCGTTGAGAATGGGCGAACAGCCGTGGATTCTTAGGGGTAATCACTGTGACACAACCACAGAGTCTAACTGGCAAATTCCCTTTGGGTTTGCTCCCGACTGGGTGTGGTGCTTCTCCGCAACCCCCAATGAGGATGCCTGGACCTCACCCATATATGAGGTTAGCGGAGTTCATTTCGATACGTTCGCACATCGTGACGGAACAATTGAATGTAATAGTGTCTGGGACCAGGATGGACAATCTTCTACAAACTGTGGAACATATTACGACACGTCAAACTTTGTTACGCAGTACTGGAACAATGCTTTGTTTGCTCAGATAACAACGGCAACCTTTGAAGACTGGGGAATGACACTAAACGTAGCAACGAATGGTCCTACTGATAACAGTTACATAAACGGCTGGGGAATGGGTTTTCTTGCTGGTAAGAATGCAAATAGTAAGGTGGGTCACTTTCAGGCTTATTCTGGAGATTCTGGATGGCGTAGTTCTGACTCAACAGTAAAGATAACAACGGGTTTTAGGCCGAGGATAATCTTTCTTCGTGGAGGCAATAGAAGCTATCCAGGTCATACTGTCCACTGGGTTTCAACTCGTGGTTTTATAGGCCCAGAAGGTGCTGACCAATGGAGTCAGTCTATGGTACAGCAAGATAATGATGGAACTTCTGATGTCTATGGGGCAAACTATAACGATAGATGTTTTCATCAGTTAACTTATAACGGCGGCGTAGACTGCACATTGGATTTTAACACAATGGAAGACGATGGGTTTAGACTAAATGTGACAAACTTAGGAAGTACGAACATTTCTTACTTAGCAATTGGAGACCCTCCAGACGCAGTTGTTCCTGCCTACGGAGAAAGTATTTTATGAGCGTAATAGTAGCAGTCATGGCATGGCACGCTCCAATGAACTACCATCTACAAAGATGGCTGGCAGATAATAAGCTGGAATGGTTTAGAGGCTCACAAGAGTTTGGAGTTGACATCTGTCGTAATCAGGCAGTAGAAAAATTCCTTCAGGAGTATAACCATGAGTATCTGTTGA
>Ga0208013_1000265_pt1 | contig 33572 bp, 53 predicted proteins | sample 16_taG_FD_184091 | JGI IMG/M metagenome (GOLD analysis project Ga0208013, IMG submission 184091) | Marine viral communities from the Subarctic Pacific Ocean - 16_ETSP_OMZ_AT15313 metaG (SPAdes) (version 2) | ecosystem: Environmental > Aquatic > Marine > Oceanic | place: Pacific Ocean | collected...
CGAACAACCTTCTTAAATGTTTTTTCGTTCCACCTCTCACCAGCTTTTAGAATGGACTTATTTCCACGCCTCAATCTATTAAAGGCAACCGCTAAATCAACATAACCCTTCTTTGGTGTCATAGCAAAACCAGTATCATCCGTTGACCCTAATACTTTTTCTATAATCTTTTTATCTAAGCCTTCGGCCTCCCACTTTGCTCGAGTTCGTTCCACAGCATCTTCTAATCTATCACTATCTCTTTCCGTTAACCCTAATACTTCTTCTATCCTCTTTTTGTCTAAGCCTTCGGCTTCCCACTTTGCTCGAGTTCGTTCCACAGCATCTTCTTGTCTCTGACTATCACTTGGCCTGTTCCATTCGATCTCCTCCTGAGTAAGTCTCTCTAATTCAGCCTCAACAGCCTTAGCATTATTTCTATAAAATTGGAGGGACTCAGGGTCTGTAAATTCTTTCCCCTGAGCGATAGATTTAGCGATCTCTTTTATTTTGGCATCATTAGGAGGGAGGTCAATTGCCTCAGTGGGCTCTGCCTGTTCTCCTAATATTTCCATATCATCAATAAGATTAGTGCCATCATCTAAACCCATCTCAGCTTTCACAGCGTCCAATAAATAATCGGGCATAACCGTATAGTCGGGGAGAGCGACATCGTAGCCTAAACTTCTTAATAACGATTTGCTGAATAGCTCTCGCCCGCTAAATGGAAGAGACTCACCGCGGTTTTGAGACTCTTCTTCTACGGCGGTTACCCACTCATTGATATCTTCTTTAAGTCTTGGATTAACTTCAGGAAGTTTGGCGTGGATAGCCTCTGTGACATCTTCAAGGAAATTGGCTGTTGTAGCCTCAGGTGATAATAGAACACGTCGTGTCCCATCCTCATTCTTATAGTTTGTTGCTTGGATGGTAACATTGTATCTGTTGACACCGTCATTGACATAGTTGTCGTCTCCTTCTTTGATGATTGATCGGGAAAACTCGCTTGGGTTGTACCCAGCCTCTATGAGTTTTTCCTCAGTAAACACATCTTGGATTAGCTTATCGGAGAAACCTAAGCCAATCTTATCTTTAAATTTTGTTAGTATTCCAACACGACGTTTATACTCGCCCTGCTCATCTGTCGTCGCTTCCTCTACCTGTGCATCTTTAGCCTGCTTTAAGGTTTGATACTTTTCTACTTCTTCCTCAAGAACTCCATTAACCTGTTCTTGAGTTACCTTATCCCGAGTTAATTGACCGACGGCAGAAAACGCGCCACCAAACAGTGCACCTATCGCGAATGATTTTTTCTGTTCAGGGGTAGACAATAAAAGAGCATCCATGAAATCAGGGTCAGCCTCTCCTAATCCTGATGCAATCCCTTGATCGTGAAAGAAGTTCTGAACCAGCTCCTCTCCACCTTCAGTAACTGCACCTGTCCCAATAACCCCCAGTCCTCTTATAAACTTAGCTAATGGTTTTCGTACTCCCGGTTTTACCCCAGCCATAGCTAATGCTATTTGACCAGCATCCAGCCCAATCAGTGTCATATTTTTCTTAAAAACACCACTGGCCTCTTCACCAGCGCGATTCTTATCAACACCAGCGTCAATCAACTGCTGGTATGTCTGTCCAGCCTCCATAGCTGATTCCATCGGCCTCATAGCAAGCGCACCTGTAACCGCACCCTTGATACTCCCCCATATACCTCCAGCCCTGCCAAACCACTTAGCAACACCAAGACCTGTTGACATTAATGCTAATTGAGTGGGGATTTGTGAGGCAATAGTTGTGGAATAAAAATGGGGGTCTAAGAAGTCGCTCGCCTCGAAGTCTTTCTCCATCATGGGATGGAGATTTTCCTCCATAGCTTTTTTAGTTTTTAATCTCGAACTCTCGATCTTTGCAACCCTCTCGTCCGACAGGTTGCTCCCAGTAGCCTGATTCAACCATAACATCCCCTCAGCCATTGATACCCCAAAAGCACTCAACCCATAGTCCAGTGAGTTGGCTGTCTCTTCAGCGAGCTTTTTAGACTCAGATATAAGCTCAGGATTGCTCTCAACCATTTTAGCTATGGCTTGTTTTATTTCATCATATGTAGACCGTCCGTCCTTGATACCCTTATTAACAATAGGTTCAGCTTTGGGAACTTCCGCTATTAAATCGGACTTGTGCTTTTTTATTTCATTGGAGTTGTTTAAACGCTCTACAGCCCCTTCAAACTCTTGGGCTTTCTTAGATCGGTTTATCTCACCAGCATAATTTTGAACGGTAGGGTCATCTTCAGGGAGACCTGTGTATTGTTTCGCAAACGCAACAGAGTCCTTATTGGTGTTCTCCCATATCTTATCTACAATATAGTTTGAGGCTTGCTCACCTACTGTTGGATCGTTATAACGTGCATAATTATATAAGGCTGGGTTACCATTGGCATCCCTACCCATAAATTCTTTGCCCTTTTCGGCTCCATACATTTCAGCTAATTCAGGAGTCCATAAATGGTTGCCGTACTGGTTTTGATTGGCAGACCCCTTCTCGAACAGCTTTACGGTGTTGTACAGGAAACTGTTTTTATCCTGCATAGACTAACGTCTTGGTGGTCGTGCGCCACCTACAAGAGTAGGCGATGTGGGGTGATTTCTTTTCTTCTTTACACTTCTCGAGTTGATACCGGGGAGATTCTTAAATTCTTTTGAAATGTTGCTGAACATTTCCTTTCGTATTTTCTTAGTCTTATCCCTTCTTCGAGCAAAGCCACCAGCATACTTATTTTTATACTTCGAATATGGATCAACCTTATCAGCCTTAAAAACTTTTGGTTCAGCTTTCGATAAACCTTCCTTAAGCTTAATCTTTTTTGGAGTTTCAGTTCTGTGGATAACACTTAAAGCACCGCTTGTGTCAGGCAAATAATTACCTTGTTGTTTAATTTTTCCCACAGCTACGTCATCTGCCATGTCAGGTTGTTGTGACTGCGTAGCATATGATGCCCGCGCTTTTTTCAATCGATCGGCTTGAATCTTATCTGAAACTTCGACATCCTGTCTTCTCATTGATGGGAGCTTTAGTCTACCTGAAGTATGTTGAGCCTTTTTCCTTTCATCGGAAGACATTAATTCCGCCTGCTTCGCCCTCTCATAAGACTTCTTATAACCACCTTTTAAAAACTCTCCCTGCTTCCTCAGTTGCTGACCAGTAGCTCCTGATCCTATCTGTCTTGTAGAAAAATCCTTAGAGCGTTCAACGGCTCGAGCAGATATTGCTTTTAACTCTGCCTCAGATGTAGGTTTAAAAGTCTTATCTCTTTTTGGATTTGGGGGAGGTTTGCCCTTCAGACTTAAACTGTCTTTATATGCTTGTTCTGTCTCAGGTGTCCCAGCATATATTTTTGAAGTCTGAGCCTGATTCGTTACATCCATTGGTAAACCCGCTGACGTTTCTTTTATGACTGGCTTTATTGGTTTAGATAGGTCAGTCTTTACTTTGCCACCTCCAGCGTTAGCAAGCGGATCAGTGACCCCTGCTACATTACTGTTGGTTCCAACTGCAGTGTTTTCAATATTATTCTTGGTTATATCTCCTGTGGGTTTAGCTACTTTATCGACCTTTTCAACAGATGAAAGTGCTGGAGCGGGGTCACCTTTAAATAAGTTAGCTAATCTCTTAAAAACGCCGGGCTTCGGGGGTGGTGTACGATCATCGGTGGCTATATCTGTTTGGTCGAGTCCAAGAAGTTTTCTTTGAGAGTTTATATATTCATTACTCGATTTGTCAGACTCATACTGCAACTTGGTTATTTCTTGGTCTCTTAAGTTACCTTCGCCGTCATCCTCCCTTACAAAAAATTTATCCTTCCCATCAACCTTCTTTGTAAATAATTCTTTCTGCGCGTTCTTACTCACATAAGTTCGAGCGTCTGCTTTTTGTTTTGTTTCCGCATCAATGCGAGCGTTCCGCATTGCAACTAACTCCTGTAAGGGAGTTTTTTCCATTCTTTTTAAGCCAAAATTGTACTGCATATAATCCCCTATTTCTTATTGAACCAGTCAAAAAGATACTTCCCACTCTTGTCCTGAGCCGAAATTCCACCCATAATACCCCCAACTACATCCGCCATACCTTGTGATTGGGCTTGCCCCTGACCTAACTGAAACTGAGCGATTTCCTGCTCTCTCGCCTTATCTTCCTTGCGCTTTTGTTCGTAAAGCTGACGAGACCTTTTTTGGATATATTTATTCTTATCCATCTCAGCACCCATCTTTGCCTGTGAGCCTATTAAACTGCTACCCATACCTTGGCTCAACAGACCTTTATCAATCTGAAATTTTGATCTGTCGGTTTGATCTGCTATCTGACCAGTCGCCTGATTTAGACCTTTCTGCAAATCTCCCTGAGACATACCTTTACTTTGTAAATATTTTAAGTATTTTTTCTCATGTTTCTTACCTATCCCCAATGCGTCAAATGCTGGTGCGACTAATCCTGCCCCGGCACTAAGTAATGTTCCCCACATATTATCCTACCTTTGTTGCTGTAATATAGTACATCACGCCCGCCTGATCTTTGATATATAGGCGACCCTCATCTTGAATTGGTTCGGCTGGGCTTAACTGTCCTTTAGTTAAGCTTGTGAACTTAAAGTCCCCATTCCCCAGCTCACCGTTCTGTACTTCTGATTTTGAAAATCCAATTGATCCCTGCTTACGATCGAGACTATGCTTGTATGCTTTTTCACTTGCCATCTATTTCTACCTCTATTTTACCTATCTCTAAATCCGTAGCCGTTGAGGCTGACGTTGAGATTTCTACCATTATACTGTTTGCCCTACGACCTACTTTAATACTGTCGTACTTATTGTCACCGCTACTATCATTAGACGGTAGCGTTCCTGTCCATAAAGTTGTGGACGAGTCCCCATTGCTATAAATCTTGGCGGATACTGCTTCCGAACTATCATATCGAGCATTGAATCGTCGGATGGTGGTATTGTTGGACATATCGGTGAGAGGTATCCATCCAGTCTTTCTTTTTACAGAAAATGACTCAGAATCAGCTCCGCCTAAAATATAAACTGTTGAATCAGCCATTAATCGTCTACCTCTATTTCTATGCGCTCAATCTTAACATCAGCATTAGACGATTGAGCAGTCTCAATTGATAGTAGAAAATACTTAACCCTCGTGCCTAACCTAATACTTCCGTGTGTAGATGTAGATGATGATGCAAAAGTTTTTGTTGCGACTGGTGTGGTTAAATTGTCATCAGAAAATATCTTTACCGTAAGTGTGTCGTCACTCTGATAATCCATATTTACCCTTCTAAGAATCGGATTCCTACTGAGATCGGTCGGAGATATCCACCCTGTATTCCACTTAGATTTCAATGACTCTCCACCCCCATCAAGAAGATAACCAACAGATGGAGATGCTTTTGATACAGTCCAAGTATCCGATATCGACAAACTGTCGCTTGCCTGTACACTATGTCCATGAGTAGATAAGTCAACAATAGATATTGAATCACCGATTACCGCAAATTTGATCCACGATCTTTCGGTTATTGTTGGGTCATCCTGAATGGATAGCGTTTCCAGTGCAGTCGTAAACTTAATCCATTCTCTTTCAAACTTTTCCCAACCATCATCCGCAATAGCAAGAGAATTGGTCAATGACGTAAACTTAATCCATTCTCTTTCAAACTTTTCCCAACCATCATCTGTCGTGACAATAGAATCCACAAGTGTTTTAAATTTAATCCATTCTCTCTCTTCCTTAACAGGATCATCCTGAAGTGAGAGCGTATCGTTTACGATGTTAAACTTAATCCACTCCCTCTCTTCCTTTGTCCAGCCATCATCGGCGATACCCACACTATCTGTCAATACCTTATAGAAATATTCCCTCCATGTACTCTCTGTTTTAGTCCAGCCATCATCAGTAATGCCTACACTATCCGTTAAGGTCTTATATATATAAGACCTCCATATACTCTCTGTTTTAGTCCAACCATCATCAGTAATGGGAATAGAGTCTGTTAATGTTTTCTCATAATGCCACTCCCGCTCTGTTTTAGTCCAACCGTCATCAGCAATCCCGACACTATCTGTTAGGGTCTTATATATATATCTACGCCACGTAGACTCGGTCTTAGTTGGGATATCTGAAATAGATATGGAATCAGCTAAGGTCTTATATATATATGTACGCCACGTAGACTCGGTCTTAGTTGGTACATCCGATATAGATATGGAATCTGTTATGGTTTTAGTGAGGACAATCCCTGTTATAGATATTGAGGAGTTACTCCTATCCTTAACACTGCTGTCTAAGTATTTGCGTACCCAAATATAGATACTTGTACTACTCAGGGTTGCTGGGATGTCCCAACTGAATGAGCCCCCCGAAAGATTTATCCCAATATTATTGGAAGTAGAGAAGGTTGTGTTAGTTGTCCAATAGAGGTCTACATTTGAAGTGAAATTTGTTTTAGCCCAAGAAATCGTCATACTCACGTTGTGAGCGTATGATCCTGAGTTGGGGGATGAGAGGGTAACCGACTGCGGGTCTTGGATGGTGAATAGGCCACTACTCCCGGTTATACTTTCAGCCATTACATTCCACCACCGCCACCTGAGGTGTATGACGCTACAATTTGAATTTCGTAATCAGCTCCCGGAGTTGTACTACCGTGGATTGACCAGCTATATGCAGTGGTTGTATTGGGTAAATTGGAGGCTATAGTTGTTTGAAATACATTATTTTTATAAAGGTATATCGAGAATGTCCCCCATGTCCCACTTGAAGGAAATTTTGACCAGCTTATTGTGTGAGATTCACCTGCATCCCAAACCGTAGAGCTGGATGGCGTTGATACTGTGATAGATGCCATGCATCACCCTACCGTTATAGTCCATGTCACGTCTATAATATCATTGGTCGCTGGTTGGAATTTATCAGAAGAACTCAATGTTTTCTCAGCAAAGGGAGTTTCAAAATTGCCAGTACCATCATTCTGCATATCTGCAAGGTAGTCTACGCCTAAATAAAAATCGGTTATATAATTTGAACCAGTCATAGTTGACTCTGTCCAAGTACGGCGAGCTTTCCACTGCGCCTGATTAGTTGCAGGTTGTGGTTCAGTTGGGGTGGAATTAAACAGAGCCCCATAACCTATAATCGTTTCGTAGGTTCCGGTGTATTGGCTGACTTGGATTGGACTTGAATCAAAGAATATACCACTCTTACCGTCTTGACTTGGGGTTCCATTCGCAGAAGTAAAATTCTGATCAAGGAATACCCCAGCGTTGCCACTGGACGACACGAGATGGTTAGCCAAAAGTTTTTTTAATCCTACGTTTGATGCGTCGATAGTATTCTGTGAGCGTACTTCTTTTATTAGTTTATTATCACGGTATAATGATAATTCAAATATTCCAATCATGATATTGTTACCTTCCATACTATGTCCATTTGATCTCCATCCCCAAGCGCAACATTACTCCAATTTGATCCAGTGGCATAGATTGTGTTAAATGCCCCAGTGCTACCACTTGCATTTCTTCCTAAAAATATCGCAGTTACCGTATATGACTGGGTTACTCTTATCGTACCCCGCCACTCACAGTAGTAACCACTGCTACCATTACTGGTTGCGTTGGTTTCGACTGAACTATCCATACCGTAATAACCGCTAAGTCCACTTAGGGACATACTGATTCCGGCAGTACCAGCCCCCATGCCTGTTAGGGAGCTTGAATTGCTTCCTTGTCCGCTTCCATCATTGCCGTGAAAGTTTGACCCACAGCTAAAGTTTGCGTCGGCAGAATTTAAAGCGTCTGTAATTGTGTCCTTTAGATTCGTATGTATTGCGTTAGGCTGTTTAAACGACTCTAAGTCGCCGTTTGCCCTCGTGATGGTACACGACCACTGCCCATTAATTCCAATATTTTCTATCATTATTCTGTCTCGTTATGTGTTACATGAATTTTAAGGTTGGCATCTATCCCTATTGCATCAATCGACTTTCCCGGAATAAATGTTAGCTTATTCCACGATTCTTTTCCCTGCATAATACTAAGGTAATCAAGAGCATATAGAGCAGTCCCCCCGCTCCCAAATCTAAACAGTACCCTATTCTTTAATGGATCATATACACCAACCGTCTTATCTAAATTTGAAGAACCTGTATAGACATCTTTAACCGCTGTTGATACAGGCACAGACTGTGCGCCTGACTTCGTCATATAAATATTGTCCTTGCTCGCAAAAAATATAACACCACCAGCCTCGACAATGCTGTTTGGGGCGACACAACCTACATTCACATCGCTCTCCCTTAGACTGTACCCTGCTGGATTTCCGGCTGGGGCATACAGTTGATATATTCCTCTCTCCATAAATACTACTAAATTATCACCTAATCGTCTTAAGCCAATTACAGCACCGCCTTGAGTGTCTTTGATTTGTATATAGTTAGGCACTGGCAGTATGTCGGGCTGGTTAAACTCAGAGAATATAATAAAATCGTTGTGCTTTTCAGCCTTATCGTCCGGATCTAAATTTACATCTCCAGCAAAAAATCTACCATTCACAAATGCGCCGTACTTATAATTAACCTTATTCTTGGTGGTGGACAATGGATGGGTTCTATCATCTAAATGCCCAATGTCAAAAAGGTGTATTTTTATTTCATTATTAGATAGGTATTCATAATAATACCCATTATGAACGGCTGTAACTGTCTGATCACTGCCTGTTGTGGACAGATCATCATTAACCTTTATGACCCTTTTAATGCTCTCCAGTATTGCTAAGTTCTGAGTTCCAACTGTTGCAATCCAGTTATTCTTTTCCCCAATAGTAAAATCCCAGTATGAGGATGCCCTTGCATCATAGATTACATTATTCCCACAATACCCACCAGTGATACTATAGTCATTTGAAACATTATTGTTGTATTGATCGCGATAATAAACTCTTATGATTGCACTCTCGTTCCATAGTTCAGTGGATGTGGCAAAAGTACCCGAGTCCAATGTTAATAGGGTGCTCGTATATGTGGCTGTCGTTGATACGCTGGTTTCACTTTCAACGACATAGTCAACACCGCCAATGCGTACAGCGACATACTCATCGTCACCATATGTGTTCCCATATGAAAGTGCTGTTGCGATCATTGAAGATAAATTACCAGCCGGGAAGTAGGCAACATTACCGATATGGGCATTGCTATGTCCACCTTCATAATCAGGTGAATCTGAATCTGTGACTAAGTTAACCGACTTAATAAGCCTGTAAACTGGGGCGAGGTTGTCAATCTCAGCGTAGTGACGATAAACATTCAGCCCGGTTAATCGTGGATTAAAGTCATCCTTATCTACTTTCAGCGTGAAGTGGACACCCTTGTCATCATCGTCGTGCTTTGTCTTAAAAAATTGATCTTGAAACTGGGCTTCCTGATTCCCATCAAACATAGCCACAGCCTTATAATAATATGTACCCGAGGCGTTCTTACCAGTTATATCTTCTACGTGCTCAAGTTCCCATGTGGTAGGGTAGGTTGGGCAAGCACTATCGTACTTAAGTGCATCGTAACTCCAGCCCTGAGCTGGGGATGCCTTATGCATAAAAAATTTGCGATCAATGTACTGTAAAAATCCCGCATCGTGATTATCGCCATTGGCAAAGCGCAACCCATTTGACAAAGGAATTATCTGTATGTCATCAGGGGAATTTGTTGAAAGTGTTGCAAGTGCCGTTTTGGCTCCGAATGAACCATCGTTGTTAACTGCGAATGATACTATCTGATTATTTTGCTCTTCATAGCCAATCCAAATAGCACCATTGGTTAAATTAGAGTCAACCCAATAAAAGAGCTTGGTTAGGTGTGATCCCGAAAGGGTTCCCTTACTTTCTAACCCTTTCCTTTTGAGGAGCTTGCCTTTAACATCCACATCAAAATTCTCAGTGTCAGAGCTCGCAATTTGTGGGATATCTTCAGGATCAGCATTCGTGATTAATCCTCCATCAAATAATGGTATTTGGATTATCATAGGACATCAACAACCTGACCCGCACCATGCAAATGTCGGTGTGGATGCTGTGATTTAACCTCATGTCTATTAAATGAATATCTCTCCATATGCCGATTAGATCGGGTATAATCCCCCAAGTCCTCATATAACATCGCCTTAGAGTAGTCAATTAAAAATGGGTGATACGCTTGCTGTATAGCTGGCTTGTCCCCCGCCTTAGCATAGTCGTATAATTTCCCATCAACAGTTGCACGGCCACCTAAGCCCAACTTATCCCAATTCGTTAAAAGCGTTGCAAATGAATTATACATTAAATTCTGCATCTCGTAAGCCTCGTCAATCTGAACGATCTGCTCTCCGTTTTCAAACACACCATTCACATCAGTAACAATAAGTATACCTTTATCATTATCGCTTATATCTTCGGAGACTTCTGCTGTTGCATCACTGTCTAATCCCTGTACTTTTTCCCCAACCTTAAAAAAATTAGACTTGAGGTCTTTGTAGTTCAGCTTCTTGAAGGCCGTCGCGCTGTCAGCAATATTATTTATCGTAGCGCGGTATTTAACTTGTATTATCCCGGTTTGAGAAGGGGAGGGATAGAGGATTAGATTATTCCCCTGAATATCGTAATGCGTTGGGATACCAGTATAATACACGTCATTCGCATTCCGACGTGTCATTTTTTCTTTATCCCTATAGGTATGAAGAATACGGTTTCTAAATTCAACGTATCCACTGATTTCGATAAAATCTTCAGGTAGGGAAATTGTATGATCTCCCGCATCAATAAATATTGAGAGGTTCCGCTCATAACAGCGAGCATGAAATGCGAAATCCTGCTGGGCTTCCTCTAAATACTTTTTCGCTTTCTGCTTGGTCTCATCAGACGGCTCGAAGGGAATCGATGCCCTGTCTACCATATCTGACCAAAGCATTATGCTCTACCTTGTGTACCAATACCTTTTGGCTTTTCGATCTGATATCTGTCATTCAAGGCTTTAATCTGACCCATCGCGCCGGATTGAGCCAAGCCTGCCCTTTCGCCCTTATTGTCCATTTTCCAAAGTTGAGACTCTGCTAAGTCTACGACAATCTCATGAAGGGCTATGTTAAGTTGACACTCTTCTTCTAAAGAGCCATCACCAGCCACAATACTCTCACCTGATGTTGGAGCACTTGCGTCTAAATCTACAGGCTGTTTTAGATACCAAACATCAACAGCATCTACCGTACTTGAAGATCTAACTGTTATTGTTTCGTTAAACACATAAGATACGACGTTGTCCGCTGATCCACTCAAGTATGAGTTCTCCAGCCTCTTAACGTCTTTAGCGTTTATCATATTTGTGAAACCCAAGGAAGATAGGGCGTATGTACCATCCCCAGCACCCGCTGTTGATTCAGCAGAACCTGTGAGGTCGTAACATTCAACAGCCACGATACCATTTCTAATTGGGGTTATCCCCGCTGAAGTATAGCTTATTGCTTCAGAGGTTAGGCCGTTCTCATCTATACCTGTATCAGAATCGACCACCGCTGAATCCACCTCTTCCAATTCCTCTAAGTATGCATTGTCGATAAGATTAACGACTGTTTTTTGTGCAATATTAATTGCTTTAATTTTTGTTGATTGTGTGAAGGATGCTTCATCAGGGTCTTCAACCCTCAGTCCTAACATATCAATCATTTCAGTTCCGGTCATTCTATTTTTCCTTAGTTGTTAAGTAATCTCAGGGGACACCTAAGCACCCCCTGAGAAAACATTATTATGTTAAGATTGGTCTCCGACTACAACCCACGTTCCACTTGCGACAGTGCATATATACATTATCCCACTAGAAGTGTTAATATAGACAGAACCCTTAACAGATGCATGGTCAGGCACACCCTGTCCGGAATAAAACCGAACCCCACCAACTTGGGTGTAAACAAATCCACCAGCATCTCTATCACCTAAGACTCCGACCTTTACTTTGTCAGAACTTGATTGTGCAGTTGCCATAGTTTACTCCTTATCAGTAAGCTGAAGGTAAGCCTGTTATTGAACCCATGTAGCGAGGAGCAGAACAGGTTAATGCTCCAAGCCATAGAATCTTCGCGACGCGAGCGTCTTGGTTTACTGGCTTTTGAAAGCCCTCAAACTTGAAGTTTCTCTTTCTGTGATGCCTGAACTGAAGATAGTTTTCATTTAAGAAAAACATATATCCAGCAGGGCAATGATCGTCAACAACAATCGGAGTTCCACGGTACATAAGGTTAGTGAAACCAGCATCAGCAAGAGACTTGCTTGAAGCACCGAAACGCTTCTGTGCGGTTAGACTTTCCTCATAGGCATCGAACACCACTTGAGTTGTGACAATGATTGACGGTTTTTGACCGTCGATTGTTAAAGAACCATAAGCCTCACGAATATACTTCTGTATGAAGTCAGCGTGAGAACTGTCTACTGCTTGAGCGTAGGTCATACCATTAGTGGCTGTTGTAACCACACCAGCGTCCCACCAATCGTAGTTGCTTGAATCGATTCCACCTAATGATCTGCCAGTAGCGATTATACTCCGTAAACCTACAAAGTCATCACCGCTCCCGGTTTGAGTCCCATACAATGAGGTTCCAAACATATCTTTAAGTGATTTTTCAGCATTCTTAACCTTAGCCTCTAATAGATCGATAACTCGTTCCGCACCATCATTCAGAGCATCTTCTCGCCCGGATATAGAGATTGTGGCATAACATTGCTTCCAATCGTATTCTGCATCCGTAAAGACTTCTGAAGGTGAGGTATCAAGTATATCGTATCCGCTATAGAAACCTTTTGCATCAGCTTTGGCATATTCTACAGGCTGTAGAACTTTCATGCCGGACGCGCCAGCTTTAGATTTCCGCAAGAGACGATGGGTCAAAATATTGCTATTGAAGATGTTATCCACCATGAGAGGAACATATTGGTTCTTCGTCAAAGCAGATAAATTATCATAGTTTAAAGCCATTTGACTTTACCCCCTATTTAATTTAGTTAATTAATCAAAGAGCTGATAATCCTTAAAGGCTACCTCACGCGCATGGTCAAAGTTAGGGCTCTTTGTCACAGCGGGACTGTGATCACCCTTCGTCTTACTATCCACTTCAGGTATAGACTTTAACTTTTCAGCCTCTTTTAACGTCTTCATAGCTTTCACCACCGCAGATTGATCAGATGTTTTTGATTGTGCAAGGATTAGTGCATCTTCTAAATTGGGAATATCCCTTTCTACGGCAATATCTAACACCTCAGATATTGCATCGCCATCATCCTTGAGCTCAGGGTGTGCTGTTATAAGAGAGTTTATCTCTTGCGTCACTTGATCTTTCAAGTAAATCTCCTGCAACTGAGCCTCTAAAGCGTCTACCCTACTATCAGACTCACTGGTAGTAGACTGTTCCTGATCTTTCGCATTGTTTGAAAACTGTACGTTAGACTCATTAAAGAATTCATGGTCTTCGCCAAGAATATCTTTCATTGTTTCCACAACTTCCTCATCTTTCATCACACCACTGATTCTGTCGAGTTCAGCCGATAACTCAGATTCTCGTTGAGAGTTTTCCTGAGCTTTCTGAGTATTACTTTTCTGCCATTCGGACTTGTTATTGGAGTCCTTTATAGCCTCAGATAGCTGTTCCGCTGTGTAAGTAACACCATCTAATTCAAAATCAGATGATGCACTATCTTCCGTAGGGGCTGTTCCTTCTTCCGCGAGTTGCTCAGTTTCCTGAGTCTCCGCTTCTTGTGCAGTCGCCTCCTCACTGCTGGCTTCGCTTACCTCTGCATCCTCACTAACTGGTGTTGAGACATCTTCGATGTCTTCTGTAATTAGTGATTCCGCTACGTCTCGTGTTACCGATTCTCCGTAAGTTCCACCTTCTATGCTCTCTGTCATATTTAATTCCCTTTATAGGTTGTTACGCAATATGTAAGAACTGTACTAATAAAAGAATATCTAACCTCTTTCACTTCTAAAATAGTAAAAGCGTTTTAAGTTTGTACTTTATCAACTAACTCAGGATTCTCCATGAGCGTCTCATATATCTCGTCCTCATTGCCCCCAAGCTGGTCAGGAGTAACTGGAGCGTTAGCCTCCGCCTCTGCCTGTGCCTTCTCTTCCCGAATTTTGGCAAGCAACCTTTCTTTTCCGGGGAGCTCCATACTCTCTACTATGTACTCGGGGTCTTGAACAATCCCAAGTTGGGCAAGTTGTAAAATTTTGTTTTCGATGAACATCCTGTTCTCAGGTAACATCGATCCTGCCTTTGCTCGCACAAGCATATCGACATCACGAAACATAATGCCTATCATATCTCTTTGCTCGGTCTCACCACCCTCATTCACATAATTAACACGGACAATACTATTGCCAAGGTGTTTAAACATGGCAACCCACATAGCCCCAAGAGTAGAAATAGATTGATCTACGGTACGAGCCTTGAAATCAATCTTGGTTGTAGATGCCTGTCTATATATCTGAGCCTGCACACCACTGGTGACATTAGATGAATCCTTACCCTGAGTGGATTTATTCACGCCACTTACAGTTTCAAAAACATCGCCAAGAAGTTCATAGAAATTGAAAACATACCCCGGCATACTTGGAGGAGATTTCATATCCACACTCCCCGCACCCTTCTTCCGTATGACCGATCCGGGTTTGTTCGCGAGCTGATGCTCCACACCTGTACTCTCATCGATTACCCAAATCGGATTAGCCGTCAAATGAATATTATCCATAACCTGAGAGCTTATCCTGTCCATTGCTAAATTGAGAGACTTTAATCTTTTAGGTTCAGGCTTCCCCCAAAATGAATGGGGAGACCCTGTATTTTTGATAGCAAGAAAAGGGAAAGGATGAGGAAGGTGGTTCTCTCTGTTAAAAAATGGATACTTTGTCTGCCCATCGTAAAGAAGAACGCCGTTACTTATAATAACCTGACGCATCCCATTTGGATATTTATGTTTTTTAGTTTCTTTACCCTCATCATCTACGACGTACTCCTTAGAAGGATCGCGCATATAACACTCAATAACAAGGGCTCGTGGTTCGAGGTCTTCCATGGCCTTCCCCATGGTCTCATAATAGTTAGTCTCCTGACCTTTCGTATCTGTTACCTGAACCTTCTCTCCGGCTATATCTGTCATACCAATCTTTGTGGCACTAAACTTATCCAAGTCTGACATGGGCTTAACATACTTGCCGTTCTCAAATCTTTCCTTAATTTCGTAAATAGGCATAGGGGAGACCTGACAGACCCACTCAGCGTTTTCAAGTTTGGTGGCTGATGGGTTTATATAAAAATTAAAAGGGTCTATAATGTCCGCATCAGGGAGGTCATCAACATTGTTCCACTGTACTTTTATTATACCTGTCCCATACACGAGGTAGTCGAGCAAGAATTCAGGTATTATATTCTGCATATCTCGGATTGTCCAAAGTTCATCCATGAAGGCTTGAACCGTTCCAGCGATATCGCTTCCATGTTCATCTCCCGCAACTGCAATAATATCAATCTTTGGGGGTCTTGAGGATAATATAGGGATCATCGTATCAATCGCAGACGCTATTAAGTCTACCGTAATCTGATTTTTAAACTTGGGCATATTCATATTATCCCAATGATTACCCTGATATAATCCCTCTGCCTCTCTCCAAAGTTTTTCCACGCTACCCCTTGCCTTACGAGCCATCCCAAACATATTGGTAACCTTGCGTATAATCTCAGAATCCTGAGGGGAAGGTTGATACTTATCTAAAAGTTCTGTGTTGTCTGCCATTACAATTCCTTTTTATTAACTATGAGCCCCATGAGGGATACTCCTTGGGTTTACAGTTAGATCAATTGACGAAACAGCTATGTCTGCAATGGCCTGCTCAAACTGACCTATTGCATCCCCGCGTAATTCAAAATCAGGGTACTCTTCCGCACGGAGAATCACCTCTTTTGTATTTCCATTCTCATCAAACATTTTTATTTGAATTAATTCCTTATCCCTGTCCATGTATCATCCAGTGCTAATAGTTTTTCAAGTTCTCTTTGTAGATAGGGTTTAACACTGTCCTTATTAGGACTACCTATATACATCAGCCCATATCTGAGAGAATCCGCGCAATGGTCGTCTTGTTTAGTGTCTAAATCCTCAGGGCGTTTTTCAGAGTGAACCAACATTGGTAAAGTTCTTATCAGGTTCTTACAATTCTCAAAGACTTTAATGCGTGGAGAAGGTTTATCCGAATCATTCCACTCAAGGTATTCCCTCACTAAATTCCAGCCGTTAATACGGTCATTGTTAGCGCGGTTAACATTTACCCCATGGAACTGCATAATGTCAGCAATAGACATATGAGTGGGTAGGGCATTGCTCCAGTTATTTGTATTTTGAGGGTTTCGTATCCAACAGGCGGGGTCAGCTAAAGTATTCTGATATTTTTCTTTCCCGCTTAACTCTTTTATTTTTTCTATGTGATGCGAGAGGGGTTGTCTCTTTTCATAATGTTCTCGATATACGTATGCATCTCCGTCGTAATCCACAGCAATCCAAAGACAACAGAAAGGAGCAGAGAACCCATAGTCAATAGCACGATACCTATGCCAGTCAGAAGGAATTTTAAAGGGTTTAATAACGTGTTTTTCATATCTCCACCTGTTAAAATATTGTCCACTAAAAACGTCCCAATCACCATCCAGCCAAGCACGTCGTAACTCCTCAGGTAAACCCTCTAATGTTTTTACATAATTTGGATCATGTTTCATAAGGGTTGGATTATCATATACTCGGGATGGTATAAAAATTCTTTCTCTTTCAGTAATGGGGTCGATATACTCTTCCTCTCGGGCAACATCAACAAAGCGTTGTTTCACCCACATATGTCCAGCACCACCCGGATTTGTTGTACAAAATACTTGGGGGGTTAGACCCTCTACTGTAGAACGGCACGTAGATATAAGACGTAAATAGTTTTCCTCTTCAGGAATAATAGTGAGCTCTTCAATAAGAATTTTATGGTATTCGTGACCCAAATATTTATATGTTGCATCGCTATCTGCTAAGTGACCTGTCCTAATCTTTGCACCACTGGGAAACGAAAACTCTGCGGGATTGCCAGTTACCTTAACCCCTAAGCTCCTATAGAATTGCCGTGCGCGGTCGATCCAATCTCGTAAGTCATCGTAGTTTCTGCGAATAACCAGTCCCCTGTACTTTGGGTTCATAAGATAATTAGGTTCAATAAGCCAAGCGAGACCTGCCTCAGTTTTACCCCCACCTCTCGCACCTCCATACAAAACTTCGAATGCAGTTTGCTGTAGAGCTACAGTCTGAGCTCCCTCATGAGGTCGCCATATTATTTTTTTACTGGTCATTTCTTAAATATTTTATCAAATCGCGTGTCGTATTCTGACTTTGGAATTGATAGGGGGCGTTGTTTTGAGCCTTTCCCCTGAGTCCATTTTGATAGCCTTTTAGGCTCAATGTCACTTTTGGGAGTATCGAAGGCGTTCGTTACTTTAACCATATAGATACGTTATGTATTGCCGGACGTTTAACCCAACACTATGCAAAGTGGTTATGAAACACAAAAATTCGTGTGACTAACTATAATATGAACACAGGCGGATACGGAGGATTATATGCGGGAAGGGGGGGGGCTGATTTGCCCCTTTTTATCGCTCGGGGAAGGGATGGTTTTGGTGGGCGATCCTACCTTATTATACATATCATATATTATGCCTCATTTTCATCCCTCACCTGATGACCCTCCAAGTATAGCATTTACTGATGTCTCTGCTACCTTGTCTACCTCTCCCCTACCCTTCTTGATAGATACCTTCTTTTCGGGGAGTACAATCACACCCTGAGTCAATTCACCCTGCACCTCCATCTCAATAGCCTTGAGGTGAGGAGCTATTCTATCCACCATCATCTTAATAGCCGTCCATTGATTCGCATCGCCGTCAGCCATTGCTGTATCCATGATCTTTTGTAGCAATACTGGAGTCTGAGGATGTTCCCTGATCCATTGACCCCATGATTTCGCCAAATTCTTTGATCCTTTTAATCTTGCCATGATTTTACTTTCAAAAATTAAAAAATGTGTTGGTTCAGGGTGCAATATATAATGAGAATAGCTTGCAAACTAACACAACCGTAAACTTTTTTGTCGAGAGTAAAGCTATACTTTGTTAGCCAATTGCAAAATAATGCTTGTTATATTTGTTACATATGCTATAGCTTGTGGCTCAAGTTATTTAACAATTAGATGGTTTTGAGCGGATGCATCGAGGGAATACTCCTCGACAAAACCTTGAGTGACGGCAGTACCGTCGCAATAAGTGATCATAGTGGAAATTGAGATGTAATTCAGCATGGATGGATCAATGACCGACTTCCTTAGCAGAGCAGTCTCGGGTAGTTGCAGATTTATATAAAGTCAGATGCTGGCGGTTATCTCGATAGAATAGACGATCACTATAATACCTAATGTTTGTGTAGGGCTGGAACGTGTAGACGTTATTCAGTTCACTGCTGACCAGCCCACTACGTCATGACGACGTAACACAAAAAAAAACAACAGGAGACTATCATGGAAATAACTACGAATCTTGAAACAGATGAAAAGAGAGAATGTCAGACTATGACTATTAGATTATCCAATGGTGATGATATTTGGGTTTATGATGACAAGAATGGATATTGCAATATAACTGTTACTAGACATGACTCAACTCGTGGTCGTAAAAAGTCTAGTATAACTACCTCTACACAAAGAGATCGTGTTCTCGGTAGGGAACAGAGATTCAAGAACACAATGGTCAAACGTAGATGCATCAGTCTTTATAATGCTGGGGATATCTTTACTGAAGATAATATCAGACAGACTGAGATTGAGTGTACGCACTTTTATGAGAAGAAGGGTACTGGGCTGAATGTATAAACCCGAACGGTTCAAGAGGGTGGTTCGATTCCACCCTCGGGTTCTACAGCACAAGCTGTAACACACAAACAAAACAGGAGATTCATTATGAAAAATGAAACAAGAGAGCAGTGGCTCCATGAGATAGCCAAGATAATTAATGGCACACTGTTTAAACGGCGTACGATCAGGGGATTTTCAGTTAAGCCCCTGAACCTCAAGAAGGTACAGTTCAATATGGCGTACAGCCCCAATCAACGAGTGAAGGCTCACGCCCATAAAGGTGGTGTAGACGTTAAGCTTGGTCACATTGGACAATGCCATTATGACTATAAGGTTGCTGGTGAGAAGTTCGAGACCGAAATATTCATAACACCCAATCTTACTAATCAGGTTCAGATAGTTGGTGTTTTAATACATGAAATGATTCATGCAATCACCAAAGGCCATGGCCACAAGACTGCATTCAGGTGGGTGGCTGAGGATGTTGGGCTGGAAGGCAAGATGACTGCCACGTCAGTGGGCAAGGAATTAGCGAAGGAGATCAGGAAGTGGCTCAGGAAGGTCGGGAAGATGCCCCATAAGAAATGGATTCCAGCGAATGGACGTAAACAAACCACAAGAATGCTCAAGGTGGTGTGTGAGGAAGGTTGTGGAATTATCGTCAGACAATCACGCACTTCAATTATAAACTATGGGACACCGTTTTGTCCGATACATCAGGAAGAAATGGTGGTGGTAGAATGAAATGGTTCGAGAAACTCACACTATGGTATGTATGGACAATGTCCTGCATCCTGATCGGAAGATTCATTGAATGGTACGTCACCAAATAAACTCAGGCTTGGTAGCTATGGGGAGGTTCAATTCCTCCCCTGAGTTCAATTAGCCATAAGGTATGGTTAATGCACAAACAAACAATAGGAGGCGCCATGATTCAAAAGTCTAAAGTCAAAAAGCTGATTAACTCGAAAGGGTTATCGATCAGCGCTCAGTCATATGATCATATCGAAAGGCTGGTCACTGGACTGATTGATGCAGTCTGTTTAAACACTACTAACGACAGCATGAAAACCGTTATGCCACAACATTGCCACTTAATTCAGGCGGTAACTAAAACATCTGAAAGCGTTAAGCTGGAGAATGTAGAGCCTGAGATTAAGAAGATGTCTCAATATCTTCAAAAGTGGATCGATCACAGGTTTGACGGTCATGTTACCCTTCATATTTCCCTGACCCGTTTTGCGAAAGGAGATGTACGAAGGTCAGACATAGGATAGTTTGGAATTTGGGGAGGTTCAATTCCTCCCCTATCCTCAATGGCAATTAAGCCATTACACAAACAAACAATAGGAGTTATTATGAGAACAATAACAAGACAAGAATGCTGGAATACTTTATTGACACAAAACAATAATGACTTGGGTGATACAGCCCTTTCGATGTTAGGCGTACTTACAAGTGGATTGTGGGTGATGTGGGACGATGAAAAGGTTGAGAAGTTTAAGAAAGCACTTATTAGGAAATATTCTCAAGAAAGTGAGGCCTAACTTATGAACATCTACAATGAAATGGAAAAGATGTACCCCTCTCAGGATGGGGTCAAACAACATCCTGTTAGCGAATCAATAGCTTACCTCACTGTTTACTGGGTTAACGATTGCTATGGTGGACACGAGGAAGGTGGATGGTGGTACAACGATTATTTTCATATCTACAGTGAGCCGATCAACCCATGTCTGATTACCATGGATCAATTGGAGATCAGGCTCGAGGAACTGAAAGAGAAATTCAGTCAACGATATGCGGGTAATTCAGATGCTAAAGGCATCGAGGTCTGCTTTGAAACAGTTAAACGAAGTTATTCAAACAGATCACGACCGTATTACAGCTGAAGGCTAAGGATAGCTTGGAGCATGGGCTGGTTCGATTCCAGCCCTATCCTCAATTGGTCGCATGGTGTGACCAATGCACAAACGAACAAAAGGAAAATAGAACTATGAGTGAAAATAATAATGTTCATACCATAGATTTCTCGTTGACGTGGGAGACGGCTGTTGAGTATTTGTTAATCGCTATCGAAAGCCATGCCAAGAAATCATATTTCAAACAAGATGAAGATGGTGAATCGCCAAGAGATGTTATCAGAGAAAACCTCAGACGTTGTGGTCAGGTGGCAGATTTGGCAAGAAGAAATGTGACGGTGTAAAATGAGCGACCACAAAAGATTCTGCTCTGACTTTGTGAGCAGGTCATCTGATTACAGCCCTGAGGCAAACAGGGAACTAAATGCAAGAGCCATTGAATTGCTTGAAACGGCCACTAAGGAGGCTGAAGATCAAATCGCAAGACAGACAGAAAGCTCACAGGCTCAAGTGACAAGGCAAACCCTTGTAGTGATCGCTAACCTCAGTGATCACATCTTCATGCTTGAGCAGAGGGTTGAGGATTTGGAATGTGCAATCAAATCAATTCTGTTTCATCGAGACAAAGTCTATGAGTGATGGTGGATCAACACTGTTTAAACAGTGTCAACCAAGGATAGTTTGGAACTCGTGGGGGATCGTTTCCCCCACTATCCTCTACGACAATTAAGTCGTAACACAAACAGACAGAAGGAGAATATGATAATGTTAAAAACAAAAATAAAATCCGACAGCAGGAACATACATTTAGACTGCCCTTGTTGCGACAATTGGGAGCAGTTAGGAGTAGATGACCCTCGAAAAATGCTAAACGCAATACCAATAATCGAGTGGTATCCTGACGTTATAGATAGAAATGAAATAAGTATTCATAAATGCACTCAATGTAAAACAGGATTTGAAGTAGAATGGGATTACAAAAATAAAGGAATTGATTCTTTTATAGAAAGTGAGGTGGAGTGATGAAAAACTATAAATTACTTGAACTTTTGTTGGAGCATAGAGAGTTGGGAATGAAGGTTGAATCATTTGTTCCAGCTGTCAAGGCGATTTACTTACAAGAGCCTATCGATACTAAAAAAGCAGACGATGAAAGGCAAGAAATAAAATCCACCATGCAAGACATGAAAGAAATAGAATCCACCATAATGAGTGAACTTGGATTAGAGTTGGATTCTTATGGAAACGTGTATAAAGAAAGCGAGGTAGCAAATGAAAAGTAAGCTCATGAGAGCATTCATTTCTAAAGGTACGGAACACGTTATTAAAATACGTGCCGTGCAGTTAGGAGTCTCTAAAGAAAAGCTGGTAGGCCACATTCTAAAAGAATGGGCGGGGCGGTCAACAATGGAAAGTCAGAATTACCTGACTGCTCAGGAAGACCTTAGCCAGTACATGAACATTTAGGTTTTGTGTCTCCTTGTCGTATTGATGTGTACGACAAAACAAGAAAGCCCCCTTTGGTTAATAGCCATTGGGGGCTTTTTTTTGTGGTTTGCCAACCAAGGCCGTACACTGTTTAAACAGTATCAACCAATCTGATAAAGTTATTTACCCAACCAACCCATCCACCTGCTCCATGAAGTTGGGATGCAAGACATCATCAGGTTCCTCATTCAAACATTCATCACATAAACGCTCGTCAGTGTCTCCATCACTCTCGTCATACAAACGATCACACTCTATGCACGTAAATTCTTCCATTACTTTTTCCTTTCCTTTAATATTCTATAGGCTCTTGCCATAGACCTGAGGGCTACCTTAATCTCTTGCGGGCTACAATAGATATAACCCCCCTTACGAGTCTCGTGATCTCGAACAGCAGACTCCATACAATCCATACTAATCTTAACTCCCACCCCCTTAGGATAATCCCGCTGGGATAGGGCAATGCGAGAGATAGCATCCTGCCAATTTTTCTGATCCGAGTAGTCAATGAACAGCAAATGATCATTGTCGATTTCACGATACTCCGCCTTCCTGAAAAGTTTTCTTCTGCCGTGGTCTTTTTTTCGGAATGATTTTGATCTGTATAGTAGACTTGCACCTCTCGTCTCCTCCTCTCCTTCTTTCACCCTTGTCTATTTCCATTCATCCTTCAGGACGGTGTTCAGGATTGCCCCATAATTGGTTATATCCATAGCCGTGTCCTCCAAGGATTCGTTTTTCCCATCCTTACCACTATCCAGTATGTTAAGTAACCTCTGAACCTTGTCGTTCAATCGGATAGCAAGACCCATGAGAGCGAGTCTCTTATTACCATTCATCCCTATATTGCCCAGCCCATAGTCTGACTGTTTCATTGCAAACAGCCGATAGCACAGGTTCATATGATCCTTAATGCTGGTCATTAGGATCGGGTGTTTTTCTAACATTTCCTCAACAATGTCATTTTCGTGTGGTTTCAAACCAGCTACATTCTTTTCCATGGTCTTTCCTTTTTTTACCAAATTTGGGGAAGTCGGGATAGATATCTCCATAGACCCTATCCCATACATTCCCGCATTTATCACACCATACGAGATGCTTGTCACCCAAGTTCTTGTCGTAATTAATTGACAGTTCACCTTGGGGTTTGCACTCCTGTACGCTCCCACCTTGGAGATCGATCACCCATTGGATTGATCTGCTTTTATTCCACCGCTTTGTTTTGGTCTTCCTCGACCGTCTATCTTTCCCTGCTTCATTGCCCATATTTGAATCTCCACCGCCTCCAGTCGATTATGTAGTAGCGTTGTGTCCAGCCCCTCAAGAGCCTTCTTAACAATTAGCCTGTTATATATTGACTTGATGTAATATAAATCCAGCTCACAAGCCTTCTGTGTTTTATCGACTATCAGCTCTTTCGTCTGCGTTTGTTGTTCCATTATTATCTTCCTTTTTTTGTTTTTCTGTGTATGCGGATGCTATTAACAGCTCCCTCGTCATTCGATTTGCGATTGCAAAATGTTCCTCACGGACAATACCGGGATATTTACGCCCATGCTTTTCAAAAATCTGTAGTGCAAGTAGAATTACCTCAAGGTCTTCATTTTTTAATAGATAGCTTTGCATTTTTTACCTCCAAGTCTTGCTGTAAAACCTTAATCCGATCACGTTCTTTTAACTCGAACTCTTTGTTAATTTTTCTCACCCTCTTGCTCGAATATTGATCCTTGACAAATAAGATTTCATATAGGGAAAAATGCTGATTAAGTAGCCACAAAGCACGAAAAGGATGCTGATCAACCCAATCATGGTGATACATACAAAGAGCAAGGCAGTTATACTCACACCAGCGAGTAGGAATATGCCCACGACCGTAACCAATATGACAGCAATGCAACTTTCGAGATTGCTTACTATCATTCTTATCAAATTCTTTATCACACTTAGGGTGCTGACACTTCCAGCCAGCCCGATCTCGGATATACAATGAGAACAATCTGTCTGTCCATGTCCTCTTAATTTTCCTTTTTCCACCACCATAATAACTACTCACCTATTTCTCTCAGGATATCATTGAACTCGATCTGCTTAAGGCTAACGAGCATAGGGTAGGATAAGCCTTCCTTGTTATCTTGGAACTGCACCTTCCCACCATTACTGAAGTACCTCTGAACATTCTCGGGCAAATCCTGACCAGCCTTACAGTTGCAAGCCATCATAGTCGTTTCATACTTAACAATTTTTTTCACTTTCTTTGGGGACAATAGATACGGCACATATCCAACACCCTGACAGTAATAGCAATCCTCGTACTCCTTGAGACTGCCAACTGATGTTTCCCATATACCTAAACCTGAGATGATCCCCCTCACCTGTTTAATAGTAGGGAACCTATCCTCATTATCCCTGACGTGCCTGAAAACCTTTAGACTATTCTCACTGCCGATATTATCGAAGACCTTCAGGTACTCACTGAACTGAGCCTCGAGTGGCCTCTTCCCATGCACCGCAAACATTCTTTCAAGTATTTCTGTCGTGTTCATGTCGTTTTTCCTTTCTTAGCTTAATCCGATATTTTCTCCGACTCTTAACTGTAGTTTTGTCAATCGTCAGGTGGGTATAAATATCCTCCATAGGCATTACTTCTCTGTTTAAAAAATCAACGAACTCGGATAGCCTCATCTGTACTCAAACGCTCCTCTCTTTTTAGACTCCTCAGGGACGGCCTTCCATCTCTCCTCCTTGAGCCAGTTGTAGCTGGTCTTTATAAATTTAGGTTCAACCCGCTCGACGAAAAGCTCCATACTTTCCTGTATCTTCCCAACGCTTTCCTTATGCACCGCCAGTTTCCATTCCTTTTTAGTGCGTGATTTGTTAATCCTTCTAAGGGGTGGAATAGTTTTCCAAAATAATTCAAATAAACCTTCCTCATCCTTAAACACCTTCTCCTTCTTAGTCTTTTTAGTGGATGAATCGATTTCATAAACACTATCATCTTTATTATAGTTTTTATTATAATCTTTACTATCCTTTATTATATCTTCCCCAATATCGTTAAGTAGGTTCTCGTCTGAAAGCTGGTTAACGATTTCAGGGATACCCTCCCCCCGATTTCGGGGATACCCTACCCCTGATTCCGGTAAGTGGTAAGTAGGTCGTATTTCACGTCTCACAACCTGAGCCTTTTCATTCCGCTGTAGGTAAGTGGTCACTTTCCCCATGTGCTTTAGGTTATTAATGTGAACGCTAACATTCTTTGCGGAGATGCCAAGTATTTTCCCGAAGTATTCATTGCTGGCAAAACAGGGTTCTGTGTCTGTGCTTAGATTATTGATCATAGCCAGTACAAGTTTCTGATGTAGTGTAAGCTCACTATCATTCAGCGTCTCTGCTGGAATCCAAATCCCCTCGTAACTTTTATTCTTCATAATGTATAAATGATTCTCCCCAATTATCTTTCCGACCCACTGAAATAATAGTGTCTGTAATTGCCTGCCATATTTGAGCAAGCTCAAACTTTTCCTCCTCCACGAAACGCTCAACATAACTATTGCTTATCATAGCATATAACATGAGAGCCGATCCATTATTCTCGACTTCCTCAGGGAATTCCCCTTTAAATAGAAAATGAATAAACGCCCGACGGCCTTTATCGGTGATCTGAAACTCATCCAACCCAATATTATCCCAGCTCATGGGAGCTCGTCTTCCCTGTATGTAGGAGGCATAGACGTGCTTAAGCAATCGTTAGGAACGAAATATGCGGGCTTACCGAAACCCCCGAAGTCCTTAAGCCACTCCTCTTTCTTCGCTTTCTCAGAAAAGATACATCCCTTATATACATACTTAGGGAGTTCTCCACCCATAGATACAATCCAAATGTTTTTATCGGTTGGGCGAACCTTCGTGTCATTCCTATTTGAGAACCGTATTTCAACACCCCTCATATCCTCTTCATGGAATCTATTAACGTGTTGAGCCCAATATCTATCAACCATCTTTGCGAAGGCAAGTTCGGCTATCGCCCCTTGCTGATGGTGTAGCAATCCCTGATCCTCATATGCCCTCGGGAATCTTGTTTTTCTACCCCGAAATAAACTTTCTAAATATCTTAATGTCCCCACATTTGAACCATTCAGGCACTCGGAGAAGTCAAGACTGATTTCTTTCATATCGAAGTCTCCATACACGCACTACAGGAAAAAGTAACATCCTTAATAGGTGTATTTGAGTTATCGACGACCAGCCCAAGACTTTTATTACAGGTATGACAAAAGACCTCAACCCGAGGGAACTCGTCCAGCGTATCCTCTTGTACATTGTCGTTGTTTGTATTTTTATCCATAATTAATCTCCGTATTTGTATAGTTATCCCAATCATACGAGTGACCTTTTCCACGGTAATTAGTACAGTTCTCCATCATGTGGTCTCGGTCAACTCGTGTAATTGGTTTTCAGTCATAGTTAGAAGGGCAATCCATCGTCTTCAACAGGGGCTCCGCCCCCACCCTGACTTATCTTAGGGCTTGCCTTCATGCTCATATAAGCTTTTCCAGCTTTGGATTTGGTTTTCCAACCTGCAATGTTAAACTCTTGTCCCGCACGAACATCTTCGTGTGCTGTGAGAACCCCAGTCATATCGGGGGCTTTATCATTGCCTTTTTTATCATTTGGGAACAGTGCTCCTGATCCCGGTTTACGGTCAGCCATTATTTGGCTCCTTTCGTTTTCGTTAACTTGAAAGTTTCGCGAGGCTCGAATCTCTTGGGGAATTTCCAAGCCCCGCCTTTTCCATGGATGCTAAGGCCGAGCTTTAGTATTCTCCGCCAATCATCGCTCAACGCCCAGCTCACATCCACGAGCTTGTATGTGGGTTTAAGTCTATATGCACCTTTGAGGTACAGCGTGTAAAGTTTGGTTACCTTATTCTTTGGGAATAAATAATTGTGTAGCATCCCATAAGCGACCAACTGATAATCGTGTGTGCTTACCTCAGCCCCAGTTTTTATATCAAGCAAGGAATGTTCACCATTGACAGTCCCGATCCAATCACCAGTACCAGCATAAGGGACACCGCTTGCAAACATTTGCACTTCTGTTCCAAGGGTCTCACAGTCGTGATCATCCCAAAACTTGCAAAGTGACTCTAAGTACAGGTTGGTTGTGTTGATGATTGACGCAACACCGCCCCCCTCTCTAATATCCCTATCGCTGAGGTGATGTTGAATTACCTTTGATATATCGGCAGGGGAAACCTCCCTGCCATTAAATAGGTCTTCAGAGAGGAGGTGAACGGCAGTGCCAAGATGAGCCTTATAGTCACGGATCGTATCCGCATATCGCCCATTGGTTTTTAACCATCTATCGAAATGATTCCCCTTAGCTATAACAAGACCAAGGATGGTCGTTACTGAAAGAGCCAAGTAAGGATTATCAGACTCTTCATTTGGGTCATAATACGCTCTGCCAAGGGGAGTAGTTTTTCTAACTGCTATACAGTTGTATAAATCTAAATAGTTGCTCATACTTCGCTTCTCCTTAAGAATAAGAGTAGCTCTTTTTCAGGCACTAAGTATGTCCCATTGGGCATCCTATATGCCTTGATATACTTCATGGCGATATAATTTCTGACGGTTTTGGGGGTCATTCGTAGCCGTTTGGCTACTTCAGTTGCTGTTAAGAATACTTCTTGAGAAAGTCCACTCGTTTGTAATAACTTCAAATTGTTGAATACCTTTGATATGCTTATTGAAGTTTAGGCATACTTGCAATTAAATAGCAAGCGATAGCTTGCAAAGAAAGGATATAATCATGGAAAACATAGGCAACGCCATGAAAAACCTTCGTGAAACTAATGGATTAACGCAAAGAGAGTTTGCTAAACTTTGCGATATGTCATCAGCAATTGTTTCTCAATATGAAAGTGGATACAGGAACCCATCCAAGAAAGTCTTATATCGGATCGTTGACAAGTTCAACCTCGATGTAAGCTACTTTAACCTACCCAAGAGAACAGTAAAAATCTCTGTGAAGGCTAAGGCTAATGGAGGGTTTAGGTGTGCTCTTCTTGATATCAAACTGGTTAACATTTTGGAGAAGGCAGTTGACATCTTGAATGCCGAAAATGCTCGTCTTTCAGCGGAGTGCAGTAGGTTAAAAGGGTTAAACGCGTAGACGGTGTCAACCGTATATAGGCGTAAGGATTCGCCATACTACTGGTACGAATGGAAAGGGGTTTGTCCTCGCCCACTATCTCTGAAAGTATCGACCCGCCAACAAGCCCTGATTCTTAAAACACGGCTCGACATAAAGTACAATGACAAGAGACTTGGTGTTACGACAGTAAGCGAAAAGAAAACGCTCGCCACCTTATATGATGAGTACGACGCAACTGTTATTGTCGGGAAAAATAAACCCTATGCCAAAAGGCTCAGATATTACTTGCAGGATTTTGTTGGAGAGTATGGGGCTTATGATCTTGTTTTGATTAAAAACAAAGAGCTGAATGCATTCAAGTCACACTGTTTAAACACCCTGTCCAATAAAACAGTTAGGGATACTTTAATTGCTATCAGGCAGATGTTCAAGTTCGCGGTTAATAACGATTACCTTTTAATCAATCCCATTGACCGTATTGATCTACCCAGTAAAAAGGCAACCAAACCTCGCATTCCCCCTAAGCTTAATCATGTTAAGCGAGCCATACAGGAGTCGCTCAGGGAATGTGATAGTATATATTGGTCTATACTTTTGTACTCAGGGTTACGTACAAACGACGCTGGCAATTTAGAACCCCACCATATTTCACATGGAATAGTTCAGGAGAAAACTGGAGAGGTTCGGAGAGTAATACTACCTACTTGTATGGATAAGTGGGGGGATCGTATATATAAGGTGTACCCTAATCGAAGTGGTCAGGCAAGAAGTAGGAAAAGGTTCCAAGATGCAATAATGCGGATTGGTGGCTACCACACTGACCTACATTCTCTTGGACACCTAATAGCGACAGAGCTTAATAAAAGGGGATTATCCTTGAAGGGCGTTGGTGTGGTATTGGGCAAGAAGGCCACCGCTCAAATCTACACACATGGCGACGAGAGTAAAGTCAGGGAAATCGTCGAGTCTATTAGTGGGTGATGCGATAACGTAGTAGTAACGTAGTAGTAACGTAGTACCCTACAATCCTACCGAGGGACACAAAAGGACATATTCTTGTATTAAAAAACCCCAGCTACCGTCTGAGATCGTCGATAAACCGGGGCTTATTTCTTGGGTGAGTGATGGGACTTGAACCCAGTATTTCTTCCTCGTGAATAACTGAAAACGTAGTAATAACGTAGTACAACTCTCACACTCCTAAAGACACAAAGCCCCCTGATTTCTCAGGGGGCTCAAACAAAAGGAAGATAACCAAAAAATGATTAAATCCTTCCTCATCCTTAAAAGAATATAATGCTTTTAATATATCAGGACAAGAAGTGGGTGTAATTAAATATCTTTTCTCGTCTCTGCCATTTCCATAAAATGACCGATCGAACCCTTCCCACCAGCGTTATAATACTTAAGCCAATAGTTAGCCTTCCCATCTACTGTTGAGGGGATGGGTTTAGGAACCCTCCAATACTTTAACCGACAGAATAGAATACCAGCGTATATGTTCCCCCAAAGCAATTCCTCTAACTCCGTATCATCCATGGCCTTCAGGGCTACTGGATCGAGCATCAGGCAGTCCGCTACCCTTTCCATTTTACTATCCCTATATATAAGGTAGTTATTTACGGTGTCGAAAGCCGTTGCAGGCTCAACCTGCCAAAACGATCTTGCTACTCCTGACCCTATCTGAGATATGTAATTATATCCACTCTCAACAAGTCCTGTCAGGAACACTAACTCCTCAGCGTCCTCACTCCACATATTTAAACGCCTTAGAGTCGATCTAATGATCTCTCTAATCTGCCTGTGGTTCACTTAAAAGACTTCTTGAGTGCCTTTAAGAATTTATCGTCAAGCGATGTCTCTGTACTGGCTACGTATTTCTCAGCCAAATCAAAGAATAGGGCTTGCAAGAAAGTCTCCGATAAGAGAACCTTGATGCCTTTCATTATGATAATCCGCGTAAAGGGTAACCACCCTAAGCCTACAACAGCGCAAATCGCCCCAACAATTCCCTGCCAATTACTCTGTATCCATTCCATATTACTTCTCCGTTATTATGTGTCCGTTGCTGGGGAGTTTCTGTTTTATGATCATACTCTTAAGACGCTCGTTAGGAACGACAAGCTTTATGCTCCAGTCTCCCCCTTGTTTCATGTAAAAAATTGTTTTAGTTAAACCAACCCTAACTATACGCGCGGGTTTCTCATCAGCTCCTATATAAACCACCATATCGCTATCATAATCACTGCCAATGAAAATCATCAGGGCTTCAAAAGTGTTAACAATAACCCCCTTGAAGATCATCATGATAAACCCGGTTATTACCATCCATCCATATTCGCCCAGCATCTGTTTAAACAGCTCCTCTGTCACAGTTTTAATCTGCCAAGGAAACTTACAATAGATATAAAAATAGTAAGAAATGTGCCAATCACCTTGCCCCATACCTTAACTGTTTTTATCTCTTCTCGAACATCCCCAACCTCTTGTTCGAGTATCTCTACCCGCTGGAAATCTTTCCTCAGCATATGAACCTCAGTCCATAGCTTAAACCTATAGTCCCGAAGGTCTTTAGGTGGTTTGGGGATGTCAAGTGTAGAAGAGTCAGGCATTATTTTTTCTTTTCCTTTACAGGAGCCTCTTGGGGAGCCTCCTGAGATTCATCACTCTCAATCATTGAAGATGCAAACTCAATCGCACCAGCCAACTTTGTTCGTAGAGTCACAAACTCATTTGCCTGTCCGTCAACCTCTTGGAACTGTTTTTTCATGTTCTCGAGGGCTTCTTTCATGTCCATCATATGGTATCCTTTTTTCCGTTTAGGTTTACAACACGTTGAGTGTTGGTTTTATCAAGAGTTGACATTTGTCAACTAATACTTATTTCCCCAAGTTTTCTTTCTATCAGATATATCTTTTCTCACAGTTCCTGTATGGGTAGTCCCACTACCCCCTTCACCGCCACCACTACTGCCACCTCTACTGCCACCTCTAACTGGCGTATATTGACGATACTGGCGAACTTCTAAAGGTCTGTAATAATAATCATATCCGTATCTATAATAGTGAGGATAATCATACCGCACTATATACCCATCATAGATAGATATCTTTTCTATGGGCTTTGCATCCTTCATCAATTCAGCGACTGTTAGCCCTGCGAATAGCCCAATGGCGAAGTATCCTATTGCTTTAAGCATTGAGTAGTATACTACGCGAGTGCGTAGTATTGTAGTTTTGTAGGTTAAACATCTTCTGAACCGACTAATGATTCGTAATTTGATTTTATATGGTCATATGCTTGTGTGATATGGTTTTTTGCAGATTCATCCGTTTCACAATTATAAGAACAATGCCCTAATTCAATTGGATTCTCTCCACCATCCCTCGCTTCTTTAGAAGAGTAAACATAAAATTCAATATAACAATTATGTTTCCCGGCATTCCAACCGCCAACCCCAAAAGGTTGGTCGGGGGCTTTGACTAATTTTGCTATCTGAACTTTAGAAACAATTATGTAAGCGTCATTGATTGTAAGCCCTTTAAACTTCCACTCTTTAATTAAACCCATTATGCGTCCTCGCCTTCTTGATATTCTGTTTTCGTTTTGAGGTATTCATAACATTGACTGAGAATATCTTCATCGGGTTTAACGACACAATGCTCCATAAATTCCGTCATAGGTTTTCCCCCCAATTTTCTTTGTTCTACGTTTGGATATAAAGCAACATCAAAGGTTGCGGTTGCTTTCGGTCTATCCACCTCAGGGATTTTTGTAAATTCGGGGTCTTGGTCTGAATATTTATAGTTGGCATATCTCAACCTAATGATTAATAAATATGCTTCTGAAATATCCAAACCTTGCCAATTAAAATTTTTCACTATAGCCATTATGCGTCCTCCCCCCCTTGAAATTCATCAAGTGTTTTTAAATATTCATACGCTTCTGCCTGTATGCTTAATTCAGATGCGTCGTCGTGTTTGAATTGATAATTGAACTTTTCAATAAACTTCTCCTCGTTATCCCTCGCTTCTTTGCTTGAAAACACCAAGACATAAACATCGGTATCCCATCCCTCAACAAGCCCGGCGGGTGCTGAAGTGGGAGAATCCAAATACTTTGTGAAGTCTATTCGGTCTATTACCCAATACGCGTCGAAATCTATACCATACTTGTTTAGACTTTTAGTTATTGCCATTTTTTAATTCCTCGATTTCATTTTTTAATTCCTTAATTGATTCAATGAGGTATGGGACAATCTTTCCGTAATCCACATAAAGCGTATCGTTATCCCCCATAGTAACCGCCAATTCAGCCCCGGATTCTTGCACTTCTTGAGCAATAACCCCCACTTGTCTACCATCATTTTCTCCCTCTTGTTGGTCGATATAATCAAAGGTTACTCCCCGCATTTTTGTAACAACGTCCAACCCCATATTTAAGGGTTCAATGTTCTTTTTTATTGTCCTGTCGGAGTGTGTTGACCATGACGATGAATAACAGGCTCCCGAAGTCGTCATGTAAAATTTATTATTGTTTTCGTAGGTAGTGTCTTTGTTATAGGCAATATAATAATAATCATTTACGCCCCCACCCGCGTATAACAATCCTGTGCCATATTTTAAAGTGTTTCCGTCATAAAACCTTACCGTTGCACGGTCTTTATTACCTTCTGACCTTTTCACATCCAAATAAGCTGAATGGCGAGCCATATATCCAAGGTTGTACGGTCTGAAAGTTCCCGGAGTGCCGGAGTGTCTTCGACCCATAGTGAAGTACCCACCGATTTCACAATAGTCCCCATCAATCCAAGTATAGCCTGTATAATCACGGTCTTGGAATCGAGTAGCCTGTACTTGTCCTACAAAATCTCCACCACCCGCAGTATGAATAGCAGATGAAGAACCGCTACTGCAATAAAATTGTTTACTTCCATAAGTACGAACCCAAGTGGAATCCACCATATACATCCCGCCACCATAAGATTGATTATACCACCCTGTACCTCCTTCACTTCTGAACCAATGAGAACCATTCGCATAAAGAGAACCATTTACAATTATCTGATAGTCAGAATTTGAAGTATTTGGGTCTTGGTTTAT